>Ga0206131_10000569_pt1 | contig 51007 bp, 50 predicted proteins | sample Helgoland_Spring_FD_148636 | JGI IMG/M metagenome (GOLD analysis project Ga0206131, IMG submission 148636) | Pelagic subsurface seawater microbial communities from Kabeltonne, Helgoland, North Sea - Helgoland_Spring_Bloom_20160517_1 | ecosystem: Environmental > Aquatic > Marine > Epipelagic ... | reverse complement strand
ATTCACTTATATTATCGAAATGAGATCGTGTTCACTCTGTCAAAATGCTATACGCAGTATGCTATACATGCTATACAGCCTTCGGCTGACGCCTCCGGCCTGTTACATTACTCAGTCGTGTTCCAAGCTTTGAGCTGAGCTGCGATCAGTTGCTGGTCCTCAGTCAGGATCTTGGCCTGGTCTCCGACCCAGATGCATTGCACGTAGCTGGATCCATCTGGTCTGGTTTTTAGTTCTCTCTTATACATTATAGTTCCCATTTTATTCCGTTGTACATTGATCCCACAAGTGTATCATACATATCTTGGATCTGTTCAGTAGTCCACTCAGCTACATCCAGTTTCATTTGAAGCTCAGCCTCAAGCTCTGCGACAAGATCCTTTACAGTTTTTCCATGCTCATTCATAAGCTTAGTGTCTTATTGCATACGCCGCAGCAGTTCCTAATTCTTCCATGACCTTGTTGATCTTCGTGATGATGTTTGTTAATCGTTTCATTGTTTATTTATTTTTGATTCATATATATTATCGGGTTAATACCGTGTTTAATTTGTGAGCGATCTCTCGAAGGCGACCCTTGTTCGTTGAGGTCTCCCGGTAGGGTTACACCGCGCTCCAGAACTTATCGCGCTGCTCCTCTGTCAAGCCGATCAGGTTGTCCTGGCCGAACATCTCACGACATATTAATGTTCTTCGTTCTGATTCTCTGAAGCTTTCCGTAACCTCGTTCCAGCATTGTTGTCTTGATTTATACATATTATTATTATTTAGATTCACCTATATTATCGGATATCCATCGTATTCGTCTTGTAGTAAATGCTATACGCGTATGCTATACGCTACGCTCCGCTCCGCGCTATAACAATACAAATAGCCGAGGTCCGAGATCCCACGCACCACACCGCAGTACCAGACCCGATAGCATAAGCCTGAACCTGCACCGTAAACCACACCGAAAAGCCGAAACCGTGTGCCAAAGCCGGAAAAAAGGCAGGGGCCCCCTAAAATTGAAACGCGTTTTCCTATAGAAATGTTGAGGTAATATAAAGGTGCAACCCCATTGCTCTCTATTTGCAACGTTTTTTTATTTCAGCCCAGTGTGACATTAGCTAGTTATATATATTAATAAGAGGCTATCGTCGCATTTACGGGTATTGTAAAATTTAGGTATAACATGTAAGTATATAATGTATACGAAAACACTATTATGGCAAAACCAAGAAGAAAAGGCGGACCGAAGCAAAAATTAAGTCCAGCAGCAGCGAAGGCTAAGGCAATCAGGGACAAGAAGTACGCTATGACCGACAGAAGAAGAAAGATGAAGGCTGAGAGTCAAAGAAAGGATTGTCCTAAAGGACACGATTACGACCATAATACTAAAAGATGTGTTACATCGTCTCATAACAGAGGTGGAACGCAGAGTAGAAGCAAAAAAGACGGTACTAAAGCTGAAAGAAAGCAAAATAAAAGATAAACATGGCAATAATATATTCATACCCTTACGATCAGACTATAACTGATACAGATGCTTGGGTTGGAACTGACTCCGTCAATAGACAGACTAAGCAGTACACAGCTAAAGCAGTAGCGGATTATTTGAATATAAACGGTAGGGTTGCAATTGCTGGCCAAATGAACTATCAGTTTGTTGAGGACCCTTCTTTTAAAGGTGGTACCTTTGCTTTCCCTGGCGGTCAAGGAGATAATACGCCGTGGTCTAGCATTACGTCTATAGTAATATCAAATATGGACCTATCTGGTCAGATTGTTTCGTCATTCTTAGAGTATTTAGTAGATGAGCAAGTACTGTTCCAGGATGTAGCCGGTAAAGGTTCATTTGGGCACTATATAATGAGAGGGTATACGCAAATTGGTACAACTAACTTTTATACATTAACATTAGAATACATAGGAGGTAATGGGTCTATAGATATGGATCACTATTACACTCTTGTTAATTTTTACTTAGAACAAGGAGCTTCAGGTGTTGGCAGTGTTGATACATCTGATACCACGTTTATAGATATGACACCTACAGCGCCTACAGCGGGTAACGTAGTAATAACAGCATCATTGTCAGCTACTGGTACGCCTGATAATACTACATTCCTTCGAGGAGATAACACTTGGATTAAAGCAGATAAAGATTTTGTATTTACACAAGCAGTGCCTTCCGTGATATGGACCATACAACATAACATGGACAAGTTGCCGTCAGTTTCAGCGGTAAATAATAATAACATGATTGTATATGGCAATGTCGTATATGTAGATAATAATAACTTAACAATAACTTTCTCAGGAGGCTTTTCAGGAAAAGCGTACTTAAACTAAAACCAAAACAAAAAAAATGGCAATTAATTATTTAAACAGTATTGACCTAAATCAGAATGAACTGATACATGGTACAATAGAGAATCAAGCAAGTGACGCTTTAGCTGGAACTCCGGTCGAGGGTCAACTGTATTTTAACACAACATCTCAAGTTCTTAAAGTAGGTAGAGAAATACTACCCGCGACAAATCCTAAAACCTACGAGTGGGTAGAAGTAGGTGGTGGTGTAGAAACACTATCAACTACACAAACAGGTGATTCTACAGGTAATACTTTAACAGTGTTAACAGACGCTACAGGTGATGTAACTATAAATTCATTTGCTTATGCAGGTGGAGATAATATAGGTTATGTACCTACCGGTGGTACAGCTAGCAATTTCTTAAAAGGTAATGGGACATGGGCTGCGTTAGATAACTACGGAAACTGGAAGCTGTCAGCAGCAGGAGGTGCTACTGTAGATATAAGTAGCGGTAATACTGTAGATTTTGTAGGTACTGGAACAACAACGGTAAGTAGAGCTAGTAAAACTATAACTATAAATTCAGCTGATCAGTACGAAGGTACAGTTACTTCTGTAGCTCAAACACACGGGGGTAACGCATTTACAGTAGGAGGTTCTCCTATCACAACTTCAGGAACTCTTGCTATTACAATGAATGGAGCTGCTACTGATTACATAGATGGTGAAGGTAATTTAACAACTTTCCCTAGTATACCTAGTTCATTTACTGTAACTCTAATAGGCGACGTAACAGGATCCGGAGCTACAGGGAGTGACATAACTACGACTATTTCAGCAGGCGCTGTTGATTTTGCTATGATAAACACTGCAGCTGTTGTAACAGAGGCTGAAGGAATAGAAAACAACGATAATGACACTACGCTACCAACTTCAGCTGCGGTTAAAGCTTATGCTGATAGTTTAATAGTTGGTGGTTTAATTTATCAAGGCGGATATGACGCAGCTACAAATACACCGGACTTAGATTCTTCACCAAGTTCATCGATTAAAAAAGGTTGGACATATACTGTTACAGCAGATGGAACTTTCTTTACTGAACAAGTAAGAGTAGGTGATGTTTTAATTGCAGAACAAGATGCTCCAACGGCTTTAGCAAATTGGACAACTGTACAAAATAACATTGATTTAGCCGATGCTACAACTATTGGTCTAGGAAATGTAGTTCCCGGAACAAGTGGAACAATAACTGCGCCGTATACGGCTGGGACAGCTACATTAGATGTTGTTGATTCAACAGCTGCGCAGAAAGGTGCTGTAATAGTTGCACCCTCAGATCCTATAGAAGTAAGTTATGCGTCTGGAACCGCAACTGTTGGTATAAAAGATTCAGCTGCTGCTCAAAAAGGTGCTGTAATCGTATCTGGTGGTACTGGTATAAGTGTAGCTTATTCAGGCGGTACTGCAACTGTAACAAACACGGAAACAAACTCAGGTAATACAGCTACTGGAACAATCACGGCAGGTAATTTAACTGGAACAGTAACGCACGCATTTGGTATCAATACAATAGTGCAAACAATAGATTCTTCTGGTAACACAGTGTACTGTGATATAAGTAGAACTGCTACTACTTCCGTAGCAACAATAGCAACAGCTGAAGCTACAGATATTACAATTTTAGTGCAGAAAATAGGTTAATAATTAAATTTATTTAAATGGCGATACAGTTCTTAAATACCGTACAAGTAGATACAGACGTTTTATACGTAGACACCGCGAATAATAGAGTCGGTATAGGAACTGATAATCCTAGCGAGATGTTAGATGTGGCAGGTAATATATCAACTGACGGTACACTAAATACGCAGGGTACTGTAACGGTAGGTAATGGACAAATAGTTTTAGGTGGCACAGGTCGTATTCAAGGTGTTGATACAGTAACCTCTGGAACAGATGCTGCTAATAAAACATACGTTGACAATGCTGTAGCAGGAGTTCCGCAAGGTGATATAACAGGGGTTGGTGCTGGAGATGGTTTAACAGGAACAAATTTATCTGGACCTATACCTACATTGAACGTAGGAGCTGGAACAGGTATGACTATTAATGCCGATGATATTGCTGTAACACCTGCTCAAACAGGTATAACCAGTATATACTATGATGGTTTAGACATTGGTGGGGTTTCTGGTGTAAACGATATACAATTTTCCGCAAGTAAAATAGCATTCAGAGCAAATAGTATTGCTATAGGGAATATGCATACTGGTGGTTTTAGACCTGCCGCTAATAATACAATGGCACTTGGTACTACTACCTCTAAATGGGCATCGGTATATGCAACTACATTATTAGGTGACTTAAATGGCACAATAAATACTTCTACAACTGGTGTAACTCAAACAGCTGGTAACAATACTACAAAGATAGCTACAACAGCTTTTGTAACAAGCGCTATTTCAACCGCGTCTGGTGATTACTTACTAAACACAACAGATACGTTTACAGGAACACTAACTATAGATGGAGAACTTGAAATGTCTAGTGGGCCTAATGGTATTATTTATACCACTGATGATATTTTAACGCTTTCATCAGGAGGTAAAACAGCAGGTACTAATATTGCAATAGATGATGGTGCTAGTGTTATTAAGTTAAATGCTGATACAATAGCTCAAGGTGAATTTAAGGTCTCATCACTTACAGACGGAACAGGAGACGACGTATTTAGAGCACTTGTTACTTCTTCAGCCGCTAGTTTTTCGTTAGGTGATATTGAAGGACTAGGCGATGGGTCTTATATAGTTAGTGACGGAAGCACTATAAAGCTGAGAAATAACGGTGGAGTTAATACGCTGGTAACAGATAATGATAACAATGTAGAAATTCCTAATGGTACCTTAATAGTAAGCGGAAGCACTACCGCTGACTCACTGATCAAAGACGGCGGAACAAGTTCTCAATTCTTAAAAGCGGATGGAAGTGTAGATTCAAATACATACTTGACAACTGAAACTGGAGCTAGAATGGTACAGTTTACTAGATCAGGTATAAATGCTAGTACGTACACTATGCTGGCTACTGTTAATGGTGACAATCTTGCTTCTATTTTAAAGATGACAATGACTGGTACAAGCAGTGGTGTGGTATTTGCTTGTACTTTTGATATAACAGTAAATCATTCAACGGATATACATGTTAAATCTTCTAACGGTGACTACACAGAAGTTACGCTAAGGATAACATCTAATAATAACGAAGATTTTTCCATCGAAGCCAAGCATAACGGGGGAAGTACTACAACAGCTGAAGTGTGTATATATCCATTAGCTGATGAAGTAATAACACCAACAACTACAGATCCAGGTTATACGGGTGCTGAATACGAACATACAGCTACTGAAGGTTGGAGGTTTGGAGGTGAGGATGGAAATGTTGAGTCCTCTAATGTTATAGTTGATGGTAAAATAGGGGTAGGAACGACTACTCCCGCAGGGCTTCTAGAGGTTAAAGGTCCTGAAGCTTATATATACATAAGTGATACCACAGAAACAGACTCGGGTATAATTTTTAGAGATGTCGATGCTGGCCTGTCTCAAGCGGCTGCTATAAAGTTTAATTCAAGCAACAATAAGCTTCAATTTTACAACAACGACACAACAGCTGTAAGGATGACTATTGATACTGCAGGTAACGTAGGTATTGGAACTACTGGTCCTAATTACCCGTTAGTTGTAAATGGAATTTCTGCTGCTAATAGATTCTACGTTCCCAATGCTACAGCTACAACTGCTTGGGTTTTACAAGCTAGAAATAGCGCTAACACAGCAGATAGTGGATTGTATTTTGAAAACGGAGACGCTCAATTATTACTTAGAGATGATTCAAATAATCTTAATGTTAGAATAAATGCAGATACCAATAGTTATATCAATGGAGGTAACTTAGGTATCGGAACAACTACCCCAGATGCTAAACTTACTTCTTTTAGAAATGTTTCCAGTTACGCTGTAAGTAGAGGTGACGTTTCAACTAGAGCTGGTCTTAGCGTTAAGTCTTCTAGTACTTATGACAGTAAGCTTAATTTTGCGACTGGTTTAAATAGTCAACAGTATATACAAGGACTTAATAACGCAGCTACAACTGGTAGACCAATAGTACTAAACCCTTATGGCGGCTATGTTGGTATAAACACAGCAAACTTACCTACGCAGCAATTAGACATAATATCTGGTACTAACAATGGAATTAGAATATCAGCAACCGATAATCAAACCTGGAGGGATATAGGTATTAGAAGCTATGTTACAGAAGGGCAAGCAAACGCTTTAGCAGATCATACTTTTATATATACAACTAACCCGAGTTCAGGTACAGAGGATCCATTTGGAAAGTTTGGAGCAACAGTGATTCAAGGAAGAGATAATGGTAATAGTGGATTTGCTATTAGATTAGGTAACGGAGGCGGTCACGCTACTAGGATGTGGATGGGCGGAACTGGTGCAACCACTTTCAGCAATACCGTTACAGCTACAAACTTCATATTATCTTCTGATGAAAGACTAAAAGAAAATATTGAACAAGTATGTGATAATAGAGTTAAAGCAGATTGGAAAACTTTTGAATTAAAAACAGAAAAAGGACAGAAAAGATACGGTGTTATAGCTCAAGAGTTAGAGAAGACTAATCCTGAGTTTGTAAGAGAAGACAGTCAAGGGTTTAAGTCTGTTGCTTATATAGATTTATTAATTGCTAAAATTGCTGAGTTAGAAGCAAGATTAGAGAAACTAGAAAAATAATGGGCGTACCTAACACCAGCACTTTCTCATTACAAGACGTTGTTAATACAGTAAATCCAACAACAGATGATTTAGTTGATTCTTTTGCGGACGCTGTAGCTAGCAAGTTCGATTCCTCTTATAGTGGGTCAAAGGATAGATTGTTGAATTTTAGAAATTATGATTCTTCTAGTTTAACAGCTTTTACGTGTTCAGGTAACCCCACGGAACCTATACCTTGTAACGAACCCACAAGTAATCAGATTACAGCATATCACAATGGTAGTGGGCCAGGTCCGGTTGTAAATGATTACTGTTATTTTGATGCAGCTGGTAATTCTCCAATGGTTAATAAATCACGTAAATATTTCCCTACAAACTCCGTAGAAGTAAACGCTGCATTCTCAACAAACGCTCAAGGAGTTGTGACAGCTAGGGCAAATTGTTAATTAACAAACAAATAAACAAAAACAAAAATTATGACAACTTACAATTGGAATTGCAAAACAGTAGATTGCTATCCAGAACAAAACAACGAAGCGGATGTAGTGTATAATGTACATTGGGTTGTAACAGGTGTATCTGATGAGGTAGATTCTGAGGGAAACCCTTACTCAGCTACAAAAATTGGAACGCAAACTCTAGATACAAGTCAGATAAAAAACTTTATACCATTTAACCAATTAACAAACGACGAGGTAGTTGCTTGGACTCAAGGAGCAATGGGCGAAGAGCAAGTTGCTAATATTGAAACAAGCATACAAAATCAGATAGACAAATTAATTACACCTACAAGTGTCACGTTGGTGATTGGAGATCCTATACCGCAGGAGCCTGAAATTGAAGATTAATTAGGTAAAAATCCAATAAAACGAGTAATAATACTCGTATACCTAAAAAGGGTAAATTAAATCAAATCAAATTAAATTAAATATGAACGGAATTGTCAAAAACTTGAACTTTGGTGACGATGCTAGAGATCAAGTATTTAAAGGAATAGAAAAGTTAGCAAATGCTGTCAGCTCTACATTAGGAGCCGGCGGTAAATGCGTGATGCTAGAAGACGGCACAGGCAAACCTGTTATAACAAAAGATGGTGTTACTGTAGCTGATTCAATAATATTGTTTGATCCGGTTGAAAATATGGGATCTACACTGTTAAAAGAAGCCGCTAGAAAAACTGTTCAAGAAGCAGGTGACGGTACAACTACCGCAACTGTTTTAGCACACGCTATATTAAAAGAAGCTTATGCTGTTTCAGAAAAGAAAAATGCCAGAGAAATAAAAGATGGTATTAATTCTGCAGTTGAAAAAGTAATTAAGTATTTAGAAAAGCTAGCGGTTGATGTAAAAGGAGATATGCTAGATAATATAGCTTCTATATCCGTTAACAACGACAATGAATTAGGTTCTATTATAGCTGATGCGTTTAGATCTGTAGATAATACAGGTATTGTAATGATGGAAACTGCCGGTGACGGTAAAACTGTTTCTGAATTAATTGAAGGTGTACCTTATGATAAAGGTTTAACAAATTCTCATTTCATTACAAACGAACAAACAAAAACAGCGGAATTAGAAAATCCATTAGTGTTAATCATGGAATCACCAGTTAATACTATAAGAGATATACAGAAAGTGCTGGAGTACGTAATAAAAAACAATAAACCTTTGCTTATTATAGGCGATTTAGAACAAGGTGTTTTATCAACTCTGGCTACCAATAAAAAGAAAGGTAATTTAAAAGTAAATGTAATCAATGCTCCTACTTATGGTATTAGCAAACGTGAAGTACTTGAAGATCTATCTTTGCTAACTGGAGCTACAATAGTTAATGAAGATTTAGGCGATGACCTTGATTCAATTGACGTAGAGTATTTAGGATCTTGTTTAAAAAGCGTTACCTCACACGAGGACACTGTTATAACGGTTTCTGAGGCATCCGAAAAGATAAAGGATGTAATACGTAGCATAAAAGAAAAGCTTACAAATAACACGCTGAAAAGCTGGGAAGTTATAAAGCTTGAAAAAAGATTATCAATGCTAACTGCTAAAATCGCAGTAGTTAAAGTTGGTGCAAACTCTGAAGTAGAGTTAAAAGAAAAAACTGATAGAGTTGAAGATGCAATCTGCGCAACAAAAGCAGCTGTTAAAGAAGGTATTGTACCGGGCGGAGGCGTTGCGTTATTAAATGCTTCAACATATATTAAAAGTGAAGGATTAGGTGAAGAAGTTTTATTGAAAGCTATAAAAGCCCCTTACTTTACAATATTAGAAAATGCAGGTATCACAGCATCAGAGCCGCAAAATAAAGGTGTTGGTTTAAATGCGATAACAGGAGAACCTGTAGATATGGTTAAACACGGTATAATTGATCCGTTAATGGTAACCAAAAGTGCATTAAGAAACGCTGCATCTGTAGCAACTACGATATTATCAACTGATTGTGTAATTAATAATTTAAGAGCAAATGAAGGCGATAGGTAGAAACTTAATAATAAAAAAACAAAAAGAAGGAGTGGCTGCTACTAAAGGCGGTTTACTTCTTGCCGAAAAACAAAGGGAAGATATAAGATACATTAAAGCATCTGTAATATCTCCTGGAGAAGAAGCAACCAAAGCAGGTCTAAATGAAGGTGATTTAATTTACTACGATAGACACGCTGGTCACACAATAGAAATAGAAGGTGATCCGTATCAAGTTATAAAAATGCAAGATATAGTTGTAGTTTTATGAGAATAGATGCTAGTGATGTTAAAAAATTAGGGTTGTTGAAACACTACAGAATCATACGAAAATGGGCATGTAGAAATAATGACTTAAACGACGCTGATCTAGAACTATTAATTTATTTAGATTGTTTAGACATGTTTACTAAACAAGATTTTAAAACAGGTACGTTTTCATACAGTTGGGATAATAGAAGATGGAATAAGTTATTGAAGGAAAACTGGATCTCTGTTTGGCGAAAAAGAAATAGAACTACTCAAAAGTATCATATATATAAAGTATCATTTAAAGGCAAACAACTTATAAATAGAATTTATAGGATAATGTTAGGTCAAGATGATATACCTACGAGTAGTAGAAACAAAATAATGAAAGGAGATACTTATACAGATAAAGTATTAAGCGTGTCTATAAAAAACGTCAACAATGATAAAACAAGATGAAAACTTATTGGGTCAACCAATTTTCCAAAACCCTGAGCAACCAGTTTTGCAGAATCCAGGAGTATCTGTGCCTTCAAATGAAATGGGGAATGCTAAACCTGTATTTAATCCAAATCAAGCTGCAAGCGCCCTGTATATGTTTGGAACACCACTTCAAAGAGCTAAAAGCATGCCTCAAAGAGAAAATTTTGAACAATTTAAAAAATAAAAATATGGATAACATTAATAAAAAAGCATCAGGTCAAAACGCTATATGGGATGGACCATTAGATTTAGATGCACTGCCAAAAGGTAAAGGATCTAGTTCAGGTAAATACGGAATGGAAATTTCTAAAGCGCACTGTGGGTGTAGCTCTATGAAAGGACCTATCACGCAACGAGCTAAATAGTAAACTATGCTAGCTCAGGATGTAAAATTATACGCAATAAACCTCGCTACAATGGCGGTAACTATGACTAATATAGAAGTATATTTAAAAATATTATTACTACTGGTAACTATAGGTTATACGTTATCTAAGTGGGTTAAACTAAAAGAATAAGATATGGCTTATGTTCAAAAAGAATCTCCTCTATTGAGAGTTAGAAAAACAACAAAAGGTAAAGGAAGAAATTTTAGAACAGCTAGTGAGGGAGCTGGTATGACAGCTGCTGGTGTTAAGAAGTATAGAAAACAAAACCCAGGCAGTAAACTAAAAACAGCTGTTACTAAATGTGATGTAAAACCCGGAACTAAAGCTTATAAAAGACAAAAAGCATTTTGCTCTAGATCAAAGAGCTGGAACGGTGAAAGAGGTAAGGCAGCTAGAAAAAGATGGTGCTGTAGTAGATTTTAAATAAACAAAAAACAAATAATTATGCCTTACGGAGAAAAAAGTAAATTAGTAGAAAAAGCAACAAAAGAAAAAAAAGGATCAATGGCAAACTACGGAAGCCCTTTGGACAAGAAAGGATGTAGTGGTTCAAGTCCATTATCGATGAAAGGTTCTTGGATGTCTAAACATTGTAACTGTTAAATAAAAGTAGCGGTCCTCATTCGTCATTTAATGGTGGAACCTTCCATCAACGTGAGGACACCTATAAGGAACTAAGTGATAGAACTCTCACAATGACTTACTAGTCAGGACCGCTTTTTATTTAAAAAAAACTATGGCTTTTAAAATTCAACCATTTTATAATATAGACAATACTCCTATTTATAGTATAGATATGGAAGATGGCGTTTTAGGTAAAGCCAATAACAATGGTACTATTGTTATAAATAATAATTTATCACCAGCTAAATTAAATAGTGTTATAAAACACGAAATGGTACACATAGATCAAATGAAGAGGGGTGATTTAGACTATGACGATCAAAACGTATACTGGAAAGGTAAAAAATATTCACGCAAACAAATGAAAGAAGGGGCAAAAAACTTACCCTGGGAAAAAGAAGCATATAATAAAACTAAAAAATAAATAATGGGACAATACGCAAATCAACCAGATTTTGCTACATCAGCTGAAGCTGTAGTAGTTGGTACAACTAATGTAGAGAGCAGTGCGCTTTATATTGGAACAGGTGGTAATATAGAGGTAACCGCAGTAAGTAATTCTACTCCTGTTGTATTCAAAAATATACCTAACGGGTCTTTTCTGCCAGTCATAGTTAGCTCTATCATAGCGGGTGCAAACACTACTGTTTCAGACATTATAGCTGTAAAGTAACATGGGACTTGCAATAGGTATTGGTATAGGTATCACAAGCACAGCAGGGAACCCAATACAACCAACTCCTTTTTTTGAAATATTAGCAGAGAGCGGGGATTTTCTTATATCCGAGAGCGTAGCATCTCCAACATTCCTTATAACAGAACAGTAATAAAATATATAAAATGCCAAATTTAAAATTTTCACAATTTCAAGAACAGACGGACCCAGCAAATGTACAGTTTATAGTAGGGTACAATGGAACAGATAACGTACGCATAGCGCCAGGTAATATGATTGCAGATAGTCAAACCTTAAGTATATCTGGTAATCAAATATCTATTTCAGAAGGGAATTCAATTACATTATACGATCAAACCTTAAGCACTACAGATAATGTAGAATTTAATGATTTGACAATCGATAGAATTTATTCAGATCCACAAGGGACTGCTGGACCACAAATAGGTAATTCGGCAACTTTTTATAGTACGACTTCATCTGCTGGAAATTCAGTAACTAGTTGGACAGAGATTTTAGGTAATCCTGCTGTAGATTCTCAATATGCTTACTATACTGGTGGAGTAACTAGGACTAAAAACACTAACGACAAATTAGTAGGATATATTACGGGAACTGAATCTTGGAGTCGTTATGAGGGAAGTGGTGGATTAAAGAACTACACTGTTGGAGCATACAATAACGCCTCTTATAGAGGAACTGATCCAAATGGTAATAATGGTACAAATAACTTTACTATTGGAGCAATGCTATGGTCAGAGGTAAAAAATACTTCAGGTGGTACTTTAGGCTACATGAGAGCAGCAGACATGACATCTAGACACTCTGGTGGAGCGACAGTTACTAACATGCAAGGAGCTCATATATCGTGTGAGATATTTGGTGGAACTGCTAGAAATGTGGATGTATTATTACTAGATTACGATAGCAATGCTGGAGAAACAATTACTGGAGATACATCATATCTTAGAATACAAAATGACACATGGTCAAATGTAAGTGGAACTTCAAGAGCAATTAATTCTCTTTCTACACTTCCATCTAGATTTGGTGGATTACTTGAATCAACTAGTTTTGTTAAAACTGGTGGAACAAGTGCCCAATTCTTAAAGGCTGATGGATCTGTAGACGAAAGTACGTATTTAACAAGTGCAACATTAAATATAACATCTCAAGATATTACAACTGCTTTAGGTTTTACACCTTATAGTGATGGTAACCCTGATAGTTTTACATCATTAACACTTGGATCCTCAAGTACTGAAGCTATGGCAGGTGATACTGTAACAATTACGCCTGAACAAGCGACTGCAATAGAAAATAATGCTATGAAAGTTTCAAATGTTCAATCCGATTGGAACGCTGTTGCCGGTAGTGCTGTTATACTAAATAAGCCTAATATTCCTGCATCTTTAGCAGGTGTTACCAATTCAGATTCAGACACTCCTGGCGGTAAAACAGCTTTAGGTGTAGGAGCTGGTAACGCAGCTGAAACTGCAACAAAGAATACTTGGGTAGGTTTTAACGCTGGTAATGATACAACCTCAGGAGATACTAATGTAGCTATTGGTTATAAAGCTTCACAAAATATAACCACTGGATTTGATAATGTAATGATAGGGGCTGAAGCTGGATTTACAATGTCTGTCGGGGATGCTAATGTAGGTGTTGGCTATAGGGCTTTATATAGTAGTACTGTTGGTTTTATTGCTAATATATATCCTGAGGGTGATAGAAGGAGAGGCGCAGTTGCTGGAAATTATACTAATATATCTCTAGGAAATGGTCTTACTTTATCTTATATAGATATTCCTGTAGGCTATGAGGAGGAGCCAGACGATTATAATTACGGGGTTATTACAGGAATGACTACTGCTATTGTATTTGAGGTAAATATTGACGAAGATAGCTTAGGTGGTGGCGGTGGAGACTTAGCACTAGAGATAGACGTTAGAGCCGCTGGCCCTGGCCGTAGAAATACAGCTATTGGTTATGAAAGTTTGTTTGCAAATAATTTAGCAAATGAAAATACTGCTGTTGGTTATGAATCTTTAAGAAATACTGTTGAAGGTTATGACAATACAGCTGTTGGTACTTTTGCTATGAAAAACAACGTAAATGGTTATCATAATGTTTCTTTAGGTTATCAAGCTTTAGAAGGTGCAGTTGGAGCAAGTGGAAATAATAATGTTGCTATTGGTCTAAGGTCTATGCGAGACATTACTTCTGGCTATCAAAACTCGGCTATGGGTTCAGCGGCATTACAGCGTATTACCTCTGGTTATCAAAATGCAACTTTAGGATATAATTCTGGTAATTCAATTACTTCTGGTTATCAAAATGTTTTTATAGGTAGTAATTCTGGTAATTCAATTACTTCTTCTTATCAAAATATAGGTATAGGTGCTAATTCTCTAGCAGAGCTAAGAACAAACTCTGATGGTTATCAAAACGTTGGTATTGGCGATAATACTTTTGGAAATCTTATAGAAGGTTATCAAAATATAGCTTTAGGTTCAGATGCTGGGGTTGCTTTTGGTGAAGAAGATGGGGCAGCTCTTCGAAATACTTTAATAGGAACTAAATCTATGAGTGAGATAGTTGAAGGTTCTAATAACACCTGTTTAGGATATAATTCTGGAAACTTTAGCGGAAGAGAGACAGTCATAAATAATTCGACTTATTTAGGTAATAATGCTATTGCTTCTGCAGACGGTGTAACAAATGAAATTGCTATAGGTTACAATGCTGTAGGTGGTGGTAGTAATACGATTGTTCTTGGTAATTCATCTATAACTGCTTTAAAATGTCAAGTACAAACTATCACAAGTTTATCAGATAAAAGAGATAAAACTAACATACAGGATTCTGAATATGGTTTAGATTTAATTAGCAAACTTAAACCAGTTACGTTTGATTGGAATATGAGAGATGGAGCAAAAGTTGGAATTAAAGACTTAGGTTTTATTGCTCAAGATTTACAAGAAGTAAATGATGACTACACACAGTTGGTTGAGGATAAAAATCCCGAAAAATTAGAAGCAAGCTACGGAAGACTTATACCAGTTTTAGTAAAAGCAATTCAAGAATTAAAAGCAGAAATAGAATTATTAAAATCATAAATTATGGCATTTAAAATACAAAGATTTATATCTCCTCTTCGCATAGAAGAAGATCCAAGAAACCCTAAAACTGAAAAGAAAAAGCATTACCCAGGTTATAAGCCTCTTGGCGATGCTGATAAAATGGGAGGCGACAGTGCTGAAGCTCAAGCGCTTAATACTATTAACACTAGGGCTCAGAATAAAATAAAATCAGAGCATAAGGAAAAAGATTTAAGCCTTAAATTTCCAACAAAAGGACAAAGAATTGGTCGTAAAGGTTTCAAAATTGTTGGTAGTGATCCAACAAGTGGTAACGTATATGTTAGAAAACCTGGTAAACTTCCAGTTAAGGAAATTACTAGAGAAAATTTAGCTTCAAATATAAAGTCAAAAGGCATGGTGAAGCTTAATTACCAGAATATGAAGCATAGTTATAACAGTGCTGGAGATATTACTAAAAGAAAATAGAGTGAAAAAAATATTAGAATTTTTCAGTACTAAAGTCTTCAAACAAGTTGGTGATGTGGTTGACAACCTATTCACTAGCGAAGAAGAAAGACTTAATGCTAGAAATAAAATATTTAAAGTATTGCATGATGCTCAACTAGAGCTGCAAAGAATGCAAACTGAGATTATTGTAGCAGAAGCTAAAGGTAATTGGCTGCAAAGAAGCTGGAGACCTATACTAATGCTTTCATTTGGTTTTATAATCATATATACAAAATTCATATCACAACTATCAACATACCTAGTAACACCTGTTTTAGAACCAGAATTTTGGAGCTTATTAGAAATAGGTATTGGAGGTTATGTAATAGGTAGAAGTGGTGAAAAAATAGTAGATAAGCTAGCACCAGTGTTTAAAAAGTAAAAATATTAAAAACGAGTAATAATAATAATAACAATAACCAATTAAATTAAATAAAATGGGAAAATTAACAGATGAACAATTAAAGTCTATTAAAGACGCAACAGGAAAAATTAACTCTATACTTACAGAAGTAGGATTTTTAGAGGCAAAAAAAGCAGAATACCTAGCAGCGCATTTTGAAGCGGCAAAAGAATTAGATGGTATTAAGACTGAAATCAGAGAAGAGTATGGTGACATTACTGTAAACTTAGCTGATGGTACTTATGAGAAAGCTAAGCAAGAAAAAACAAAAACTCTTGAGATAGCGGAATAATGAGTTCTGTTGTAAGAAAAATAAGTATAGGTTCTGACTATAAGAATGACGCTATGCACTATTCAGTAGGTCAAAACGTTTATGGTGGACATACTATAGATTGCATATTACACGATGCACAATCTAATTCTTACAGTATTTACATAAAGAAAGGAAATGAGGTGATGCCATGGAAGAAGTTTAATTCTAACATGGCAATATCCGTTGAGTATGATTTAGAATATTAAATGAGAAGTCTATACGATTTTATCGTCAAACCTATTGGCGATAGATACGATAACAAGGTAAAGCTAGGCGACGTTACATTAATACTAAACACTAAAATTGAAGACTTTAAGTCTGTAAACAATTTAGCTATAGTGGTTGAAACACCAAAAGCTTTTAAAACAAGTATAAAAAAAGGCGATATCATAATAATACATCATAATGTATTTAGAGTTTTTTATGATATCCGAGGTAATAAGAAAAGAAGTAGATCTCATTTTAAAGATGACTTACACTTTTGTTCGGCAGATCAAATATATTTGTATAAAAATACAGAGGATTGGAAATCATTTGGAGACAGATGCTTTGTAATACCTTTAAAAAACAAAGACACTTTAAGATCACAAAAAGAGCAAGACCTTATTGGTATATTAAAAATAGGTAATAGTTCTTTAAAAGCGCTTAATATCAATCCAGGAGACACAGTAGGGTTTACGCCCGGTAGTGAATGGGATTTTATAATAGACGATCAAAGAGTTTATTGTATGAAATCTAATGATATTGTAATTAAGTATGAACACAAAGGAAACCAAGAAGAATATAATCCTAGCTGGGCAAAAAGCAGTTAAGGAGTTAATTAAAGTGGCAGAAGAAAAGATCGTTGACTCAGAAGATGATTTATCAGCTGACAGACTTAAAAATGCTGCCGCAACAAAAAAATTAGCTATATTCGATGCTTTTGAAATACTTGCTAGAATAGAAGAGGAGGATGAAAGATTAAATGAAAACCCAAAAGAAGCTAAAGAAGAAAAAGCTTTTAGAGGTTTTGCAGAAGGAAGATCTAGATAATGTACGAACAAACCTTAATAGCAGTATTAAAAGACTATATTAAACCTAAGATATTAAAAAGGTTAAACAGATATAAGAAATGGGAGTACGGTTACAACGAAGAATATAACGTTGTTGTAATCAGTAAGACCGGGCAAATAGGAGAGGTTTACGAAATACAAGGAATAAAAATAGCATTACCAAAAGAAGATGATGTTATTAAATTTGAAGGAGACAAGTGGAAACACACGGAATACCCAAAAGAGCTTTCAAAGATAAAATCGGTATTTGATTGGGACGAATACCCTTCACAGTTTAAAGAAAAGTGGTATGACTATATTGATACAGAATTTAAAAGGCGTGAAGAAGGTTTTTGGTTTTTTAATAAAGACAAGCCTTCTTATATTACTGGCACTCACTACATGTACTTGCAGTGGTCCAAAATTGATGTTGGGGCAGCAGACTTTAGGGAATCAAACAGATTATTCTTTATATTCTGGGAAGCTTGCAAAGCAGATGTACGTTGTTACGGAATGTGCTATCTTAAGAACAGACGGTCAGGGTTTTCTTTCATGGCCTCAGGCGAAACGGTTAATCAAGCTACAATATCCACAGACTCCAGATTCGGAATTTTATCAAAGTCTGGTCCAGATGCGAAAAAGATGTTTACTGATAAAGTTGTACCCATCTCAGTTAATTATCCCTTCTTCTTCAAACCAATCCAGGACGGTATGGACAGGCCGAAGACAGAACTTGCGTACAGAGTTCCCGCGTCCAAATTTACGAGAAAAAAGCTTGATACCAATGAAAAGCTACAAGAGATCACCGGTCTCGATACCACGATCGACTGGAAGAACACCGGGGACAACTCGTACGACGGGGAAAAATTAAAACTATTGGTCCACGATGAAAGTGGTAAATGGGAAAGACCTACGAACATATTAAATAACTGGAGAGTTACAAAAACTTGTTTGAGATTAGGTTCAAAAATTATAGGTAAGTGTATGATGGGTAGTACATCAAATGCTTTAGACAAGGGTGGTGAGAACTTTAAAAAACTATACTATGACTCCGACGCAACAAAAAGAAATGCAAATGGACAGACTCGTTCGGGACTATATAGTTTGTTCATTCCTATGGAATGGAACTACGAGGGATACATTGATTCTTATGGATTTCCTGTATTTGAAACGCCAAAAAAACCAGTTGAAGGTCCTGACGGATCACCTATAAGACAAGGTGTAATTGAATACTGGAACAATGAAGTTGAAGGATTAAAAGGAGATCAAGATGGTTTAAACGAATACTACCGTCAGTTTCCAAGAACAGAGCAACACGCTTTTAGAGATGAAGCAAAGCAATCTCTGTTTAATTTAACAAAGATATACGAACAAATAGATTATAACGAAGACCTTAGAAATACATCGATAATAACCACCGGAAGTTTTATGTGGGAAAACGGCGTTAAAGATACTAAGGTGATATTTGTACCAAATAAAAACGGTAGGTTCAACATTAGTTGGGTACCACCTGTACAAATGCAAAACAGAGTTATAACAAAAGGTAATACAAAATATCCAGGTAACGAACACTGTGGCGCTTTTGGATGTGACAGTTATGATATATCAGGTACAGTTGATAAAAGAGGTTCTAACGGAGCTTTACACGGTTTAACTAAGTTTAGTATGGAAGATGTTCCGCCTAACAGATTCTTTTTAGAATATATAGCTAGACCACAAACTGCTGAAATATTTTTTGAAGACGTATTAATGGCTTGCATATTTTACGGTATGCCAATACTTGCGGAAAACAATAAACCTAGATTACTGTATCATTTTAAAAGAAGAGGCTATAGAGGCTTCTCAATGAACAGACCTGATAAAAGATTAAACAAATTATCTATAACTGAAAGAGAAATAGGTGGTATACCAAACTCTAGTGAAGATATAAAGCAGGCACACGCTGCGGCTATAGAATCATATATAGAAACTTGTGTTGGACGAACAGAAGCTGGCTATGGTGATATGTACTTTCAAAGAACATTGGAAGACTGGGGTAAGTTTAACATAAACAATAGAACAAAGCATGATGCTTCTATAAGTTCTGGCTTGGCGATAATGGCTTGTAACAAAAACCTATATTCACCGGTTAGTCCAATGCAAAAGAAGGTTTACGATTTAGGAATTAAAAGATATGACAATAGAGGTTCTACGTCTAAAATATTAAGATAAATGAAAATACAAACAAATACCGATAGTTCTTTCCCTAACCAGGTTGTTAGTGACGAAGTAAAAGCTAGTTACGATTACGGCTTACAAGTCTCTAGAGCTATTGAACAAGAATGGTTCAATCAAGGAAGAGGTAACGGTAATAGATACTTAAACAATTGGAATAGCTTTCATTCATTACGATTATACGCAAGAGGAGAGCAATCAATACAAAAGTACAAGGATGAGTTATCTATAAACGGTGATTTGTCTTATCTTAATTTAGATTGGAAGCCGATACCAGTTATATCAAAGTTTGTTGATATTGTTGTAAACGGAATGTCAAATAAAACTTATGAAATAAGTGCGTTTGCTCAAGATCCTTTTTCTGTTAAGAGTAGAACTGATTATGCTGCGGCTGTTGAAAGAGATATGCTTACCAAGCAAGCCTTATTAAACGTAAAGCAAAATTTAGGTATGGATTTTTCTAAAACAGGTGACTTAGAAAGTTTACCTGAAAACAGAGAAGAATTAGATGTACATTTACAAATGACACCAAAGCAAAACGTAGAGATTGCTGAAGAAGAGGTTATAAACAACGTATTAGCATTTAATAAATACGATCAAATAAAAAAACGATTAGCTCACGATTTAACCACTATTGGTATTGGAGCTGCAAAAACTTCATTTAATAAAGCTGAAGGTATAGTTACTGATTATGTTGACCCTGCTAATATGATTTATTCATATACAGAAGATCCAAACTTTGAAGATATATATTACGTAGGCGAAGTTAAGTCTATATCATTAGCGGAACTTAAAAAACAATTCCCATCAATATCTCCAGTTGAACTAGAAAGAATACAGGATATGCCTGGTAACTCGCAGTATGTGACTAATTGGGGTAATTACGACGAAAATACAATACAGGTTTTATACTTTGAATACAAAACGTATTCAGACCAAGTATTTAAAATAAAGAAAACAGATCAAGGATTAGAAAAGACGTTAGAAAAACCTGACACATTTAATCCTCCAGCTAATGATAACTTTGAAAGAATATCTAGAACAATAGAGGTATTATACACTGGGGCAAAAGTACTAGGTACAAACATAATGCTGGAATGGAAGCTAGCAGAAAATATGACAAGACCTACGGCTGATACTACAAAGGTAATGATGAATTACTGTATATCGGCACCTAGGATGTATAAGGGACGTATAGAGTCTATAGTTAGTAAAATTACTAGCTTTGCTGATATGATTCAAATAACGCACCTTAAATTACAACAAGTGATGTCTAGGATAGTACCAGATGGTGTATTCTTAGATATGGATGGTTTAGCAGAGGTTGACTTGGGTAATGGCACAACATACAATCCAGCTGAAGCATTGAATATGTACTTCCAAACAGGTTCTGTTGTAGGTAGATCACTTACGCAAGACGGTGAATTGAATAGAGGTAAAGTGCCTGTTCAAGAATTATCATCTTCAAGTGGTCAAGCAAAAATACAAAGTTTAATCGGTACATACCAGTATTATTTACAAATGATAAGAGATGTAACCGGATTAAATGAAGCAAGAGACGGTAGTGCACCTAATAAAGATTCTCTAGTAGGGCTGCAAAAAATGGCAGCTAACGCTTCTAATATTGCAACTAAGCACGTATTAGATTCTTTGTTATACTTAACAGTTAGAACTTGCGAGAATATAAGTTTAAAGGTAGCTGACGTTATTGAAAATCCTTTAACGGAAAATGCTTTAACAAATGCTATAAGTACATTCAACACAAAAACTCTTGAGGAGTTGATGAATTTGCAGTTACATGATTTTGGTATTTACTTAGAACTTGAACCAGAAGACGAAGAAAAAGCTTTACTAGAACAAAACATACAAGTAGCATTGCAAACACAAGCTATTGCTCTATCTGATGCAATTGATATCAGACAAATAAAAAATATAAAGTTAGCTAACCAATTCTTAAAGCTTAGGCAAACTCAGAAAATAAAAAGAGAGCAAGAGCAACAACAAGCTAATATTCAAGCACAAGCGCAAGCTAACGCTGATGCCTCTGAAAAAGCTGCAATGGCTGAGGTACAAAAACAACAAGCACTTACTCAAGAAAAAGTGAGTATAGAACAAGCTAAGTCACAGTTTGAAATACAAAGAATGCAAACTGAAGCTCAAATAAAAAGAGAGTTGATGGCTGAAGAGTTTAACTTCAATATGCAATTAGCACAAATAAGAGCAAATGCAGAAGGGAGCAAAGAAAAAGAAATTGAGGATAGAAAAGACAAAAGAATAAAAATGCAAGGATCCCAGCAGTCTGAGTTGATACAGCAAAGACAAACAGAAGGGTTACCTAAAAACTTTGAATCATCAGGAAACGATGTGCTAGGAGGGTTCGGAATAGAAGAGTTTGGACCTAGCTAATAAACAATTATTTAATTATATTATATTATGTCAGAAGTAAAACAAGAAGGGGATTTTAAAATTAAATCCAAGAAAACAAGTCCTAAAAATTTAGGGAATCAATCTAATGAACCTATAAAGGTTAACATAGATGAAGTAAAAGAACCAGTAGCTGAGGAAGTTGCTAAGGTGGTAATACCAGAAGTTAAAGAAGAGACTATTGAAGAACCCGTTGTAGTTGTTAACGATACACCTGAAGTAGCTGAAGAAGATGGTATTATAGAAATTGTAGACGAAGACGATGATACACCTCCGAATAATCAATTACAAAGAGCTACTGAAGAATACAAGCAAGTAGCTGAACAGAGAGTGTTACCTGAAAACATAGATAAACTTGTTACTTTTATGGAAGAAACAGGTGGATCAGTAGAAGACTACGTTAGATTAAACGCAGACTACTCAAGTGTTGATGATAAAACGCTATTAAAAGAATATTACAAACAAACAAAACCCTATCTAGAATCAGATGACGTTAGCCTACTATTAGAAGACTACGATTATGATGAGGACATAGATGAGGAAAGAGATATACGCAAAAAGAAAATTGCGTTTAAAGAAGAAGTTGGAAAAGCTAAAAGCTTTTTGGAAAAAACCAAGAGTAAATATTACGACGAAATCAAGTTGAGACCCGGCGTTACTCAGGAACAACAAAAAGCAACAGAGTTTTTCAACCGATATCAAGAAGATCAGAAGATAGCTGAGCAACAGCATTCGGACTTTAAATCAAAAACAAATGATTACTTTACTAATGAATTCAAAGGTTTTGACTTCAATGTAGGTAAAAAGAAGTTTAGATATGGTTTACAAGATCCTAATAAAGTTGCAGAAAACCAATCAAGTATTAACAATTTCGTAGGAAAGTTTCTTGACGAAGGCGGTAATATAAAAGATACGAAAGGTTATCACAAAGCTATTTATATCGCTTCAAATGCTGATAAGATTATTAATCATTTTTATGAACAAGGACGAACAGATGCTACTAAAGAAATAGTTAATAGCTCTAAAAATCCTAGCACAGAGCCAAGGCAAACTAGCTCAAGTGAGTTTGTAAACGGAATAAAAGTTAAGTCAATAAGCGGTTATGATTCTTCTAAACTTAGAATTAAAACAAAAAAATTTAACTAAAAAAATTAAAAAATTATGGCAAATGTAAGCCCAGCGTTTGGAAGCTTAATCCCAACGCAAAAAAAGCAAGCCTTAGAAGGCAATTATTTAAACTTTACTGATGGAACGAATGATTTCGCACAGCAGTACTTACCAGAAATCTATGAAGCTGAAGTAGAGCGTTATGGAAATAGAACCTTAGGTGGTTTCTTAAGAATGGTAGGAGCTGAAATGCCAATGACTTCTGATCAAGTAGTATGGTCTGAACAAAATAGATTACACATCTCTTATGAGAATGTAATAGCAACTAACGCAGGTGCTGTAGGAGCAAAAGTTTCTACTTTAACTATTCCTGTTGGTGGAGCTGGTGCAACTCTTATTGAGAATGTTGTATCTCCTGGTTCTACAATCGTAGTAATGAATCCAGCAACTGGAGCAGAATTAAACTGTTACGTTGTTGCCTCTGGAGCTACTCCTGGTAGTGCATTAGGTGCAGGTGTATTAACTGTAGCGCCTTATTCGCAAGAAGCCTTAGACGGAACTGGAGCTGGAGCTGCTGAAGTAGATTTAGTAACTGGTGGACCAGCGCTTAAGATTTTCGTATACGGATCTGAGTACGGAAAAGGAACTGGAGACGCTAACAGAATTTCTGTAACACCTTCTTTTACTCAGTATTCTAACTCTCCTATCATCATCAAAGACAAGTATGCAATCAACGGATCTGACACTGCTCAGATTGGATGGGTTGAAGTAGCTACTGAGTCTGGTCAAGGAGGTTTCTTATGGTATTTAAAAGCTGAATCTGAAACAAGATTACGTTTTGAAGACTACTTAGAAATGTCTATGGTAGAAGGTGAATTAAAATCTGGAAGTTCAACTACAACTGCTAAAGGTACTGAAGGTCTTTTCGCTGCTGTTAAAAGCCGTGGAAATGTATTAGTAGACTTTACTGCAGCAACTGGTTTAGCTCAGTTTGATTCAATTCTTAAAAACTTAGATACTCAAGGGGCTATCGAAGAAAACATGTTATTCTTAAATAGAGAAACTTCTCTAGATTTTGATGATATGTTATCTAACGTAGGATCTCCTGCTGCTGGTTACCAAGGTGGTAGTTCTTTTGGTGTATTCGAAAATTCTGAAGAAATGGCATTGAACTTAGGTTTCTCTGGTTTCAGAAGAGGTTCTTATGACTTCTACAAAACTGACTGGAAATACTTAAACGACGCTTCTACTCGTGGAGGTGTTGCTGATGCTGGAATCGAAGGAGTATTAGTACCTGCTGGAACTTCTACAGTTTACGATCAAATATTAGGAACTAACATCAGAAGACCTTTCTTACACGTAAGATATAGAGCTTCTCAAGCTGATGATAGAAGAATGAAAAACTGGATCACTGGATCTGTAGGTGGCGCTGCTACTTCTGATTTAGATGCTATGGAGGTTCACTTCTTATCTGAAAGATGTTTAGTGACTCAAGCGGCTAACAACTTTGTGTTATTCACAGACTAGTACCGATTAAATTAATGTAGTAGTTACCCTTGTTGAACTGACAGGGGTAATTATTACTCTTATTAAAAATTTTATTATATTATATTATGGCAGCAAATGCAAAAAAACCTACAGTTAAAAAGCCTGTAGCAAATAAAGAAATAGTACAAGAGCAAGAAGTAATGACTGCTCCACAAAAACAAGAACCAGTAAAACCAAGTTGGGAAATAAAAGATAGAATGTATATAGTTATAGGTCAAGCACCATTAACATTAACAATTTCATCAAAGCATACATCAAGACACCCTTTGTTATATTTTGATAAAGAGAAAGGTCTTCAAAGAGAAATTAGGTATGCAACAAATCAAAATTCTCCTTTCATAGATGAGCAAAACGGTCAAGCAACATTAGGACATATAATGTTTAAAGACGGTGCTCTATATGTTAAAAAAGAACAACAAAACTTACAAAAATTACTATCTTTATATCATCCATTATTAGGTAATAAATACTACGAACATAATCCAGTAGCTATAGCCGAGGATGAATTAGAAGATTTAGAAATTCAGATAGATGCAATGATGGCTGCAAGAACTATGGATGTTGATGATGCTGAAGCAATACTTCGTGTTGAATTAGGATCTAAAGTATCAGGCATGACAACTAAAGAACTCAAGAGAGATTTATTATTGTTTGCCAAAAGACAACCAGATTTGTTTATGGAGTTAGCAAATGACGATAATGTACAATTAAGAAACATAGCTATAAAAGCTTCCGAAATGGGTATTATTAAATTGTCACAAGATCAAAGAACATTTACTTGGGGATCAAACGGTAGAAAATTAATGACTGTGCCTTTTGATGAAAATCCTTACTCTGCAATGGCAGCTTACTTTAAGACCGATGAAGGTGTAGAAGTTTATAGGTCAGTAGAGAAAAACTTAGAATAACATGTAATATTAATATTAGCTGGTCACTTTCCGTGGCTGGCTGGTATTATAATAAAAAAATAAATAATGGCTATAAATGTAAATACAGTGTATCAAACAGTTCTGTCTATATTAAATAAAGAACAGAGAGGTTTTTTAACACCTGCAGAATTTAACAAGCTAGGGGCACAAGTACAATTAGATATATTTGAAAAGTACTTTCAGGATTTAAACCAACAAATAAGAATTCCTCAAGCTGACGCAGATTATTCTGATAGAGTTATGAATGTTGATGAAAAACTAGCTATATTTAAAACATTCGGTACGACTACGTATAACAATTCTAACGACCCAAACCTAAGATACTTTTCCCTCCCAACACAAGACGCTTACGGCGCTAATGTAGACTTTTACAGATTAGGCACCGTTACCTACAAGAATAATAAAAGTGAGATAACAGAACTACAAAGACTTTCAAGAACAGAATTTTACAACATAGAAAGATCTCAACTTACTAAGGCAACAGAAAAATTTCCTACTTATCTATACGAAAATAGAGGCAATATAAATATCCCTGGAGCTCAAATAAATAATAGTCTTCAAAATGTTATGTACGTTAATCCAACAACTATTACAGATAATATAGATGTAGATTACATAAGGAAACCTATAAACCCTATATGGGGATTTACCACAGGTAGTAGAGGACAATATATATATAACAACAACTATTATGACCCAGCTAACGGTACGGGTTCTATAAATTTTGAACTACACGAATCAGAACAAGTTAATGTTGTTTTAAGAATATTAGCTTACGCAGGTATAATAATAAGAGACCCTCAAATAGTGCAGGCTGCTGCGAGTGAGGTTCAACAAAAAGAAATAAACCAAAAAACATAATAAAATATGTCTCTACCAAATGGTGGTTTAATAACCGAAAACAATCAGCAATATTATGCAGGTGTACAAAAGTTTCTATCTGCGGCTGGGACAGGTCAAGCCTTTACTACTACGTTTGATACAGATTTAGTACTCGGCAGTTATGATCCTCTTCAGCAAAACTACGCTTTAAACAATTTTAAGTTATACACCGCAAACGCCGGTGTTTTAACATATACAGAATACACTTCCGCTTACACCGTATCAGGTAATACTATAACGTTCACGGGTAATTTAGCGGCTAACACAAGTGTGGTTGTTCAATTAAAAATATTAAGTGGTGGCGAATATGGAAACAGAGATGCTTACGGTAATACTGTTGAAGAAAATTACGGTAGTTATAGTTATATATCTTTAGAGGATATAATAAACAATTTTCAAATAGCTTACGTTGGTGCAGGTAAATTAATACCTAGTTGTAATAGAACAGATCTCATCTTTCACGCTAAAAGAGGATTACAAGAGTTCAGTTATGATACATTAAAAAGTATTAAATCACAAGAGTTAAATATACCACCTGAATTAAGCGTTGTGATACCACAAGACTATGTAAACTACACAAAGGTATCTTGGATAGATAAGTTAGGCGTTAAAAGACCTATATATCCTGCAAATAATTTAACTACAAACCCATTTGAAAACCCTATACAAGACTCAAAAGGCGTACCAACACAGGATAATTTCGGTAACAACATTGAAGGAACATCGATAACAGAGGAACGATGGAGAACCGCTGACGATACTTTGATAAATCAAGACAACCCAGAAGATTTATATAACCAAGGGTATGACAGTTGGGGATGGGGTGAGCAACTTTTAGGTCAAAACTACGGATTAGATCCTCAGTATGCTCAAGTAAACGGATGGTTTACTATAAATAATAGAGAAGGTAAAATGTCTTTTTCAAGTAATTTAGCCGGTGCGCTTATAGTTTTAGAGTATATATCTGATGGATTAGCTTCTGATATGGAAACTAAAGTACCTAAGTTAGCTGAAGAGGCTCTATATGCTCATATAAGCCACGCTGTCATAGCTTCTAGGATAAACCAACCTGAATATATAGTAAGAAGATTAAAGCAAGAGAGAAGTGCTAAATTAAGAAATGCTAAAATAAGATTATCTAATATAAAACTTGACGAAATAGTTCAAGTGATGAGAGGTAAATCTAAATGGATAAAACACTAAAATTTAATGGCTAGTTTTAAGAATATTTTCATAAAGTCTAAGATGAATAAAGATCTTGACGATCGATTATTACCTCAAGGAGAATACAGAAATGCAGTAAACATCCAAGTTAGTAAGTCGGAGTCTGAAGACGTAGGTGCTTTAGAAAACGTTTTAGGTAACGAAATGGTTGTTGATTTTGGATTAGTAACTGGAGAAGCAAACGTAATATGTGTAGGCTATTTAGTTTCAGAAGTAAATTCTAGTATTTACTTTTTTCTAACAGACAATACTGTTGAAAGCAACCCCACAGGTGTTTACGATGAAAATGCTAAAAACTTTATAACTAGGTCAATAATATCACCTAATACTTCAATACAAAATACAATATTAGTACAAGGAGCTTTCTTAAACTTTTACGAAAACAATCCGATACATGGTGTAAATCTTCTTGAAGATCTTTTATTTTGGACTGATAATAGAAATCAGCCTAGAAAAATAAGAGTTAGTGCAGCTGCTGATGATGTTACTTATTACAGTATGGAAGACACAATATCTGTAGCTAAGTATATGCCTTATAAAGCACCTGAGCTTTGGCAAGAAGCAAGCGCAGCTAGTACCTACGAAACAACTATGAAAGATGTTGTTAGTGAGTATTTACCAAATGGTACAACAGCTAATCCATATTATAATGCTGGTTACCAAGGAGATCCTGATTATCTTGAAGATAAATTCGTTAGGTTCAGTTATAGATTTAAGTTTGATGACGGTGAATATTCTGTATTTGCACCATTTACACAAGAGTGTTTTATACCTAAGCAAGACGGTTATTTTATGTACACTAGTGACGACGACAACGATATGTCAGCGGCTTATAGAAGTACTATTGTTGATTTCATGGAAAACAAAGTTAATCAAATAGATTTACTTATAGACTTACCTATAAATGGAAATCCAAACATTACAACAACTTTAGAAAATGCAACTAGTCAGTTTAAAATAACTGAAATAGAGATACTATATAAAGAATCAGATGGTTTAGCTGTTATGGTGGCAGATGTTATACCGGCTAGTCAAATAACAAGTCAATATGATGCAACAGTGCCTTCAAATACTTATAAATATAGATATTCTGGGACCAAACCTTTTAGAACGCTTCCTGAAGATCAGCTAATTAGAGTTTACGATAAAGTACCTGTTAAAGCTTTAGGGCAAGAAATTATAAGCAATAGAATTGTATACAGTAATTTTCAAACTAAGCACACTCCTCCTTCAATGGATTACAATGTTGGTGCTGGTCCTAAAAGAAATTTTGATATAACAACAAATCCAAATAATGAAACTTCTTGGAACACTGCTATTGTTGAGTACCCTAGTAGTACTTTAAAACAAAACAGAAATTATCAAGCTGGATTTGTACTGTCGGACAGGTTTAGTAGAACAACATCTACCATATTATCAAATACTTCAAACACAACCGTAGCAAGCGCAAGTGTTGCACAGTTGTCAACTGTATATTCACCATACAATCCAGAAACATTGAACATAGGTCAATGGCCTGGAGATTCTTTGTTTATAGAGGTAAACGAACAAATACCTCCAAGCATACCTTCGGCTCTTTATCCAGGTATATACAACGGAGATCCTACTAGTAGTGAATATAATCCATTAGGCTTTTACACTTGGAAAGTTGTTGTAAAGCAACAAGAGCAAGATTACTATAATGTATATCTTCCTGGAGCAATAACAGCATATCCAGAAAGCGCTACTTTAGAGTTTGGTTTAACTTCTCATATAACGTTATTAAACGACAATATAAATAAAGTACCTAGAGATTTATCTGAAGTAGGTCCTGATCAAAAGCAGTTTAGAAGCTCTGTAAGATTATTTGGTAGGGTTGAGAATTCAAACGTAACTGCAACAGGAGTTACTCCTTATAAATTTGGAGTAGTTAATGAACAATATTATCCATCAAGATCGTCTGATACAGTTTCTACAGTATCTAACATGTTTGATATGTTTAATATTGACCCCACGGGGACTATACCTAATGCGTACCCAGAAGCTTTTTACGAAGCAGAATCAAATCCTTTAATTGGTAGAGTTAGTACGTCAGATAGATTTGGGCAAATAGACCCAACAACAGGAGGTTTAACTTATAGTATACAAAATTTAGCTGTTTACGAAACAGAGCCAGTAGAATCTAGGTTAGATATATATTGGGAAACTAGTAGTTCAGGTACTATAAGTGATTTGAATGAGCAAATAGAATCAGACGGAAATCAAACGATATCAGGATTAGCTGGTTTAGATTGGTATTTATCTGAATATTTTGGAGTTTATAGCGGAAATCCTTTACAACCAGATGTTACAACAACTTCTACATGTAGCCCTTCAATAGCGAATGGGCAATGTGGTAGATTCAGAGCAGTAGCTACTGGTCAATTTCAGTTTGAAGACTCTGTAACAAATCCAATACAAACTATAATTAATCCAAGTTTATCCGTAGTAGACGGTGCAGGTGTAGATATTTCTTCTGATTTTGAATTAATACAAATAACAGGAGTACTTAATGGTGGGTTAGGTAGCTACATTGATTATAATGGGAACGCTACTACTGCAAAAGACTGGGACACTTTTATTATAGTTAATAAAGCATATAGAATATATAAAACAACTAATAGTGATGCTCAATCTTTTACTTTAACTATAACAGCTACAGATGGAGATCCAAATATTACAAACCCAACCCCTTGGGTGCGTACTTTAAATACAGGTTCTTATGGGACTATATTAACTGATTTATCTACAATAATTGTTGGAGGTGAAACTTTCGGGGACGGTGCTACCACTTGGGGACAAGTTGGTTTACCAATTGTTGATTACGGAAAAGTTTGTCCGTCTTCTTTAAGAGTACCTATTGGTTTAACAAATCAGCTTAAACTATACGGATCTAATGGATCTAACAGTTTATCCGCTGGATTAAACAATCAAGATGGCTTACAATGGAACATATCTTCTCAAACACAAGATGGAAATGCTATCAACATATTTCAAATTAGCAGTATTGGAGAAATAAGTGAGGTTACTTTTGGTACGGGTTATGGTCAATACGCTATAACAGTAACTTTATCAGGTCCTGATGGGCAAACTGACAGCTGTTCTTTTGAATTAGTAGTAGGTGAAGAATTAGCTGATGGTAGTTTTAGTGTTGAAAATAGTTTGAGATTATATACTAATTACGCTTACATTTTAAGCGCTCACAATTCAACTACTAATGCTTTTGATCAAATAACAGCAGGAACGGGTAATTCATTTACTGAAATGTACCCAACTCCTCAAAGCACATTATCAAGCGGAGATGCACTTGTTTATGTTCCTGTTACGGGGACCGGTGGAGATGGAGATAACTCAACTTGTAATCAAGTACAATATGGAGGTCAACCATTTTCTTACCTTGAAAGGAATAAAATACCTTCAGGGGTAAACGCCAACTTAGCTAGTCCTTTAACTAAAGGTACAGCTTATATTAGTTTGCAACCATATATGGACGCGGTTTTTGGTAGTACAAACAATACTCCTAACTTTGAAAATAACAACGATGTATCTTGGGCTATAGAATACAGAGCAGACTCTAGCTCATCATGGGTAGCTGCAAAAGATATAGAAGGAAATGTATTATCTTTTAACAGCGAAGTTAGCGGATATGGAAGTCCTACTCAAATAAGTAGCAATACCGGTATTAATGCTACATTACCAGTACCAAACCCAGGAGGGTCTCCAAATCCTATAACTTCAGAAAGAAATATAGTTTATGGATCTTCTGAGGGCCCTGGATTTACCGGTAAATGGGCTAATTGGATTAGAGTTGGTGCTGAAAATAATACTAGTTCAGGAAGCTTTGGAGGAACTTTTGGTAGAGGTAAATATGGTAGATGGGCAGTTGTAGGTAAAAGCCCTTACTCAAGTGAATCAGATAAGTTTGGCGAGTATAGAGTTATAGTACAAAGAATAGGTGGGAATCAAGATAACAGCCAATCCTGTGCGGCCCCTATAGCCAGTAATACTAATAGTCAAAACAACTACGCAGGTGCTGGAGCCTACATTAAAACAGGTGATTTTTATTATGACTTAGGGCCTAAGGTAGCCTTTGGGTATAAAATAAATCCAGCATTAAAAAGCAGTCACTTTTTAGCTAAAAACGAAACAACACATAACACAGTGGTATATGCTAGGGAAGGTATACATAGGTATGTTACTACATTCTATGAAGATGCGTTGCTTCAAACTCCTTATACTGGATATACTCAAGTAAACACTAATACCGACGTATATTTATCTTATATTTCTATAGAAGATGACGGACAAGACGCAAACGGGTTCCCTTATACAACACCTTATAATTCAGGAGCAAGCAGCTCTAGTAACGCTAAACTAGCTTTAGCAGCAGAAGGTGCAAGTAGAGATAATGCTACAAACACTACATCTCAGAATTTAAGAACTTGGTCTTGCGAAATGAATCCAACAACTGGTTTAAAAGTAAAAGGATCTGCTCAACCTAGATAACATACAATAAAGGTAAAATACCTGTAAACATGTAATATAAATATTATGGCTTTAATAGAAGTAAAATACTATAATTCATTCACTCTAAGAAAAAGCGTAGACGCAGATAACGGTATCAACTGGTTTGGTTCTAGAGGTATACCTACTGGTCAAGGCGGATGGCCGCAAGGAACAGTAGCAGACCCTCAGCAAGACGTTAACTGGGCTATAGAAGAATCTAGAATTAGAGGTGGTTATAATAATACTTCTACTTCTTTTGGTGCTAAAGCTTATTTAGTCGAAGATGAACCCAATGGTAGTGTCAGAGGAAATGCAATGATATACTCAGGTATATACAATTCCAGAACTGGTATAAATCAAACAAATCAATTTTCCGTAGGTAAAGAAATAACTAAGGCAATTGATCCTGCTAATGGCAGTATACAAAAACTATATGCTGAAGATTCTAACTTAATCATATTATCAGAAAATAAAGCTAGTAGAGCTCTTATTGATAAAGACGCTATATACACAGCTGAAGGCGGAGGTGTATCAGTTAGTAATTTGAAAACTGTTATTGGACAGATAGTTCCTTATGCTGGTAATTTTGGTATTGGGACTAATCCTGAAAGCTTTGCAACTTACGGTTATAGAAAATACTTTGTAGATAAAAATAGAGGAGCGGTATTAAGATTATCTATGGACGGAATAACAGAAATATCAAACTATGGAATGATTGACTGGTTTAGAGATAACTTAAGCTCTGTGGACTCGTCTAGCTTTGGTCCAGGTAAAATAGTCGGAGGGTGGGATATATATACTAAGCAGTATACTTTATCTTTACAACCAAGCACACCTCCAAACGCTACGCCTGACAATTCAAGTTACAACACATTGCAATTTGATGAAAGTGTTCGTGGATGGCCATCGTTTTTTACATTTAAACCTAGGTTTACTTTTAGCTTAGCAAACAAAATGTATAGCATAGGAAATCAATCAGGTAGCGACAACAAGTTGTATGTCCACAATAGTACAAATGTTGATAGAGGCGAATTTTACGGGGAGTCTAGTAAATCAAAAGTTACTTTTGTAGTAAATCCAAATGTAGATACAAGTAAAGTTTTTAAAACTATAAACTATGAAGGTAGCAGTGGATGGGAGGTTACTCAGTACGTATCAGATATAACAGGTGTTGACAGTTACGAACTAGACACTTCTGGGAATCCTATATGGATTAATCCTCCACAGTTAAGAGATACATCAAACCAAATATATAGCTACTACGAAGGTGAATATATAATAAACCCTATAACAGCAAGCCCTACATATAATCAACCAGTTTATAGATCTAATTATCTTTCTGTTTTTGGATCTAACAATCCTCCGTATAATAGAGACTATGCTGGATTCATAAGGAAAGAAAATAAATACTACGCAAATTTAGTTAACGACAGCGACGGACAAACAATGCCTGGAGAAGTTATATTCGGAGATGATATGACAGGTATAAAAGGTTACTACTGTACTGTGACTTTACAAAACGATGATAACACAGACCCAGGTGGAACTAAGGAACTTTTTGCTGTGAATTCCACGTTTGTAGTTAGCAGTTAAACGTAATATAAAATATAAAAAATAGTAACATGATAGAATTTTTAGAAATATTTTTCTTTGGACGAGGAGATGTCCAAATGGCTATGGATCCAATAATTGGAGGCGCTCTTATATCAGGGGGAATTCAAATATTAGGAGGATTGTTTGGAGGAGGACAAGCTAAGAGAAGAGAACGAGCAGCGAAAGCAGAGAGAGATAGATTACAAAGAAAATTAACTAATTTAGAAAATAATAGACAAGAGATTATAAACCCATATGAAGGCGCGAGTGATTTAAGTTCATTAGCTTCTGATTTAAGTAATCAAATGTCTAATCCATTTGCTGACTTAAGTGTAGCTACGCAGGCCGCTGAAATGGAAATAGAGCAAGCGGATATATCATTAGCCAACACTTTGGACACTATAAGGGCTACAGGTGCAAGTGCTGGAGGTGCAACAGCTTTAGCTCAAGCTGCTTTGTCTAGTAAAAAAGGTGTTTCAGCTAGTATTGAAAAACAAGAAGCTCAAAATGAGCAGCTAAGAGCGCAAGGTGAGCAACAATTAGAACAACAAAGAGTTGCTGAACAGCGAAGACTGCAGGGTATTCAAATAGGCGAAGGTCAAAGAATGCAGGGGTTAGATGCAGCTGGTAAACAGTTTATGTTTGGAGCTCAAGAAAGTAGAGAACTACAACAATTGAATAGAGTATCTACTCAATTAGGTGGAGCTCAAGCGCAACAAATGCAAGCATCAGCTGATCAAACAGGCGCATATACATCGATGGTGGGAGGCTTAGCAAGTATTGCGGGTAGTACAATAGGTGCGATGGCACAAGTAAGATCCAGCCCTTGGAATGCTGATGGAACACCAAAAACCACATAATTATGAGTTACGAAAACCCAGAACAGTTTGTCGACAAACAGTCAGGCCAACATTTTAGAAGAATGCAAGAAAGCATAACTAGAGCGGCTACTAGCACTATTGCTAGTTATGTTGATACTTATAAAAAAAATCAAATACAAATACAAAAGATAAGAGAACAAGCTGATAAAGAAGCATTGGATGCTAAAAATGCTGTTTTTCAAACTGCATCAAAAAATTCAACAATTCAATTTCAAAATATAGATGCCAAATTTAACAGGCTAGCAGAACTAAAAAAGAAAAATCCCAGCACGCTAACAGATAAAGATAGAAATTTTATCAGGTCTATGGACACTATAGGCACAAGGATGTTTAAATCCTTAGAAAATACTACAGCTAGTTCTTTAGCTTTTAAAGAGCAAAGCAGTATCAAACCTGGGTCTCAGGGAAGTAATGATGAATTTAGAAATCCTGATCAGTACAATACTATGATGATCATGAACGGTAAAATACCTGGTAGCAAAGAAGCTCTTTTTGAAGAGGATGAAAATGGTAATGTTGTTTATTCTGTAGTTGTTAAAGATGCGGATGGAAAAGAAGTTGGGAGGGTTTTAAATAAAGACATGGAAAATACTTTGTTTATAGATAAAGTACCTAACCTACAGCCGAACATAAATGAAGCTATAAAAAAAGCTAAAGCAAAATTAAATATAGAAAGTGAATTTTCACCTGCATATATAAAAGAAGGCGAGTTGGCTGGAAAATTAATGGTAGGAGTTAATGGTAAAGGTGTAGCTGTATCTGAAGAGGTATGGAACAAAGCGTTGCAAGCGGAAATTGATTTGATAGTATTAGGTCTTGATAGAAATGAAAAATCTTCTTTTCACAACAATATAACTAGAACTAAAAATACAAAAGACGATAAAGGCAATATTGTAAAAGACGACTTTTCAACTTTATGGGAATATGATCAAGATTTAACTTCTGAGCAAAACACTAATTTTTCACAAGAACTTTTAAAGTATGCTAATAGCGAGGTAGAAGCTGTTAAGGCTAAGAATAAAGTTATGCGTAAGGATAAAGATAAAAAGGGCAGTGAGTTTAGATATGAGTTTACTAGTTCAATGAAAGCAAAAGATCCTATAATAAGAATGGGGACAGGTCCTAATTCAATGGTATGGAAGTTTAAAAAGAAAGACAAAGTTGAAGGTTACGAATACCAACCACCAGCTAACTCAGTAACAGGAGAGTTACCTGAAGCTATATTTGTTCCTTATATGAAAGGTAAGAAAGTAAATTACACCGGGTTAAGGGCGGCTATGGGTTTAAAAGCAACTAAGATATAATAATTAAATCATATGTATAAAAATAAAGAAACAGGGACTGTATTATCTACTGAAGCTATGCAAGCAGCTGCTGATAGAAATGGTATGGATATATCTGAATACGCTGAAATGGCAGGTTATGAATTACAATCAGAAGACCAACCACAGGATTTTCCAACAGGCACTGTAAAGGATGCGGATGCAGTGCAGCAACCAATGACAGCATCACAAGCAGGTTTTACGGAATCACCCTCGGTAGCTGGACCTTCGGATTCACAAGATCCTAAGCCCTTTGTAATAAACGGTAGAGAGGTAACTCAACAAGAATTTGAAGATTACAAAAGAGACACTGAGGAAAAAGAAATATACGGAACCTATTTAAAAGAAGATGGAACTACTGGTTACAATGAGAAACCTTATAGTGTTCAATTACAGGATTATAAAGGTAGTTTTGAAAGTATATTAAAAGCTGAAGGTGTTTATGAATTTTTAAAAGATTATGATATAGAATACCGACAAAATTTTGCAGCATCTCAGTTAGCTAATAAAGTCCCCAGGTATACTAGGCAGCAGTATAATCAATCAACTAACACTTACGATTCAATACCTACAGAAGATGCCGAAAACCAGTTTTCTAAAAATCTACCAAGTAATTTTGATCTTTTTGATGATAAAAAAGATTTTAATATAGCTTTAGATCAAGGTATACAAAAGACAATTGCGGAAAACCCACTTATAAACTATCAAATAAAAATAGCTTCTAGAAAAGCTGAACGAGAGTTAAAGGATTATGCTCTTGGCTTAAGAGAAGAATATGATTTCAATACACCTGAAGGCATTGCTAGTGCTGAAAAAGCTTACAACAATAGGTGGAAGCAGCTCGTAATAGATCCAGTATCTCAATCTACTGCTTATAAAAACACGGTAAAAGACTTACAATTAGTAGCAAGTAAAGTTGCTGAAAAGGAAAATATAAATTTCGGAAGGTATAAGAGTGCTTTTTTAAGCTCTATAGATTTTCTTGATCAATATGATCCTATTGGTATTCTTTCAAATGTTGTAGAGCCTTTTGTAGGTACAGGTGTACAAATGAGGGGTGACTTTAATAAAGCAGCGGTATCAGCTCAGCAAGTAGAAATACAGAATAAGTATGACGAAATAACTAGGTTAAAAAATGATGTTGAATCTGGTAAATTAAAAGAAGATGCTAAAGTAATATATGGTGGATCTTTTAGTCAAAAAAGCAATACTAGAGTTGGAGGTAAAAGCGGTACTGTAAAAGATAAAATAAAATATCTTGAAGATCAAATTAATTTAACACAGGAATCAATTGCTGAAGATATACAAGATGTTATGGACTCTTCTGAATATGGTTCTCTTTTTACTCAAGCAGATTTTTCTGATGGGGTACAATTTAAGGACATTGTAAAAACTATATCAGCCTCTGCACCTTACATGATAGTAGCAGCAGGTGGAGCAATGACAGGTAATCCAGTGCTAGCAGGAGCGGGGTTTATGTCTATGTTTACTATGGAATACGGGGCTTCTTATATGGGAGCTATAGAGCAGGGTTTAAAAAATGACGGTCTAGAATACAACGAAAAAAACATTATAGAAGCATTAAAGGAAGGCAAATATGCTTCTCAAGCGCAAGCTGCTGCTACAGGTGTAGTTTCCGCTAGTCTAGAACAATTAGGAGCTACTAAAGTTGCTAAAAATACAATGAAAGCATTAGGGTTAGGTGGTACTTTAAAAAAATCACTAGGCTCTTTATATAAAGGCGAGGTAAAACAATTTGTAAAATCTGCAGCTAGAGGATTAAAACAGCAATCTATAGCAGGTATTGGAGAAGCCGGTACTGAATTAGGTCAAAATTTAGCTTCGCAAATAAGCACAGGAACTCAGTTAGAAGGACTTAGTGGTATAGGTAAATATATAGATACTGAAGCTAACAGAGAAGCTGCATTAGGTGGAGGTTTAGCAGGATTCTTTATACCTTTTGGAGCAAGTGTATTGAGACAATCTGCTTCAGAATTAAGAAATTCAGCCAGAGATGTAGCTACAAAATTTGATTTAACTAGTAAATTTGGATCGAGTCTTAAAGCTGCTAATAATTTTTTTAAGGAAGCTGAAAGTAATTTACAGGGAAAGCTGGATAATGGTGAGATCACACAAGAAGAATACAGAAACGAAAGTGAAAACTTAAGTACTATAAGAAATTCTGGATTAAAAATTCCAAAAACATTTAGTGAATCTGGAAAGAAAAAAGCATTTGACTTAATAATAGAAAAAAATAACATTGAGCAAAATATTGCAAATAAAGATCCTGAATTAGTAAAAGAAGAAAAAGCTAGGATTAAAGAAATAAATGAAGAGTTAAATAATGTTTCCGCAAAAGAAGCATTATTAGCTGAAACAGTTAAATCTGAAAAAGGTGCGGTTGAAATATTAAAAAGCGTAAAGGGGGCAAATATTGAATTTGCAGATGATCAAGCAACCGTAAACGCGTTAGTAGATAAAATTAGGGAAGAAGACGGTAAAAAACCTATTGTAAATTATAGCGATGCTTATGGTCAAACTATAACTAGAAAAGATGGCAGCCAAATAATATTAATAAATAGGGCAGAAGCTTTCAAGGACGGTGTAGTAAATACAGCTGCTCACGAAGTTTTACATGCTGCTCTAGACCAAACTTTAAAATCTGGTTTATCACCAGAAAATCAAATTAGCGTAAGTAATAGTCTTTTTGATTTCATGAAAACTCTTAAAGTAAAAACTGATAATAAGTTTTTGCAAGCAAGATTGGATGGATATAAAGCAAAATACCAACCTAAAATTGATAAATTAAAAAGTATATCGGAATCTGTGCAAGACCCTGAATTTGCTAAAGAATCCAATGATAAGGCTATGAAAATGCTAGGTAACTTAAGAGAAGAGACCATAACCTTATTAAGTGAAGCTATGTTGGATGGAGATATCCAGTATAATGAAAATTTAGGAACAAAACTTAAAGATCTTTTTAGAAGATTATTTAGTAAATTTGGATGGAAAGCTGAATTTAATACAGGGAAAGACGTTTTTAACTTTATTAAAGACTACAATAGAAGTATTAAAAAAGGAAAAGGACTCAGCAAAGGGCTTGAAAAATCATTACAGGAAGGTATTAAAGGTAAGATCGTAAATAGTGATTTAAAAGGAACAGGAGTTGCTAGTGTTAAACCTTCATTATCACTACAAGAACAATTAGATGACTTAGATATATCTGATTTTGTAGATGAAATAGATTTCCAAACAGCTAAAACCAACTTGGAAACAAAAATAAGGTTATCTAAAAAGAAAGAATTATCTAAACCGTCTGAGGCTAAAGAAAAAGTAAAAAGTGATACCAAGAAAAATGAAAAAAGAATTGGTGATCAGTTAAAAGAAATGGTACCTCCAGGTACAACTAATAAAGAATTTAAAGAAAAGATAGCTATTAAAGTCATAGATAACATTGATAGAGGTATGCTTAATCCTTTAATTAAAAAGATTGCTGCTGGTTATGGTGTTGTTGCTGACAATGTTTACGGTAAAAGTTGGGATGACTTTTTTATAGAAGTAGCCGGAGTTCAGCTGAAGAAAAACATAATGGCTTTTAATCCTGAGTCAAACAATGATTTAGGTGGTTACATTATAGGTAGTCAGTACGGTGTAAGAAATAGAGTAAAGGAAGCTTTAGCTAAATTCAAAAAAGAAGGTGAAGGTGGTTTTAAAGAAGATGTTAGTGTAGCTAAAAATGTTATTGCAAGAGAAGACGCAGGACCTCAGGAAGCTGAAAAAAGAAAATACGTACCACTTACTAAAAGCAATATTATACCTAACTTTACTATAACTGCTATAACAGAAAAGTTAACGCAAGTTTTAGCTAGTCTTGAAAGTAAGATCACAGCTAAAAGAGGTGACAATTCCGCTACAACACCATTAGTTGCAGAGATAAAAAAGAAAATAGGTAAAGTTGTAGGGGATCCTAATGCTGCGCCTAAACTTGTTATACAAAGACTAGGTAAGCTAAAAGATGGTACCTATGAAAAGAATCTTATAAAAAATAAGAAAGCTATCATAGAAAACATGACAACAACGTTTTTAATGGGTAAAGACAGCGGTAAAAAAGTTAGTGGTGGTATTCCTCAAGCAATTGAAAAATCTGTTGGTGGTAAATTTACTGGTAAGAAAGTAACTGTAAATGTTGGAGGTAAAGAAATAGTCCAAGAAGAGTTTTTACCAAACTTTGTACCATATCCAAATTGGGTTGGACAGAAAATTGATCGTGAAAAAACATTAGTTAGAGGAGCTACAGCTGGTAACGAAATAGTTAGAAGAGTACCTGCTGATAAAGTTTCTGACGCTGATTTTGTAGGTTTATTTATTGATGAAAAAGGTAAACTTATTAGAGGTAAAAGAGAAGCTTTAGGTAAAGCAATAGCGGAAGAAGTAGCTTTTGAAATATTATCTAAAGAAATTCAAAATGAAAATTCAGAAATAAGTAAAGCTTTTGAAGGCAATCAAGAAGCTTTAGGCGAAATGCTAGGCGATAACTTTGTTAACGAGCTTCAAAGAGATTTAGATAGAGGTACTGTAAAATATTCTTTGAAAATTGAAGACATAAATAATATACGAAAAATAGCAGTAAGCGAAGGTCTTCTTTCTCAAAAAATTAAAGATATAGCTATTGCAAATAAAATACCTGTAAACACACTTGAGGGAGTATTAGAAGAAATCATTCATGAAGGTATAGTCCAACAACTACAAGATGCTGAAGCATCTAACCAAGGGTTTAAGTATGAGCAAGCCTTGGAAAAAGTTTTAAACAAGTATACTAGCGGTGACATAAAAATTAAGTTAATAAAATCTCAAAAAGGAGATATTGTAATTAACGCAAACGGCAAAGACTACAAGGTAGAAGTTAAGCTTAATGATAAAGCTCAAATAGGTAGTATATCAACTGGTTTGTTTAAAACAAAAAACGGTAAAATATCTTTAATAAACCCTGACGATCTAAAAATAAATAATAAATTAAGCGAAGATAACAAAAAAGAATTTGTAGATTTTTTAAATAAAAATAAAAAGTATTTAAATGAGCTAATAAATGCCATTAATAAGGCTAATTCAAAGTCGAATGAAAAAGCAATTATAAATGATAATGGTCATATAAAATTACCTTATAAGGAATTTTGGAAAAACATAAAAGATGAAATGCCTGGTAAAAAAGCGGGGTATGTAAGCTACGAAGGCAATCAATCTATTATAGAAGATTTTTATAAAGGGATAGACTTAATGCAAATTGGAGATTACGGAGCATTCGCTATAGGTAATCAAAGCAAGCTTTCTGGTTTTTATCAAAATTTAAAAGCCACTACTGATAATGTGCTAAGACCTGTAAGATCTAACACTACGGTTTATATGAGGCTTTTTCCTAATTTTAAAGAAATACAAAACCCTAAAAGCAATTCATTAGACACGTCAAAAGGTATAATGTCTTTAGCTAGAAGCATTAGAGCCATAACAGAATTAGATAACATGAAGCCTAGTCTTAAATTAGATAAAAGCTTCAATAAAATTCTAGAAAGAGGCACAGGTATTAAAGCAAATGAAACTATTAGCAGAGTAATAGCTAGAAGGAGAGGTATCAAGAAAGGTAAATTTAAATTATTCATGCCTTCATCACTTGATGACTTCAAGGGATTAACTTCTTATACTTTTGCTGGAAAAGGTAAACAAGGAGAAGCTGATCAAAAGTTTTTTCAAGATGCTTTGATAGATCCATACTTTAAGGGTATAAGAGCTATTGAAGAAACTAGACAATCGTTTAAGGACGATTTTAAGACACTCAATAAACAAATGAGGCCTGTTATAAAGAAACTTGGTAAACTTGTACCAGGAACTGAATTTACGCACGATCAAGCTATAAGAGTTGCTCTATGGAATGCTTCTGGATATGAAATACCAGGTTTGTCTGAGATAGATCAGAAAAAATTAGTTGATTATGTAAACGACAATGCAGACTTGAGTGAGTATGCTAGAAAGCTACAGCAAATATCAAAAAGACCTAAATGGGCTAAGCCTGGAGATTTTTGGGATGCTGAAACTATACTATCTGATTTAAACAATTTAACTGAAAAAATAGGTAGAAAAGAATTTTTATCAGAATTTATTGAAAATGCCGATATAATATTTAGCGAAGGTAATCTTAATAAAGTAGAGGCTGGTTATGGTAAAGCTACTAGAGATGCTTTAGAAGATATTTTATACAGAATGAAGAACGGTACAAACAGACCGTCATCTACTACTGACAATACCAATAGATTTAATACTTGGATTAATAATTCTATTGGAGCGATAATGTTTTTCAATAGAAGATCAGCGTTACTACAAACATTGTCAACAGTTAACTTTATTAATTGGTCGGATAATAACCCTTTGAAAGCAGCAATGGCATTTGCTAATCAAAAACAATACTGGTCTGATTTTGCAACACTTTTTAATTCTTCTAAACTTAAACAAAGAAGATCTGGTTTGAAAAGTGATGTTAACGAAGCTGAGATTGCAAGAGCCGTTAAAGGATCTAAGAACAAAGCAGTAGCCGCATTGAGTTATTTATTAAAAATTGGTTTTACACCGACACAAATGGCGGATAGTTTTGCTATAGCTTCAGGTGGCGCTACATTTTATAGGAATAGAATAAAGTCTTATTTGAAAAAAGTAAACGAGGAAGGAGAAGCTTTATATACTAAAGAGCAAGCGGAAGAAATGGCTTTTAAAGATTTTAGTCAAATATCCGAAGAAACTCAGCAATCTGGAGATCCTGCTTTAATATCATCTGATCAAGCTAGTATAGTAGGTAGGGTGTTGCTTGCGTTTCAAAATACACCTATACAATTAAATAGGTCTATAAAGAAAGCTGCTTTGGATATAAAAAACAGAAGAAGAACACCTGGGCAGACTATGCTACAAAGTGATTTTTCTAACTTAAGCAAAATTATATATTATGGTACTATTCAAAACGTTATATTCTCTGCATTGCAGAATGCTTTATTTGCTTTAATACCTGGATTTGAAGAGGAAGATGACGAGCTTACTGAAGAAGAACAATTAGAGAAGTATGGAAAGGTGTATAGCACAAAGCAGAGTAGAATAATAAACGGTATGATAGACACTACTTTAAAAGGAGGATTTGGTCTACCTGGTGCTTTTATATCTACTATTAAAAATGCTTACCAAGAATACGACAAGCAAGAAGCAAAAGAGTTTATGGCTGATCACACATATACCATATTAGCATTAGCTAACTTAGCTCCTTCTGTTGGATCAAAACTTAGAAAAGTTTATAGTGGTATTCAAACAAAGAGATTTGAAAAAGATGTTATTGAAAAAAGAGATTGGGATATTACTATAGATGGTAAATTTAATTTAAGCCCCTCATATAAAGTATTAGGAGCAGTAACTGAAGGTCTTACAAACTTACCTTTAGATAGAGCTGTAACAGAGGTGAATGCTTTAACTGAAGCTTTAGATTATAGAAACACCGTTTGGCAAAGAGCGGCTCTTGCTTTAGGTTGGAGATCTTGGGATGTTGGCGCTAAAAATGAAGAACACGAACTTATAAAAACAAAAGCCAAGGCTAAAAGAAAAGAAGAAGGTAAAGAGAAAGCAAAAGCTACTAGAGCAGCAAATAAAGTCAAAAAGAAAGCTTTTTATAAGAGAGTTTCTGACGCTTTAAATAAGAAAGAAAAAGAAACCTTTTTTAGATATAAAACTATTACTTTACAAAAGAAGTATTTAGAAAAAATGGCTAAAGAAAAAAATATTAAATAATGAAATTAAAATACTTTACGTACGAAGAGTTTGATTCGCCAGATGTTCAGGGTAGCGGTCAGTTAATGAATGAAGAATTATTAAACATGCTTGACGCTGCTAGAAAAAAGTACGGTAAATCTATTGTTATTAATTCAGGTTATAGAACTGTAAAGCATAATGCTAAAGTAGGTGGAACACCTGAATCATCTCACACAAAAGGTTTAGCAGTTGATATTGCATGTGATAATTCTACTGACAGATTTAAATTAGAAGGTATATTAAGAGAAGTTGGATTTAAAAGAATTGGTGTTGCTAAGACTTTTATTCACGCTGATATAGATAAAGATAAAGCACAAAACGTATTATGGACTTATTAAAAATAAAATTATGAAACTAACAAAAGGATCACCATTCCAATTAAAAGATGCGTGCTACCATAAAGTAAAGAAGCAATACAAAGTATTTCCTTCAGCATACGCGAGTGGAGCAATAGCTAAGTGTAGAAAAAATAAAGGTAAAAAGTAATGAGACAGTCACCGTTGTTTGTTAGAAAAACAGAAAAAGGCGCAAGCCTAAGAAGATGGTTTAAAGAGGAGTGGCAAACACCCAGTGGAGATAAAGACTACAGTGGTGGTGAAAACTTATTTAGACCTAAAAAAAGAATAAGTAGTAAAACAGCTACCACTTGGAGTGAATTAACTCCTGCTGAAAAGAAAGCAGCTCAAAAAGAAAAAAATACTAAAGGTAGAGTTAGTAGATTTAAAAAGAAAAAAAATAAATAATTATGGAAAAATTAATTGATAAATTACAACACCAGTGGAATAGATTAATGTATAAATTAATGTTTCACAAGTACAAGAAATAGGAGTAAAGATTATCAGGCGTACCATACCTGCAATTCCTATAATAGAAAGGGGCCTCATTATGAGACCCCTTTTTTAATATGTATAGATTATTTAATTATTTATACATATTAATTATTATATGTATAAAAAAGTCATAACTTTTAGCCTTTAGCCATCACAAGCTAAACAATCTTCGTTCATAGCTTGCTGAGCTATATCACCGCGTAAAACAGATTCTGTTCTAGTGTAATATAAGGTTTTAACACCTTTCTTCCAAGCTTCAAAATGAACTTTGTTCAACCACTTAGGTGTAGCTTCAGAAGGAAAAGCTAAGTTTAAACTAACTGACTGATCTACGTATTGCTGTCTAAGACCAGCTTGATTAACTAATTCTAATTGATTAATCTCTTTAAAAGTTTTAAAAACTTCTTTAACTGGAATGTCATGACCCATAGTAATATTATCCAGAGCATCGATATCCTGTATACTGCCTCCGTCAGCTAATATTTTATTCCACGTTTCATTTGTATTTAGTTTATGTTTCTTTAATAGTTTAACTAACGTCGGATTCTTCCTAATGAAAGTCCCTTTCGCACTTTGCTCTGTAAAAACATTTGCAGCCCAAGGCTCAACACCTGGTGAAACATTACCACTAAGCTTGCTATTAGAAACAGTAGGAGCAATAGCACGGAGATGAGTATTACGCATACCGGTACCAACACACCATAAAGGCTCTCCATAAATTTCGGCCAAGTCTCTAGATGCTCTTTCACTTTCGATTTTAATTTGCGAAAATATTTTCCTAGTTTCAAACTGAGATAATAAACCTTCGAAAGGAATACCATTTTCTTGGAGATAGGTGTGCCATCCGAGTACACCAAGTCCCAATGCTCTCCCTTTTTGCGCAGACCGAACAGCATTTTCAAACCCGCGAAGTCCCTTGGCTCTTTGAATAAATTCCTCCATAACTCCATCAAGAAAGAAAGTGGCGTCATATATAAGATTAGTGTCTTTCCATTCTTCATATTTTGCTAAATTTAATGATGATAAACAACATACAAAACTATGGTTTTCATCTGTGTGTAATGTAATTTCTGAACATATGTTAGTCATATGTACTTTTAATCCGTTCTCTTTATATGCTTCTGGATTTGCTTTGTTAACATTTCCTTTAAACATAATATACGGTTCTCCAGTTCCTTTTCGTTTTCTAAGTAATTTACCCCATCTAGATCTTGCTTCCTTATCTCCTTGTTCAAGCTTTCGCATAAACTTATCACCAACAATTGCGCACTGATGAAGGTTAAGCGATTGTCTGTTAACATCTCCTTTAGGTTCCCTGATTTCAAGCCAGTCCTCAAAGTCGCCATGTTCAATGTTGATATTAACTGAGGCAGCTCCACGACGGACACTCCCTTGATTAGTTGCAAGAATTGTTGAGTCATATATCTTGCAGAAAGGTACGACTCCGTCTGATGTTCCATTGCCTGTTATTCTAGCGCCAGCGGGTCTAATTTGATTTACACCGATACCAACTCCACCGCCGTGCTTAGCGAGCAGCATCATCTCTAAATTTTTACTACCTATATCTTGTATTGAATCTGCTACATCAATACCAAAGCAACTAATAGGCAAGCCACGATCAGTACCTGTATTAGATAATACTGGACTAGCGAGACATAACCAACCATTCCAAATGTACTCGAAGAAAGTTTCTGCCATTTCAGGTTTATATAACCTACGAGCAACTGTTTTAGCGACCCTATAGTATGCTTCTTTAGGTGTTTCTCCGTCGAATAAATATCCCCCGGATATTGTCTTCTTGTATACGTCGTTATTACCCCACGCAGGGTAATCTTCTCCTTTTTTCCAATCATTATTCCACATATTTATTATTTGTTTTTATTATTACCACATATCCTCATAGTCCTCGTTTTCTCCAGCTTTTGAATAATCAGTTGGCCTAATAGCGAAAAAATCAGTATGAGTGACGCCCCCGGTAAGATGGTAAAACCAATCAAGATTACTAGCTGCTTTGTTGTCATACGCGAAATAGTTTCCAAGATCGACGTAACCGAGTTCAACAAGTTTTTCATTTGTTCTTTTCTTTATAAAGTGTTTTAAATCATTAGATGATATACCTTCTATATCACCCATTTCGAACATTTTGTCAATATATTTAACTTCAAGATTAACCATTGTTTCTGCAGCTTTTATTATATCTTCTCGACATAAGCTCAGTAATTGATTGTCTTCTTCGCACATATGACGAAATAAAGTACAACCCATTTTACTATGCAATGATTCATCCCTTACTGACCACTTCATTTGTTGCCCAATACCTTTAAGCAAATTTCTAAGCTGAAAAGAATAAAGTACTGCAAAAGCAGAATATAAAGAAACTCCTTCGGCAAATGCAGAAAATACAGCGAGAGACTTAGCAATACCAATTGAATTGGTCCCATTATAAGATACAAGATTATCAAATCTTTCTGCTGTAGCAGGCTCGTGTAAAAACGCTTCATAATCTTCTAATTTTAAAGTTTCATTTAAGTAGCTGTAAGCAACTGCATGTATTGTTTCTTGTGATCCAAACATCATTGCCATTTGTTGTATTTCATGTTTAGGAAACCAACCAACTACTTTTTGCGTCCAGTAATCAGATACTGCACATTCGGTTTGAGCAAAACCCAATAGTATATTGCCTACTAAGTTTTTTTCTTTTTCATTTAATTTTTCTTTCCAGTCTTTAACATCGCTTTGCATCGATATTTCTGTATGCAACCAAAAAGCTTGAGCTTGTTTTAGCCAACCCTCAGTATAATACTCAGGGTACTCAAAAGGTTTATAAGGTATTCTTTTATCAAATAATCCCATTATGTCTTTGTAAATTGTTTTATTGTTTCTAATTCGTTCTTCCAGGCTTCTATATGAGCTAATATAACGGGTTTTGTTGTAGACTTAGATACATTCTTCATATCAACTAATACGTTGTCTATAAATAAGCCTACGGCTGCCACCACGCTTTCTAAGTTATCATCCATTATTTAAATATTTTTAAAGCTATATCAAAAAATGGTAGATACAAAACGTGTATAGCAATATCCTCTTCTATATAAGATCTAAACCCTAGTAGCACGCCTGGATAAAAACCTAATTCTATAACCCAAGCTGTTTCGTTTTCGTTTTCTTTCATGTACATATTATATTATGTCTTTTGTGTAATTGTTCTATATCTATTGATCTCACTTTGCCTTTTACTTCCCAGCTCCATTTAACAAACTTGTCAATCTGGCGCTCTGCGTATTTTTGTCTTGCTATTCTCTTTGCTTCGAAAGGATTAACTCTACGGTCTTGTCGCATTCTTTTTGATTTTGTGGTTTGTATAATGTTACATTTGGGAATTGCCTTACTATAAGTTGCTTAAACAACTTCCATCTCATAGGAAATGATTCATTTGCTCTACCTTTAGTTTCAATTATAAAATCTTCGCCAATAAAATCAGGTGTATACTTAATAGGTAAAATACGTTTGCACCCTCTATTTTTATAATCACCCTTACCATTAGCTTGTCTCTCATAAACTTCATTTTCAAAATGAAAACCATTTAATAAAACAAATGTCTCTCCTTCGTAATTAGCTTTTATTTTTGCTTTTCTTAAAGCTATATACATATATTTCTCAAGACCTGAAGCAAAGTTGATACCATCATATGATACCTTCTTCGCTCTTACTGGTCCACGCTTTCCGCTTTTTCTTTTAAATAATTTTTTCATAATCTACATCTAAATCACTTAGCAAGTCTTCTTGAAGATCAGTAGTATAAACTTCTTTAGCTTTCTGTAAATACAATACAGCATCCATAAGCTCTTCTTGTAAATGATTTAACCATTCAAACATTGCAGACGGATCTTGTTCTAATGTTACACCATACTTAGCAAAGCCTATATCTGATCTTGATACAAATTTTTGTACAACTCTGTGAACAATTGGATCTCTAAATTCTATTTCTTGCTTATTCATATAATAATTTTAGTTTTTATCAAAGCCATAAACTCTTTTGTTTCTCCAGCTAAGATGTTTGTTAATAGGTTTTTTACTAATCCGTTCTTTAGTTTTCTGTAATCTTGTTTCAGTTTTTGTTATCATAGAGTTTGTTTTACAAATGTTCCGTTTATCATTTCGCCTTTCCGTTTAGCTATAACGTTGTAAGCACTGCTAATACAGTCTTCTATATTATGCCCTCTTAACTTTGCTAAATTAGTTAATACTACAACCATATCACCGATAGCATCGATTACTTCTGGTTCGTCGTTTTTTAATATAGCTTGAGCTAGTTCACCAGCTTCTTCCATTAGTTTTACAAATTGAGTTCTAGTATCACCTGATTTATATATACCTTTATCACTAGCCCATTCTCTTATTAATTCAAATTGATCTTGATAAGAATATAACTTTTCTGGGTATGTAGAATTAGTTGTATCTGTATAACTATCAAGATATCTATTAAAAGCTTTGTTATATATGTAGCACCTATTGCTATTATACATAGAAGTTTTAACATTTAATAATATCCAAGGTATATTTTCTTTAGTTATTTCAAACTTATAACCTTGAGGTGTCTCCCACTTTAAGCCTATATTATCCATTAAGTTACCTCTTAATTTATGAACAGGCACTGGAAATGTAGTTGTTTGGTCTGTAGGGTTTAATTTCATTCGATTTGATTTTTTAGTTAAAAAATTATATTTTTGTCTGTCGACTTTATACCCATAAGACTTTTGAAGTTCTATTTCCTTGTCAGATATATAATCTATATCATCGCTAGTAAGTAGAACTTCGTATTCGTCTGCGGTATAACCTTGTTGCCGCGTAACTCTATCTTTAAGATTACGTGTTATTCCTATTTTTTTACCTGGAATATGGTATAAATAATATGTCATATTGTTTTTATTTACCAACACTCAGTTCTGCTTTGATTGCAGGATAAGGATTGTAGTTAATTAATTTAATTTCAAAGCTATCAGGTATATTCAAACCAGCTAATAGATTATTACTGATGCCTCTATCTAAATGTAAAAATGGCAAAGCCCTTTTAGATCTTCTTCTATACTCTTTTGCTTGTTCTAAATGATTGCTATATAAATGACAGTCACCGAGTTGACCAATAAGTTGTCCAGCTTCAAGTCCAGCGCCTTTAGCTAACATTTCTAATAATAAACCATACATTGTAATATCGTAAGGTAAACCTAAGAACACATCAGCGGATCTTTGTTGCCACATTAAATCCATAACACCATTGTTAATATAAACTTGAAAAGCGTAATGACACGGAGGAAGCACCATATCTTTCATCTCATGTGGAGCCCATGCACTAACTATAAGACGTCTAGAGTCTGGATTAGTATTAATGCTATACACAAGATTATAGAGCTGATCTACACCGTTAAAATTACGCCACTGTTTTCCGTACACAGGGCCTAATGTTTCATCTGTTCTACTTGAACGTTCGTAATCTGGTCGCCAGTACTTAACACCGTTGTCTTCTAAATACTTAAGATCAGTTCTACCTTGTAATATCCAAAGTAATTCTGTTCTTGCTGCGTTAAAACTTATTTTCTTTCCTGTAAGGATAGGGAAGCCCAATGACATATCGTGTCTAATCGTTCTTCCGAAGACAGACTTCGTCCCAGTCCCTGTTCGATCTGATTTATCCACTCCTCTGTCGAGTATTTCTGATAATAATTCTTTGTATTCATTCTCTATGTTTATCATAATAATATTTTGAGTATTCAAATATCTTTGTCCATATATCGTTTTTACCATAAGCTTCAGGGCTTGTATGAGTTTTACCATTGTTGATTATATCAACATACCATTCAGTCTTGTTCTTTGCTTTAGCAGATATACGTATGTTATTTTTAACACACCATCTATAAGGTATCCAATCTGATTCTTTATGAGGTGGATTACCCATATTTATAGCTTTCTTTTTTTGACCGCTACCCATCTACTCCCAAGGCATTTTCTCAGCACCTATATCTAATGGCTCGTGAGGTATAAAGCAACCAGACTTTGGCTCCCATTTAAAATGTGCTTCAGCTCCATTCTCACCTAAGTTTTGAAACTTAACTTTTAAAACTTTACACTTAACAGTCTTAGCTTCATAATCCCTATGAACTAATAATCCGTGATAAGAAGCATCGTACCATTCACCACCACCTTTAATGTTATACATAGTAGGTTCTTCAATCTTACCATCTTTGTCCTTATACATTTTAGTAGGATGCGCTACAATAAATACAAGTACATCAAACTTTTTAGCAAAGATTTCTATCTTGCTTAAGTATTCCATAGTGTATCTATTAACATCTTCTGTCTTACAATCTACATCTCTAACCTTATTAAAAGGATCTA
>Ga0206131_10000568_pt1 | contig 51021 bp, 51 predicted proteins | sample Helgoland_Spring_FD_148636 | JGI IMG/M metagenome (GOLD analysis project Ga0206131, IMG submission 148636) | Pelagic subsurface seawater microbial communities from Kabeltonne, Helgoland, North Sea - Helgoland_Spring_Bloom_20160517_1 | ecosystem: Environmental > Aquatic > Marine > Epipelagic ... | reverse complement strand
AAGGGTATTTTATTATATAAAAAGTTTATATGCCAACAATTTCACAATTAGTACGAAAAGGAAGAGCCAAAATAACCAAGAAGAGTAAATCGGCTGCTTTAGATTCGTGTCCTCAAAGAAGAGGGGTGTGTACACGTGTGTATACTACTACGCCAAAAAAACCAAATTCAGCAATGCGTAAAGTTGCAAGAGTAAGGTTGACAAATGGTAAGGAAGTAAATGCGTACATCCCAGGTGAGGGTCACAATTTACAAGAGCACTCGATAGTATTGGTTAGAGGTGGAAGGGTAAAAGATTTGCCAGGTGTTAGATATCATATCGTTCGTGGAGCTTTAGACACCGCTGGTGTTGAAGGTAGAACACAACGTAGGTCTAAATACGGCGCAAAACGCCCTAAAAAGTAAAATTTAAAAGTTTTAAAGAGAAGACATGAGAAAAAAAGCAGCCAAAAAAAGACCGCTTTTACCGGATCCAAAATTTAACGACCAGTTAGTAACTCGTTTTGTTAATAATTTGATGTGGAACGGAAAAAAATCGGTGGCTTTCAAAGTATTTTACGATGCGATTGCAATTGTAGAAGAAAAGAATCAAGACGAAGAAAAAACTGCACTCGAATTGTGGAAAGACGCTTTGTCTAATGTAATGCCTCACGTAGAGGTTCGTAGTCGTAGAATAGGAGGGGCAACTTTTCAAATTCCAAGACAAATACGTCCAGACAGAAAAGTTTCAACAGCTATGAAATGGTTAATTCTATTTTCTAGGAAAAGAAACGAAAAGTCCATGGCGCAAAAATTAGCTGCAGAAATACTAGCTGCTGCTAAAGAAGAAGGTGCAGCTGTTAAAAAACGTGTGGATACACACAAAATGGCAGATGCAAATAAAGCATTTTCACATTTTAGATTTTAGAAAATGGCACAAAGAGATTTAAAATATACAAGAAATATAGGGATTGCTGCACACATTGATGCCGGTAAAACTACTACTACAGAACGCGTATTGTATTATACGGGTGTAAGTCACAAAATTGGAGAAGTACATGATGGTGCGGCAACCATGGACTGGATGGAACAAGAGCAAGAAAGAGGAATTACTATTACCTCTGCCGCAACAACTTGTACTTGGCAGTTTCCATTGGAAAATGCAGAAGTGCTTCCAGACACCAAAGATTACCACTTTAATATTATTGATACTCCTGGTCACGTAGACTTTACGGTTGAAGTTAATCGTTCGCTTCGTGTGCTTGATGGGTTGGTATTCTTATTTAGCGCTGTTGATGGTGTAGAACCTCAATCAGAAACAAATTGGAGACTTGCTGATAACTACAAAGTGCCAAGAATTGGTTTTGTAAATAAAATGGACCGTCAAGGATCTGATTTTATGATGGTTTGTAATCAAGTTAAGGAAATGCTGGGTTCTAATGCAGTGCCAATTGTTTTAAATATTGGAGATGAAGAGGATTTCAGAGGTATTGTAGATCTAGTTAAGAATAGAGCTATAGTTTGGCATGATGAAGGGATGGGAGCTAAGTTTGATGTTGTTGAAATTCCTGACGATTTGAAAGAAGAAGCTAAAAATCTTCGTGGTAAACTTATTGAAGAAGTTGCTGCTTATGATGAGGATCTCTTAGAAAAATATATGGAAGACGAAGATTCAATTACGGAAGATGAAGTGCATGCTGCGCTTCGTGCTGCGGTAATGGATATGTCTATTATTCCTATGATTTGTGGTTCAGCTTTTAAAAACAAAGGAGTACAGTTTTTATTGGACGCAGTTTGTCGTTATTTGCCATCTCCATTAGATAAAGAGGCAATTGTTGGTGTAAATCCTAATACAGATCAAGAAGAATTAAGAAAGCCAGACGTAAATGAGCCATTTGCTGCTTTAGCATTTAAAATAGCAACGGATCCTTTTGTGGGACGACTTGCTTTTTTCCGCGCTTATTCTGGTAGATTAGATGCTGGTTCTTATGTGTTGAATAACCGTTCCGGAAAAAAAGAACGTATCTCACGTATCTACCAAATGCACGCTAATAAACAAAATGCTATTAGTTTTATTGAAGCAGGAGATATTGGAGCAGCGGTAGGATTTAAAAGTATTAAAACTGGAGATACTTTATCTGATGAAAAACATCCAATAATTTTAGAAAGTATGGATTTCCCAGACCCAGTAATAGGAATTGCTGTGGAACCAAAAACTAAAGCGGATGTTGATAAATTAGGTATGGCCTTAGCAAAACTTGCTGAAGAAGATCCAACATTTACAGTTAGAACAGATGAGGCATCGGGACAGACAATTATTTCTGGAATGGGTGAGCTTCACTTAGATATTATCGTTGACCGTTTAAAACGTGAATTTAAAGTGGAAGTTAACCAAGGGAAACCTCAGGTTGAATATAAAGAAACTATTACACGTGAAGCCAATCATAGAGAAACCTACAAAAAACAATCTGGTGGTCGTGGAAAGTTTGGTGATATTGTGTTTACACTAGAGCCTGCTGAAGAAGGAAAAACTGGATTAGAATTTATAAATAAAATTAAAGGAGGTAATGTTCCTAAAGAATTTATACCTTCTGTAGAAAAAGGTTTCAAAATGGCTATGGTAAATGGTCCATTGGCTGGATTCGAGGTAGATAGTATGAAGGTAACTTTAACAGATGGATCCTACCATGATGTGGATTCAGATCAATTGTCTTTTGAATTAGCTGCAAAACTTGGGTTTAAATCAGCTGCTAAAAAAGCAGGTGCTGTCATTTTAGAACCAATAATGAAACTAGAGGTTCTTACTCCCGAAGAAAATATGGGAGATATTGTTGGAGATCTTAACCGCCGTCGTGGTCAATTAAGCGACATGGGAGATCGTTCGGGATCTAAAGTAATTAAAGCTACAGTTCCATTATCTGAAATGTTCGGATATGTAACTACTTTAAGAACTTTATCATCTGGTAGAGCAACTTCAACAATGGAATTTTCACACTATGCAGAAACTCCTTCTAACATATCAGAAGAAGTGATTGCAACAGCAAGAGGAACAGTTAACGCTTAATATTAAGGCAATGAGTCAAAAAATTAGAATAAAGCTAAAATCTTACGATCATAACTTAGTAGACAAATCTGCTGAAAAAATTGTTAAGACTGTAAAAAGTACAGGAGCAGTTGTAACGGGACCAATTCCTTTACCAACTCATAAAAAAATATTTACCGTATTGCGTTCACCGCATGTAAATAAAAAGAGTAGAGAACAATTTCAATTAAGTTCTTACAAAAGACTTTTAGATATTTATAGTTCTTCGTCAAAAACAATTGATGCTTTGATGAAACTAGAATTACCGAGTGGTGTAGAAGTAGAGATTAAAGTTTAAATTGAAGTAGTTAACATTCATACCAATAGTATGAATTTAATCAATGAGCAAATGCTTAATACATGTCTGGAGCTTGAATGCAAAGGAAAAACGGAAAAAATAATATTCAGGATTGAATTTATTTTAATCCTGTTTTTTTTAGACAACATTTTAGAATTAAAGAGTAAATAATTAATAATTAATAAATAATAAATATGTCTGGGTTAATTGGAAGAAAGATAGGTATGACTAGTATCTTTGACGCAAACGGTAAGAATATGCCGTGTACCGTTATTGAAGCAGGTCCCTGTGTTGTTACCCAAGTCAGAACTAAAGAAGCTGACGGGTATGAAGCTCTTCAACTTGGTTTCGATGACAAAAAGACTGCCACAAAAGCTGCTCAAGGGCATGCTAAGAAAGCAGGAAGCGCAGTTAAGCGTAAAGTTGTAGAATTCCAAGGATTTGAAGAAGATTATAATTTAGGCGACACTATAACAGTGGAGCATTTTAAAGAAGGGGAGTTTGTTGATATTTCAGGAACTTCAAAAGGAAAAGGATTTCAAGGTGTTGTAAAACGTCATGGTTTTGCTGGTGTAGGTCAAGCGACTCACGGTCAGCACAATCGATTAAGAGCTCCTGGATCAATTGGTGCAGCTTCATATCCTGCAAGAGTATTTAAGGGTATGCGTATGGCTGGGCAAATGGGTAATGAAAAAGTAAAAGTACAAAACCTAAGAGTGTTGAAAGTAGTTGCTGAAAAGAACTTACTTGTTGTAAAAGGATGTATTCCTGGAGCAAAAAATGCTTATGTAACTATTCAGAAATAATGAAGGTAGCAGTATTAGATAAAAACGGAAAAGACACAGGTAGAAAGGTAGACCTTTCTAAAGATGTGTTTGGAATTGAGCCTAATAATCATGCGCTATATCTTGACGTAAAGCAATATCTTGCAAATCAAAGGCAAGGTACGCACAAGTCAAAAGAACGTGCAGAGATTACTGGTAGTACAAGAAAAATAAAGAAACAAAAAGGAACTGGTACCGCCCGTGCGGGAAGTATCAAGTCTGGTGTTTTTAGAGGTGGTGGTAGAATGTTTGGTCCAAGACCAAGAAATTATTCTTTCAAATTAAATAAGAATCTAAAAAGATTAGCGCGTCGTTCTGCTTTGAGTATCAAAGCAAATGAAAAAGCAATAGTTGTATTAGAGGATCTTAATTTTGATTCACCAAAAACTAAAGAATTTACAGCAGTATTAAAGTCTTTAGGCTTGGATGCTAAAAAATCTTTATTTGTGTTGGGAGAGTCAAATAATAATCTATATTTGTCGTCTCGTAATTTGAAAAGCACTGAAGTGTTAACTAACTCTCACTTAAGTACATACAAAATAATGAATGCAAACAGCCTAGTGTTGTTTGAAAGTTCATTAGAAGGAATCGAGTCAAACTTAAGTAACTAGAAATAATGAATATCTTAATTAAACCTATCATAACAGAAAAAGCTACGGCCGATGTTGAAAATTTCAACAGATATACTTTTGTAGTTAATCCAAAGGCGAATAAGGTAGAAATTAAAAAAGCGGTGGAAGCTGCTTATGAAGTTTCGGTTACTAAAGTTCGTACTTTAAATGTCCGCCCAGATAGAAAAACTCGTCACACAAAGACGGGTATTCAAACTGGTAAAACTAATGCAGTTAAGAAAGCAATAGTACAGTTGGCGGAAGGTGATGCAATAGATTTTTACAGTAACATCTAAGTTTAGCTTAGATTAATTAGACAAAAAATGTCAGTAAGAAAATTAAAACCAATCACCCCAGGACAGCGATTTAGAGTTGTAAATGGATTTGACGCCATTACAACTGATAAGCCGGAGAAAAGTTTATTATCTCCGATTAAAAGAACTGGGGGAAGAAACAGTCAAGGAAAAATGACCATGCGCTATAAAGGTGGTGGTCATAAAAGACGTTATCGTATAATCGATTTCAAACGTAACAAAGTAGGGGTTCCTGCAACAGTTGCTTCTATAGAGTACGATCCAAATCGTACTGGATTTATCGCTTTATTAAACTATCAAGATGGTGAAAAGCGGTATGTGGTTGCTCAAAGTGGATTAAAAGTTGGACAGAACATAGTTTCAGGAGATAAAGTTGCTCCAGAAATTGGGAACTGCATGTTATTAGAAAACATTCCATTAGGAACTATCATATCTTGTATTGAATTGCATCCAGGTCAAGGAGCTGTTTTAGCACGTAGCGCTGGAGCGTTTGCTCAATTAATGGCGCGTGATGGTAAGTTCGCTACTGTTAAATTACCTTCTGGTGAAACTCGTTTAATTTTAATTACTTGTGCTGCAACTATTGGTGCTATATCCAACAGTGATCATCAGTTATTAGTTTCAGGTAAAGCGGGTAGATCAAGATGGTTAGGTAGAAGACCTCGTACAAGACCAGTAGTTATGAATCCTGTCGATCATCCAATGGGTGGTGGTGAAGGTAAATCTTCTGGTGGACATCCACGTTCTAGAAACGGTATTCCCGCAAAAGGATTTAGAACCCGTTCTAAAACAAAGGCAAGTAATAAATATATAATCGAACGTAGAAAGAAATAAGATATGGCACGATCATTAAAAAAAGGACCTTTCGTTCATTACAAATTAGATAAGAAAGTTCAACAAAATGTTGATTCGAGTAAAAAGACTGTGATCAAAACCTGGTCAAGAGCGTCAATGATTACTCCGGATTTTGTTGGGCAAACCATAGCAGTACATAACGGAAAACAATTTATTCCTGTATACGTTACTGAAAATATGGTAGGACATAAATTAGGAGAATTTTCGCCGACAAGATCATTCCGTGGTCATCAAGGTGCAAAAAACAAAGGTAAAAAATAAGCCATGGGAGTTCGTAAAAGAGAAAGAGCGGAGCAAATCAAAGAAGCAAAGAAAACAATGTACTTTGCTAAATTGAATAATTGCCCAACGTCACCTAGGAAAATGCGATTAGTTGCAGACCTAGTACGTGGTGAAAAAATAAATAAAGCGCTTAATATTTTAAAGTTTAGCCCTAAAGAAGCTTCTCGTCGTTTAGAGACGTTATTATTGTCTGCTATTGCAAATTGGCAAGCAAAAAATGAAGAAGCTTCTATAGAAGATGCAGATCTTTTTGTTAAAGAAATCCGAGTGGATGGTGGAGCTATGTTAAAAAGGCTTAGACCAGCACCACAAGGACGTGCACACAGAATTAGAAAACGCTCCAATCACGTAACACTCGTGCTTGCAGCTAACGATAACACACAAAGCAATTAATAAATGGGACAAAAAACAAATCCAATCGGAAATCGCTTAGGTATCATTAGAGGATGGGAGTCCAACTGGTACGGAGGTAACGACTACGGCGATAGATTAGCTGAGGACGACAAGATTAGAAAATATGTTCATGCTCGTTTACAGAAAGCTAGTGTGTCTAGGGTAATTATTGAGCGCACACTTAAGCTTGTAACCGTTACTATCACTACTGCTAGACCTGGTATTATTATCGGGAAAGGTGGACAAGAGGTAGACAAGCTAAAAGAGGAACTTAAGAAAATTACTGGTAAAGATGTACAAATAAACATCCACGAAATTAAGAGACCAGAAATGGATGCGCATTTAGTAGGGTCTAGTATTGCAAGGCAAATTGAAAATAGAATTTCATACCGTCGTGCAATTAAGATGGCTATAACTGCTGCAATGCGTATGAATGCAGAAGGTATAAAAGTGCAAATTTCAGGTCGTTTGAACGGAGCTGAAATGGCACGTTCTGAATCTTACAAAGATGGACGTATCCCTTTATCAACATTTAGAGCTGATATTGACTATGCTTTAGTTGAGGCGCACACTACTTATGGTAGGTTGGGTATTAAAGTATGGATAATGAAAGGTGAAGTGTACGGAAAAAGAGAGCTTTCTCCATTAGTTGGTTTAGCCAAAAAAGGTGGAAAAGGCGGTAACAACAAGCGAGGTGGTGCTAATAAACCGCGTCGTAGACAGTAATTATTAAATAGAATAAAATGTTACAACCAAAAAGAACAAAGTTTCGTAAACAGCAAAAAGGAAGAATGAAAGGTAATGCCGGACGTGGAAACCAACTTGCGTTTGGAACTTTTGGTATAAAATCTTTAGATTCAAATTTCTTGACATCACGTCAAATAGAAGCTGCACGTATTGCCGCTACTCGTTTTATGAAAAGAGAGGGTTCTATCTGGATAATGATATTTCCAGATAAACCAATAACTAAAAAACCTCTTGAAGTACGTATGGGTAAAGGTAAAGGTGCTGTAGAATATTGGGCAGCAGTTGTTAAACCAGGAAGGATGTTATTTGAAGTATCTGGAGTTCCTATTGAAACTGCAAAAGAGGCATTGCGTCTTGCAGCTCAAAAGTTGCCAGTTAAAACAAAATTTATTGTATCTAGAACATTTCAAGCTTAATTTATTATGAAACAATCTGAAATAAAAGAAGCATCAACAGCGGAATTACAAGAAAAGCTATCTGATTCGAGAAAAGCATTTTCTGATCTTAAGATGGCACATGCCATAACACCGTTGGAAAATCCAATTCAACTAAAAGGGCAAAGAAGGTCCATAGCGAGAATTGCGACTGAACTAACTAAAAGAGAAGTACAATAGTACCAAGCTGAAAGATGGAAAAAAGAAATTTAAGAAAAGAACGTATAGGTGTAGTTACTAGCAATAAAATGGACAAGTCTATAGTAGTTGCTGAAGTAAAAAAAGTAAAACACCCAATGTATGGAAAGTTCGTGCTAAAAACAAAGAAATATGTTGCGCACGATGAGACCAACGACTGCAACGAAGGTGATAAAGTAAGGATTATGGAAACACGTCCTTTAAGTAAAACCAAGTGTTGGAGACTAGTAGAAATAATTGATAGAGCTAAGTAGGTATGTTACAACAAGAGTCAAGACTAAAAGTTGCAGATAATACTGGAGCTAAAGAAGTACTAACAATTCGTGTGTTAGGCGGTACCAAAAAAAGATATGCTTCCATAGGGGACAAAATAGTAGTCGCAGTAAAAGCTGCTACACCTAATGGGACTATCAAAAAAGGAGCTGTTGCTACTGCGGTAGTTGTTCGTACCAAGAAAGAAGTAAGAAGACCAGACGGATCATATATTCGTTTCGATGACAATGCCTGTGTGCTTTTAAATCCACAAGGAGAAATGATTGGAACACGAGTATTTGGACCGGTTGCTAGAGAACTTCGTGACAAGCAATTTATGAAAATTGTATCATTGGCACCCGAGGTGCTTTAAATTGAAAACAAAGATGGCAAAGCTTAAAATAAAATCAGGAGATACAGTAATTGTTACTGCCGGAGATCATAAAGGATCTGAAGGAAAGGTGATGAAAGTTATTCTTGAAAAGAACAAAGCAATAGTAGAAGGAGTAAATATGGTTTCTAAACATGAGAAGCCTAGTGCAACTAATCCTCAAGGTGGAATTGTAAAAAAAGAAGCTGCTCTACATATCTCAAATCTTTCTCTAATAGACCCTAAAACAGGATCTTCAACAAGAGTTGGTTATAGAATGGAAGAAGGGAAAAAAGTACGTTTTACAAAAAAATCGAATCAAGTATTATAGTTATGGCATATTTACCAAGACTTAAAGAGGAATATAAGAGCAGAGTAATTGAGGCTCTTAAAGAAGAATTTGGTTACTCAAATGTAATGCAGGTTCCAAAATTAGAGCGCATTGTTGTGTCTCGTGGTGTTGGAGCTGCAGTAGCAGACAAGAAACTATTAGAGTATGCTATTGATGAGCTTACAAACATAACAGGGCAAAAAGCTGTTGCAACTATTTCTAAGAAAGATGTTGCAAATTTTAAATTGCGTAAAGGTGTCCCAATTGGTGCAAAAGTAACTTTACGTGGTGAGCGCATGTATGAGTTTTTAGATAGACTTGTTACTAGTGCACTGCCTCGAGTAAGAGACTTTAATGGTATTAAAGCAACAGGGTTTGATGGAAGAGGTAATTACTCATTAGGAGTTACCGAACAAATTATTTTTCCTGAAATCAATATCGATAAGATTAAGAAAATTGATGGTATGAACATCACTTTTGTTACTTCAGCTGGTACTGATAAAGAAGCAAAATCATTATTAAATGAATTAGGTTTACCTTTTAAAAAGAACTAATATGGCTAAAGAATCAATGAAAGCCCGTGAGGTTAAGAGACGTAAATTGGTAGCAAAGTATGCAACTAAACGTAAGGCTTTAAAAGAAGCTGGAGATTATCAAGCATTACAAAAATTACCAAAAGACGCTTCACCTGTTCGTTTGCACAATCGTTGTAAACTAACTGGTAGACCAAAAGGGTATATGAGAACGTTTGGTATTTCACGTGTAACATTTCGTGAAATGGCTAATCAAGGTTTAATTCCAGGTGTTAGAAAAGCATCTTGGTAATATACTATTAATTGGGTGTAGGTTTACTTTGTAAAAGCTAAGTAAAAACCACATTCGCAAAATTAAAATATGAATTTAGATCCAATAGCAGATTATCTAACAAGAGTTAGAAATGCAGTAAACGCAGGGCACAGAGTAGTAGATGTTCCTGCATCAAATGTTAAGAAAGAAATTACAAAGATCTTATTTGATCAAGGATTTGTTTTAAGTTATAAGTTTGAAGACGATAAAGGGCCTCAGGGAACTATTAAAATCGCTTTAAAATATGATAAACTTACTAAAGATCCTGTAATTAAGAAAATACAACGAATTAGTAAACCAGGTTTACGTAAGTATTCTAGTTCTTCAGAACTACCAAGAATTCTAAACGGATTGGGAATTGCAATAGTTTCTACTTCTCACGGAGTAATGACAGGAAGGCAAGCTCAAGCTCAGAATGTAGGTGGTGAAGTATTATGTTACGTATACTAAAATAAAGACAAAAAGAAATGTCAAGAATAGGTAAAAGCCCGGTAGCAATCCCAGAAGGAGTTACAGTCGACATTAGCGATAATGTAATTACTGTAAAAGGAAAATTAGGTGAATTAACACAAGAATTTTCAGGAGTTACTGTAAAAATTGAAGAAGGTAACGTTATTGTAGAGCGTACATCAGAATCAAAAGAAGATAGGTCTAAACATGGTTTATACAGATCTTTAATCAATAATATGGTTGAAGGTGTAAGCAAAGGATGGACAAAAGAACTAGAATTAGTTGGTGTGGGTTACCGTGCTTCTAATCAAGGTCAGAAATTAGATTTAGCTCTTGGGTTTTCTCACAATATTGTGATTAGTGTTGCCCCAGAAGTTAAAGTTGAAACGGTTTCTGATAAAGGAAAAAATCCAAAAATAAAATTAACTTCTCACGACAAACAATTGGTTGGTCAAGTTGCTGCTAAGATTCGTTCTATGCGTAAACCAGAACCATATAAAGGAAAAGGAATTAGATTTGTAGGAGAAATATTAAGAAGAAAAGCAGGTAAATCTGCATAACAAATAAAGTTATGGCATTATCAAAAACAGATAGAAGGGAACGTTTACGTTTTAGAATCAGAAAAACAGTTTCTGGAACAACACAACGTCCTCGTTTGGCAGTTTTCAGAAGTAATAAAGAAATATATGCTCAACTTATTGACGATGTAAATGGAGTAACTATTACTGCTGCATCTTCAAGAGATAAGGATATAGACGCATCTAAAGCAAACAAAGTAGATGCTGCTAAATTAGTAGGTAAAGTAATTGCTGAAAAAGCAATTAAAGCTGGATTTGAAAGTATAACTTTCGATAGAGGTGGTTATCTTTACCATGGAAGAGTTAAATCATTAGCTGAAGGAGCTCGCGAAGGCGGACTAAAATTCTAAGAAATATGTATCAAGATTATAAAAACGTAGAGTTAGTTAAACCAGGAGGTCTAGATTTAAAAGACCGTTTAGTAGGGGTTCAACGTGTAACTAAAGTAACAAAAGGGGGTAGAACCTTTGGGTTTTCAGCTATTGTAGTAGTAGGTGATGAAAACGGAGTTGTAGGGCAAGGACTTGGTAAATCGAAAGATGTTGCAAGTGCAATTGCTAAAGCGATTGAAGACGCTAAGAAAAACTTAGTTCGCATACCTCTAAATAAAGCTTCATTGCCTCATGAACAAAAAGGTAAATACGGCGGAGCTAGAGTTAACTTATTACCAGCTTCTGCTGGTACAGGAGTTATTGCCGGTGGAGCTGTTCGTGCCGTATTAGAGGCGGTTGGTGTTCACGATGTGCTTTCTAAATCTCAAGGGTCTTCGAATCCACATAATGTAGTAAAAGCAACCTTTGATGCTCTTTTACAAATGAGAAGCGCTCAAACTATTGCAAAACAAAGAGGAATTTCTTTAGAGAAATTATTTAAAGGATAAACATTAAGTAAGATGGCAAAAATAAAAGTAACCAAGGTTCGTAGCGCTATTAATCGCACTCAAAACCAAAAAAGAGTACTTGAATCTTTAGGTCTTCATAAAATGGGTCAGACTGTTGAACATGAAGATACGTTAAGTATTTTAGGTATGATAAGAAAAGTTAATCATTTAGTTTCAGTAGAAACTAATTAAGAAATAATAAATTATGAATTTAAGTAACTTACAACCGGCAGCAGGTTCGGTAAAAAATCAAGGCAAGCGAGTAGGTCGCGGACAAGGTTCAGGAAAAGGAGGAACTGCGACACGTGGACATAAAGGTGCAAAATCTCGTTCTGGATATTCTAAGAAATTAGGATTTGAAGGTGGGCAAATGCCATTACAACGTCGAGTTCCTAAATTTGGTTTTACTAATATAAACCGAAAAGAATACCAAGCAGTAAATCTTGATAAACTTCAAGAGCTTGTTGATGATAAAAAAATAAAAGGTGCTATTGATTTTGATACTTTTGTAGATTTAGGTTTAGTTGGAAAAAACGAATTACTTAAGATATTAGGAAGAGGAGAGTTAAAGTCAAAATTGACAGTTACAGCAAATAAATTTTCAGCCTCTGCAAAAGCAGCAATTGAAAAAGCTGGAGGTGAAGTAATAACATTTTAATTTATTATAAGGATGAAATTTATTGAAACCTTAAAAAATGTTTGGAAAATAGAAGAACTACGCAATCGTATCCTTCTTACACTAGGACTTTTGTTAGTGTATCGTTTTGGAGCACAAGTTGTGTTGCCTGGGATTGATGCCTCCAAATTAACAGCAGTTGTTGGTGGAGATGGTCAAGGTATTTTTGGTCTTTTAAATGCCTTTACAGGTGGAGCTTTTTCTAATGCTTCAGTTTTTGCATTGGGTATTATGCCTTATATCTCTGCGTCGATTGTAGTCCAATTAATGCAAATAGCAATTCCTTATTTACAAAAATTACAAAAAGAAGGAGAAAGTGGTAGAAAAAAGATCAATCAAATTACTAGATGGTTAACCATCGGTATTTGTCTGCTTCAAGCACCTACTTACTTAATTGGCTTACCAGCTTTAGGGGTACCTGTTGAAGCTTTTATAATAGGCCAAACAACTATATTTTATGTTTCATCTACAATTATACTTGTTACTGGTTGTGTATTTGCAATGTGGTTAGGAGAGAAAATTACAGATAAAGGTATTGGAAACGGTATCTCTATTTTAATTATGGTAGGAATTATCGCTAGATTACCACAATCTTTTGCTCAAGAATTTGCTTCAAGAGTAATGGAATCTAATGGTGGTATGATTATGATACTAATTGAATTAGTAATATGGTTTGTTATTATATTGGCTTCTATCATGTTAGTGATGGCTGTTCGAAAAATCCCTGTACAATATGCAAGGAGAACTGCAAGCGGTAGCTATGAGAAAAATATATTTGGAGCAAGACAATTTATTCCTTTAAAATTAAATGCTTCTGGCGTAATGCCTATTATCTTTGCACAAGCAATTATGTTTGTACCTGGACTAATTGGTGGAGCATCCTTTATGAAAGACTCTAACGTCGGACAATGGATGCAAGTTAATTTTAGTGATATGTTTGGACTTTGGTACAATGTATTGTTTGCGGTATTGATAATTATTTTCACCTATTTTTATACTGCTATTACTGTTCCAACGAATAAAATGGCTGATGACTTAAAGCGTAGTGGAGGATTTATTCCTGGAATAAAACCAGGTACGGACACCGCAGATTTGTTAGACAATATTATGTCACAAATAACATTACCTGGATCTATATTTTTAGCTGGTATTGCAATATTCCCTGCAATCGCTGTTAAAGTATTTGGTATCCAACAAGGTTGGGCATTATTTTATGGAGGAACCTCACTATTAATTATGGTGGGTGTTGCGATTGATACCATGCAACAAATCAATTCATATTTATTAAATCGTCATTATGACGGTTTAATGAAAACAGGAAAAAATAGAAAAGCAGTAGCATAATGGCAAAACAACCCGCTATAGAACAAGACGGAACAATTACGGAAGCATTGTCAAATGCAATGTTTCGTGTAGAGTTAGAAAATGCACATATCGTTACAGCGCATATATCTGGTAAAATGCGTATGCACTATATAAAATTATTACCAGGAGATAAAGTTAAACTAGAAATGAGTCCTTATGATTTATCAAAGGCTCGAATCACTTATAGATATTAAGTTATTATGAAAGTAAGAGCATCTATTAAAAAGAGAAGTGCCGAATGCAAAATAGTTCGCAGAAAAGGCAGATTATATGTTATTAACAAAAAGAACCCTAGGTTCAAACAAAGACAAGGATAAGTTATGGCAAGAATCGCAGGTGTAGATATCCCAAAACAAAAAAGGGGTGTAATCGCGTTAACGTATATTTTTGGTATTGGTGACAGCCGTGCTAAAAAAATACTAAAAAATGCTGGTGTAGACGAAAACAAAAAAGTAAATGAATGGACTGATGAAGAGATCGGAAAAATTCGTGATACTGTTGGAGCAATTACCATTGAAGGTGAATTACGTAGTGAAATTCAATTAAACATTAAGCGATTAATGGATATTGGATGTTATAGAGGTATTCGTCATAGAACAGGTCTTCCTTTAAGAGGACAACGTACTAAGAATAACTCAAGGACGAGAAAAGGAAAACGTAAAACTGTTGCTAACAAGAAAAAAGCAACTAAATAAACACTAGAGATATGGCAAAGGCAAAAACTAGTACGAAAAAACGTAAAGTTAATGTAGAAGCAGTGGGTCAAGCTCACGTCACTGCCTCATTTAATAACATTATAATTTCGTTGACAAACAAAAAAGGAGATGTAATCTCTTGGTCATCAGCTGGAAAAATGGGTTTTAGAGGTTCTAAAAAGAACACTCCATACGCAGCTCAATTAGCAGCGGAAGATTGTGCAGCAATTGCACATGCAGAAGGTTTACGTAAAGTAAAAGTATATGTAAAAGGTCCAGGTAATGGTAGAGAATCTGCTATTAGATCTATTCATAATGCAGGTATTGAAGTAACTGAAATTATTGACGTTACCCCTATGCCACACAATGGATGTAGACCTCCAAAACGAAGAAGAGTTTAATTCTGAAAATACTCAGAAACTTTTTATAAAAATTATTAATAAGTATAAACTGAAGGATTAAGATTATCAAAGGATAAGTATAAGACCTTAATTTGAAAATCCCTTCAAAAAAAAATAGAAATGGCAAGATATACTGGTCCAAAAACTAAAATAGCCCGTAAGTTTGGTGAAGCTATTTTCGGAGATGATAAAAACTTCGAAAAAAGAAATTACCCTCCTGGGCAACACGGTAATAACCGTCGTAGAGGAAAAAAATCTGAATACGCAATCCAATTAGCTGAAAAGCAAAAAGCTAAATATACCTATGGTATTTTAGAGCGTCAATTTAGGAATATGTTTAAAAGAGCAACTGCTTCAAAAGGAATTACTGGACAAATACTATTGCAATTATGTGAATCGCGTCTAGATAATGTTGTATTCCGTATGGGAATTGCTCCTAGTAGAAGCGCTGCAAGACAATTAGTTTCTCACCGTCACATATTAGTAAACGGAGAAAAAGTAAATATTGCTTCTTATCAACTAAAACCTGGTGACACTGTAGGTGTAAGAGAAAAATCTAAATCACTAGAAGCAATTGAAACTTCATTAGCTAATGCAAGTCACGTTTACGAATGGATTACTTGGGACAATGCAATAAAAAGAGGAACTTTTGTTTCTAAACCTGAGCGTATTCAAATACCAGAAAACATAAACGAACAGTTTATTGTTGAATTATATTCAAAATAATTAAAACACACAGTTACATTATGGCAGTATTTAGTTTTCAAAAGCCCGATAAAGTTATTATGATCGACTCGACAGATTTCGAAGGTAAATTCGAATTCCGTCCTTTAGAGCCTGGTTATGGACTAACAGTTGGTAACGCTTTAAGGAGAGTACTACTTTCATCGTTAGAAGGTTTTGCAATTACTTCAATTAGAATTGAAGGAGTAGATCATGAGTTTTCTACTATTGCAGGAGTTGTTGAGGATGTTACAGAGATAATCTTGAACTTAAAACAAGTATGTTTTAAAAGACAAATTGACGAAGTAGACAATGAAACAGTTACTATTTCTATTTCAGGTGCAGAACAATTAACCGCAGGAGATTTTCAAAAACACATCTCTGGTTTTCAAGTATTGAATCCAGACATGGTCATTTGTAATATGGATCCTAAAGTTAATTTCAATATGGAAATCACTATCGAAAAAGGTAGAGGATATGTTCCAGCTGAAGAAAATAAAAAAGCAGGAGTTCCTTTTGGAACTATCTTTATAGATTCAATTTACACGCCAATCAAAAATGTTAAGTATAGCATTGAAAATTTTCGTGTAGAACAAAAGACAGATTACGAAAAATTAGTTTTCGAAATCGTTACTGATGGATCAATTAATCCTAAAGATGCTTTAACTGAAGCCGCTAAAACATTAATTCACCACTTTATGTTATTTAGTGATGAAAGAATTACCTTAGAGGCCGATGAAATTGCACAAACTGAAACTTATGATGAAGAATCACTTCACATGAGACAGTTGTTAAAAACTAAATTGATAGATATGGATCTTTCAGTAAGAGCTTTGAATTGTTTAAAAGCTGCTGAAGTAGATACTCTTGGAGATTTAGTTTCTTTTAACAAAAATGACTTGATGAAATTTAGAAATTTTGGAAAAAAATCGCTTACTGAACTAGAAGAACTAGTTGATGTAAAAGGATTAAATTTCGGAATGGACCTTTCAAAGTATAAATTAGATAAAGATTAATACATCATATTTTGCTCCTCTAAATGAGTAGATGCAAGATGATGATTAAAATAAAATGTCATGAGACACGGAAAAAAAGTAAATCATTTAGGTAGAAAAACAGCACATAGAAAGTCAATGTTGGCTAATATGGCATGTTCCTTAATTGAGCATAAAAGAATAAATACTACAGTTGCTAAAGCAAAAGCTTTAAAACAATTTGTAGAGCCTATAATAACTAAGTCTAAACTTGATACGACACACAGCCGTCGTATAGTAATGGCAAGACTTCGTCAAAAAGAAGCAGTAACTGAACTTTTTAAAGAAGTTTCTGTAAAAGTTGGTGATCGCCCAGGAGGTTATACACGTATTATTAAATTAGGTAACCGACTAGGAGATAATGCTGATATGGCAATGATCGAATTAGTAGATTACAATGAAATTTATAATGCTGGTAAAGTTGTTAAAAAGAAAAGTACTCGTCGTAGCCGTCGAGGGGCTTCAAATGTTGCAGCTCCTGTTGTAGTTCAAAGTGAAGCTAAGAAAGAAGAAGAATAAATGAAATTTTATTTTAAATAATAAAAAGGATAAACATTAAAAGTTTATCCTTTTTTTTGATTAAAAATTATTTGTTTACAAATTCTAAAAATGAAATTATAATAATAATATCATTTAAAGTATTTTTGTAAAATATTTTTAAAATATGAAATATCAAAAAAGAAAAAAAGCTTTAATATTATTAGCAGATGGAACCATATTTTATGGTAAATCTATTGGAGGAAAAGAAGGTACCGCTTTTGGAGAAGCGTGTTTTAACACCGGTATGACGGGTTATCAAGAAATTTTTACTGATCCCTCTTATTTTGGCCAGCTAATGGTTACCACCAACGCTCATATTGGAAATTATGGAGTTGCTGAAAATGAAATTGAATCTGATTCCATAAAAATATCAGGTTTGATTTGTCGAAATTTCAGTTATCATTATTCTAGAGACCTTGCAAACGATTCGTTAACGAATTTTTTAGATAAAAATAAATTATTAGCTATCACTGATGTGGATACAAGATCCTTAGTGGCTTATATTCGTGATAATGGCGCTATGAACGCAGTGATTACTACCGATATTGAAAATATAAATAACTTGAAAAAGCAATTGGCAGAAATTCCAAATATGAAAGGGATGGAGTTGGCTTCTAAAGTATCTACTAAAGAGCCTTATTATTTTGGAGAAAAAAATGCTATTTTTAAAATTGCTGCATTAGATATTGGTATTAAAAAGAACATATTAAGGAACTTATCTCAAAGAGATTGTTATATAAAGGTGTTTCCATACGATGCTACCTTTGAGGAATTAAATTCCTTTAACCCAGATGGATACTTTCTGTCAAATGGTCCTGGAGATCCAGAGCCTTTAACTCAAGCCATTAGTACTACTAAAGCTGCTATTGCAACTGGAAAACCAATTTTTGGAATTTGCTTAGGACATCAAGTATTGGCCTTGGCAAATGGTATTTCTACCTATAAAATGCATAATGGGCATCGTGGTATTAATCATCCTATTAAAAACCTTCAAACAGGTAAAGGAGAAATTACTTCTCAAAACCATGGATTTGCTATTAATAGAGAAGAAACTGAAAAGAATACAGAGATTGAAATAACCCATGTTCATTTAAATGACCATACGGTTGCAGGAATAAAAATGAAAAATAAACCAGTATTTTCTGTTCAATATCATCCAGAAGCAAGCCCAGGACCACACGATTCTAGGTATCTTTTTGATGAATTTATAAACAATATTAAAAAATACAAATAACAATAGGTATGAGCATAATAATTGATATACATGCTAGACAAATTTTTGATTCTAGAGGAAATCCTACAATAGAAGTAGATGTAGTTACTGAAAATGGTTTTTTAGGAAGAGCCGCTGTTCCTTCTGGTGCTTCAACAGGAGTACATGAAGCTGTAGAATTACGTGATGGAGGAAAAGACTATATGGGCAAAGGAGTGTTAAAAGCAGTTGAAAATGTAAATGATAAAATTGCTTCCACACTATTAGGAGTTTCTGTTTTTGAGCAAGAAACTATCGATCAAATTATGATTGATTTAGACGGAACTCCTAATAAGTCTTTATTAGGGGCGAATGCTATTTTAGGAGTGTCATTAGCAGCGGCCCATGCAGCAGCTTTAGAATTAGGAATGCCATTATATCGTTATATAGGAGGAGTTAGTGCTAAAACATTGCCAGTGCCCATGATGAATATTATTAATGGAGGTTCTCATAGTGATGCACCTATTGCATTTCAGGAGTTTATGATTATACCGGTAAAAGCAACAAATTTTTCAGAAGCAATTAAAATGGGAAGTGAAATTTTTCATCATTTGAAAAAGGTATTGCACCATAGAAATTTAAGTACAGCAGTGGGGGATGAAGGTGGTTTTGCACCAGCTTTAGGTGGAACAGAAGATGCCTTAGATACTATTGCTAAAGCAGTCACTAATGCAGGTTATAAATTTGGAGATGAAATTATGATCGCTTTAGACTGTGCTGCGGCAGAATTTTATGTAAATGGCAAATATGATTATAGTAAATTTGAAGGAAATTCTGGTAAAATAAGAACTTCAAAAGAACAAGCAGAATACCTTGCTGATTTGGCTAAAAATTATCCTATAATTTCAATCGAAGACGGAATGGATGAAGATGATTGGGATGGTTGGAAATATTTAACGGAACTTATTGGAGCTAACACTCAGTTAGTAGGTGATGATCTTTTTGTAACCAATGTAGAGCGTTTGTCAAGGGGAATTAAGGAAGGAATTTCAAATTCAATTTTGATAAAAGTAAATCAAATTGGAACTTTGTCAGAAACCATTGCAGCGGTTAAAATGGCTCATCATGCTGGTTATACTTCTGTAATGTCTCATAGGTCTGGTGAAACGGAAGACAATACCATCGCAGATTTAGCAGTGGCACTTAATTGTGGTCAAATTAAAACAGGATCGATGTCTCGTAGTGACCGCATGTCAAAATACAATCAGTTATTACGTATAGAAGAGCAATTAGGGGACATTGCATATTATCCTCAAAGAAGTGCTTTTAAAGTTTAATTAAAACTATTTTAATATTTATGAAAAGTCCGATTTTTAATTAATTCGGACTTTTTTTTGAGCTACTTTTTTAATATAATAAGGACTTAAAAGTTTGGATTAGATCTTAATTTATTAAGAAATTGAGACTCAAAAACCAACGTTTTTTGTATCTTTGCCTACTTTTAAAAAATTAAAAAAAAATTATAAATGTCAAGAAAAGCAACCATCGAAGTAGACGGTGAAAAGTATGAATTTCCTATTATTGAAGGGACTGAAAATGAATTAGCAATTGATATAAAAACCTTGAGGGGTATTACAGGTGGTATTACAACCATTGATCCTGGATTTAAGAATACCGGTTCTTGTGAAAGTGCAATTACATTTTTAGATGGTGAAAAAGGAATTCTTCGTTATAGAGGGTATTCTATAGAAGAATTAGCTGAAAAAGCTACTTTTTTAGAAGTTGCTTACTTATTAATTTTTGGAGAATTACCTACTGCTGAAGAATTGACAAAATTTCATAATGATATTAAAGATCAAGCTCATGTCGATGAAGATGTAAAGAAAATTTTAGATGGTTTTCCGAAAACTGCCCATCCAATGGGAGTATTGTCCTCATTAACAAGTGCTTTAGTGGCGTTTAATCCTACTTCAGTTAATGTAGATTCTGAGGAAGAAATGTACAATGCAATTGTTAGAATTTTAGGAAAATTTCCGGTCTTAGCAGCCTGGACTTACAGAAAACATGCTGGCTTACCCTTGGACTATGGAGATAATTCATTAGGCTATGTCGATAATTTTTTAAAGATGATGTTTAAAAAACCTGCTGCGGAGTATGAATCAAATGAAATTGTGGTTAGTGCGTTAAATAAATTATTAATTCTACATGCGGATCATGAGCAAAACTGTTCCACTTCGACGGTGCGAATTGTAGGTTCGTCAAATGCGGGCTTATTTGTTTCGATTTCTGCCGGAATTAATGCATTATGGGGTCCACTTCATGGAGGAGCTAATCAAGCAGTAATAGATATGTTAGAAGCTATTAAAGAAGATGATGGAGATACTAAAAAGTACATGGAAAAAGCTAAGGACAAAGAAGATAAATTCCGTTTAATGGGCTTTGGACATCGTGTGTATAAAAACTTTGACCCTCGTGCAAAGATTATAAAAGTTGCAGCAGATGAAGTTTTAAATGAATTAGGAATCGAAGATCCTGTCCTAGATATTGCTAAAGGATTAGAAAAAGAGGCGCTAGAAGATCCCTATTTTGTGGATAGAAAATTATATCCAAACGTAGATTTTTATTCAGGAATTATATACAGAGCACTGGGTATACCAACAGACATGTTTACACCAATGTTTGCCTTAGGAAGATTACCAGGTTGGATTTCACAATGGAGAGAAATGCGTTTACGTAAAGAACCTATTGGGAGACCAAGGCAAATTTATATTGGAGAAACACATCGTAATTTCATACCATTAAAAAAAAGATAGAAAAATACTATGTTTTTTAAAAAAAGCACTTTCAATAGAAAGTGCTTTTTTTATATTTGTTATATGATAAACTTAAATATTACTAACGAAACTTCTAGGTTAAGATCTGTAGTGATAGGAATCGCTGATTCAAATGGTGCTATTCCTAAGTTGGAAGACACCTATGATCCGAAATCTGCTGAGCATATTAAATCCGGAACCTATCCAAAAGAAACTGATATGGTAAAGGAAATAGAATCTCTTTATCAAGTTTTTAAAAAGTACGATGTAAAGGTTTATCGACCTGATAAAATAATAGATTATAATCAGATTTTTTCTAGAGATATTGCATTTGTAATTGATGATAAAATGATTATTTCAAATATTCTGCCAAACAGAGACAAAGAAATTGAAGCCATACAATATCTATGTTCACAAATAGATGAAAATAAAATTATTTTTTTACCAAAAGAAGCTCATGTTGAAGGGGGAGATGTAATGCCATGGAACGATTATGTTTTTGTAGGCACCTATAGAGGAAACGATTATGAAGATTTTATAACCGCAAGAACAAATATGATTGCTGTAAAATGTTTAGAAGATTTATTTCCAACAAAAAAAATAGTTTCATTTAATTTACGAAAATCTAATACCATAGCAAGGGATAACGCACTTCATTTAGATTGTTGTTTTCAACCACTAGGAAAAGGTAAATGTATTATTCACAAAGAAGCTTTTTTAGAGCAAGAAGAATATGAATGGTTGACTAATTTTTTTGGTAAAGAAAACTGTTTTCATATCACTAAAGATGAAATGTACCATATGAATAGTAATATATTTTCTATATCTCCAGAAATAATTATTTCAGAAAGAAGTTTTATTCGTCTCAATTCTTGGCTTAGGTCTCAAGGTTTTATTGTAGAAGAGGTTTCTTACGGTGAAATATCAAAACAAGAAGGACTGTTGCGTTGTTCTACAATGCCCCTCGTGAGAGATTAATATTTTTAATTATCATTATAATGAAACAAATCACCAATACTCTTTTAATGATTCGTCCGGTTGCCTATCGAATGAATGAACAAACTGCTGTAAATAACTATTTTCAAGAGAATTTGAATTTAAGTGATGTTGTAATTAATGCCAAAGCTCAAAAAGAGTTTGATGTTTTTGTTTTAAAACTGCGTGCAGTTGGAGTTGAGGTTATAGTTGAAGATGATATTTTAGAAATGGAAACCCCAGATTCTATTTTCCCGAATAATTGGGTCAGTTTTCACGAAAATGGAGATGTTGGTTTGTATCCTATGTTTGCAGAAAATAGGCGCAGAGAAAGAAGAGAGGATATATTAATTAGATTAGAAAAAGAAGGATTTATTATTAATAGTCTTTTTGATTATACCAGTGCAGAACAAGAAGGTTTTTTTTTAGAGGGTACCGGTAGTTTGATATTAGATAGAGCAAACCGAAAAGCCTATTGTGCTCTTTCACCTAGGGCTGATGAAGATTTAGTAATTGAGTTTTGTGAAGATTTTGAATATGATCCTATCATTTTTACGGCAAACCAAACAATAAAAGGACAACGATTACCTATTTATCATACCAATGTATTGATGGCTCTAGGTGAAAACATCGCTGTGATCTGTTTAGACTCTATTGACAGTAAGTCTGAAAAGAAAATGCTTATTCAAAACCTAAAAGAAGATGGTAAAGAAGTTGTAAAAATCTCCGAATTACAAATGCAACGGTTTGCTGGAAATATGTTACAAGTTAAAGGTGCAAATGACCAAAACTATATGGTGATGAGTACTGCTGCTTTTAAAAGCTTGAACCCAGAACAAATAACCATCATCGAAAAACGTGGTCCTATCGTACATAGCGATCTAGGCACCATAGAAGCCTGTGGAGGTGGTAGTGCACGTTGTATGATGGCGGAAGTGTTTTTACCTAAAGATTTAAAGGCCAATCATTTTAAAAATAGATAAAACAGCACCAATAATATATTCTACACCGATAGCAATTACTATAAAACCAACAATTCTAGAAATCGCATTGATTCCAGAGGCTCCTAAAAATTTAGTAATTAAAAAGGAACTTCGCAAAATAAAATAGGTTGTAATACCCACCACTAAAATGGCAGAAACAATAATTATTACCGCTTGAGTAGTATGGTATTCTTGGCTAAAAGTAATCAGTAAAGAGATGGAACCTGGACCTGCTAACATTGGAATTGCTAATGGGGTTAATGAAAATTTATCACGCATTTTAAGATCTTTTTTTACCTTTTGGTTTTTCATTCCTTTATGTTTTGAAAACTCTCCTTTTAATAAAGCAAATCCGGAGGTAGCAATTATTAAACCTCCAGCAATTCGCAATGCATTTAAACTTATACCAAAAAAGTTAAGCATATAGGTTCCTAGGAAAAAGGAAATAACTAGAATAATAATTACATTTATGGCTGTTAGTAAAGAGGTGTTGTTCCTTTCTATAGAAGATTCATCACTGGTTAAGCCAACGAAAACGGGTACGGTTCCTAAGGGATTAATGATTGAAAATAAAGAAGCGAAAGCAAATAAAAATAATTCCATGTTTTTTCTGCAAATAAAGCCTGACTTGGCGTTTTTAAGATCACGCAATTGTTACCTTATGGTTTTTAAATAGTTATTTTATCGCTTGAATTTATTATAAAAAACAAACCAATTTTCTGCTATCTTTGTATTTTTAAATTCTAGACAATGACGCTTCAAGCAACGCTCGAAATACAGATTAAAAAAGCAATAAGTAAGCTATACAAAGCAGATTTAGAAAGTGTAGAGTTTCAAGCTACTCGCAAAGAGTTTGAAGGTGATATTACGGTAGTTGTTTTTCCAATGCTAAGAGTCGTAAAAGGAAATCCAGTACAGATTGGTCAGTCTATTGGAGATTTTTTAGTAGCAAACGTAGAAGAGGTGATCCGTTTTAATGTGATAAAAGGGTTTTTGAATCTAGTATTTAGTGATTCTTATTTTTTAAACTTTTTTAAAGAGACTTCCGATTATTCGAAATTTGGTAAAGTAACTGGAGAAGAAGAAACCATAATGGTGGAATATTCCTCTCCAAACACAAATAAACCTTTACATCTTGGTCATATCCGAAATATTTTATTGGGATATTCAGTAGCTGAAATTTTAAAAGCCTCTGGTAAAAAAGCATATAAAACTCAAATTGTTAACGACCGTGGAATTCATATTTGTAAAAGTATGCTGGCTTGGAAAACCTACGGGAATAATGTAACACCAGAAATATCCGGTCTAAAAGGAGACAAGTTAGTTGGTAATTATTATGTGAAATTTGATCAAGAATACAAGAAGGAAATCGCTCAATTGCTTAACGAAGGTTATTCTCAAAAGGAAGCGAAATTAAAAGCACCTTCATTAATAAAAGCACAAGAAATGCTAATCAAGTGGGAGGCTGGAGATGAAGAAACTGTTTCGCTTTGGAAAACTATGAATGGTTGGGTATATGAAGGGTTTGATAAAACCTATGCATCTCTGGGAGTAGATTTTGATACATTATATTATGAAAGTAATACTTATCTTTTAGGCAAGGAAGTTATAACTGAAGGCCTGTCTAAGGGTGTGTTTTTTCAAAAAGAAGACGGTTCTATTTGGTGCGATTTAACCGATGATGGATTGGACGAAAAGATAGTACAGCGAAGTGATGGAACAGCGGTATATATGACACAAGATATTGGTACCGCTATTCAACGTGTAAAAGATTACCCTGAAATTACGGGTATGATTTATACCGTAGGCAATGAACAAGATTACCATTTTAAGGTGTTGTTTTTAATCTTAAAGAAATTAGGCTATCAATGGGCAGAAAATTTATTTCATTTAAGTTATGGTATGGTAGACTTGCCTTCTGGGAAAATGAAATCTCGTGAAGGAACAGTGGTAGATGCAGATGACTTAATTTCTGATATGGCTCAAACGGCTAAAAAAATTAGTGAAGAGTTAGGGAAGATCGACGATTTCTCGGAAGAAGAAAAAGAAGGTTTATACAAAACCATCGGATTAGGAGCTTTAAAATATTATATATTAAAAGTAGATCCTAAAAAACGAATTTTATTTAATCCTGAAGAAAGTGTAGATTTTCAAGGGAATACAGGGCCATTTATACAATATACCTATGCTCGTATTCAATCAATTTTACGAAAAGCAGGAACACAAACGGAAGTTAGTAATTTATTAGAATTGCATCCAAAAGAAAAGGAACTGGTAAAACAATTACAGTTATTTCCTGAAGCTATTCAGCAAGCGGGAGTTCAATACAGTCCAGCATTAATTGCAAATTACACCTATGAATTGGTAAAGTCTTTTAATTCTTTTTACCAAAACGTTTCCATATTAGGGACTGATAATAATGAAGAAAAAAGTTTTAGGATACAACTTTCCAAAGCGGTTTCAGATGTAATTAAAACTGCTTTTAATTTGTTGGGAATTGAAGTTCCTGAAAGAATGTAATATATAAACTATTTTTTTCTTCTTAGCTAAAGTTAGCCAGAGTGCTACTCCAATGAAAACTGCACATCATGCTACTATTGCTGTTAAAATTACTACACACATTCTATTCGTTTTTTAATTATTCTTAAAGATAACCACTTTTTCATCATGGTACCAGGTTAAATAATTATGTTCATTATCAAGCTCAATTAAATTCCTTTTTAGCTTTAAAGTAGGAGTTAAAAAATTGTTCTCTATAGTCCAATGAGTTTTAAAAACAACGCCTTTTTTTATTTTCTCATGATTTTCTAATTGACTATTTAATTGATTAATAGTATTCATTATACTATTAGATAATTCTAGTGAAGTATTAGAATTGCCAATTTCTGAAATTGTAATTAATGCTATAGGATGAGGTAATCCACTACCTACTATGCATACTTGTTCTATATTGGTGTTTTTAGAAAGTTCTAATTCGATTGGTGATGGATCTATATACTTTCCTTTATCTGTTTTAAATTGATCTTTTATTCTTCCAGTGATTGTTAAATTACCATCTGAATCATATACTCCTTTATCACCGGTTTTTAAATAACCATCTTTGTCAAATATTTTTTTGGTTAATTCAGGGTTTTTAAAATAGCCTTTCATCAGACAATTGTTTTTGATGCAAATCTCTCCTTCACTAGTTATTTTTGTTTTTACTCCAGGTAAAGCCTTACCTACGGTTCCTATTTTATTTTGAGGAGGTGTATTAAAATGTGAGACACAACAATCTTCAGTCATTCCGTAAATTTGAGAAATTTTTATATCAATAGTCTTAAACCAATGGAGTACATCTTTGGATATTGGAGCTGCTCCTGAAATAATAATTTCGCTATTTTTTAATCCTAATTTTTGTTTAAGTTTAGCTATTACTAGGTGTTTAATTATAGGAGTTTTTAAAAGCCAATCTAACTTTTTTTGAGATAATTTGGATGTGATAATTTCTTGAAATTTCACCCAAATTCTTGGGACTCCAAAAAACGCATGGGGTTGAGATTTTTCTAAATCTTTTGCAAAGGTTTTTAATGATTCTGGATAACTAAACTGTGCACCTATAGTTAGACCATAGGTCCAAATAATCCTTTCTGCTACATGAACCAAAGGTAAATAAGAGAATAATCTAGGGTGACTAGGTAGCTTAATGATTTTTTGAATGGTATTTAGACTGTTTACAAAATTACCTACACTATGCAGTACTCCTTTAGGATTCCCAGACGTTCCTGAAGTGTAAATAATGGTATGTATGTCTGAGAGTTTTGGAAACTTAATTGTAATTTCTGAGGTTTCCGATTGAATGATATTTTCCCAACTGTATTCTTCTTGAATTCCATACAATTCAATTCCTATTTTTGGAATTGATGGTATTCCATCCTTGATGGAAAAATAGTCGTCTAGTTTACCAATAATAATAGCTTTAGACTCACTATGTGTTAATACTTGATAAATTGCTTTAGAAGTTAAAGAAGTATAAATAGGAACAGAAACAAATCCTGCCATCATTATTGCTAAATCTGACATCATCCAATGAGCACAATTTTTTGATAGTAGTGCAATGTGACTTTTCTTCTCTAACCCTAGACTTTGTAATTTTAAAGCTACCTTCCTTAGTTCTTTACCAGCTTCTCCATAAGTGTATTTTATAAGTTTACCATTAATGGGCTGTTGTAAAAAGAGGTGATTGGGATTTTCTTTTTCCCAGTATAAAAAAGCTTCTAATGGTGACAAGAATGAGGGTGCTTTTTTTTTGAAAACTTCTTCTGTTGATCTATTTTTCATAAATTGAATGTTAAAAATAAGTCATTAAAAGCAGAAATTTTAAAATGAATTGTTTTTTTTTGATTAATAAAATTAAATAAGTTTCTTTAATGTTTACATGAGCATTAAAAATAGTTTGTAACTACTTGCTCAATTGTTATCTTTGTGAATCTTCTGCCAAAAAAGGTAGTATTATATAAAATTTTGCAAGTTCATGTTCAATAATTTAAGTGAAAAACTAGACAAAGCCCTTCATGTTCTTAAGGGGCAAGGAAGTATAACAGAAGTTAATGTTGCTGAAACTTTAAAGGAAGTTAGGCGAGCATTGTTAGATGCCGATGTTAATTTTAAAATAGCAAAAGAATTTACCAATAAAGTAAAACAGGATGCCTTAGGTCAAAATGTACTTACCGCACTTCAGCCTGGCCAATTAATGGTTAAGTTGGTTAAAGATGAGCTTACTCAACTTATGGGTGGTGATACTGCAGGTATTAATTTAAGTGGTGCTCCATCTGTAATTTTGATGTCTGGTTTACAAGGTAGTGGTAAAACTACTTTTTCAGGAAAGTTAGCAAATTACCTAAAAACTAAAAAATCAAAAAAACCATTATTAGTCGCCTGTGATGTATATCGTCCTGCTGCTATTGATCAGTTGCACGTGGTTGGTGATCAAATAGGAATAGAAGTGTATAGTGATCGAGGGAATAATAATCCTGTAGAGATTGCTCAAAAGGCAATTGCGCATGCAAAACAAAATGGCTTTAATGTTGTTATTGTTGATACCGCTGGTCGTTTAGCTGTAGACGAAGTGATGATGATAGAAATTGAAAATATCCATAAGGCCATCCAACCTGAAGAAACATTGTTTGTAGTGGATTCCATGACAGGCCAAGATGCTGTTAATACTGCAAAGACATTTAATGATCGACTAAATTTTGATGGTGTTATTTTAACCAAATTAGACGGTGATACTCGTGGTGGAGCTGCAATTTCAATTAAAAGTATTGTAAATAAACCAATCAAGTTTATTGGTACTGGAGAAAAAATGGAGGCCATCGATGTTTTTCATCCATCTAGAATGGCAGAGCGCATCCTTGGGATGGGAGATGTGGTTTCTTTAGTTGAGAGAGCACAAGAACAATTTGATGAAGTAGAAGCAAGAAAACTTCAGAAAAAAATCGCAAAAAATCAATTTGGATTTGATGATTTTTTGAAACAAATTCAGCAAGTAAAGAAAATGGGTAATATGAAGGATCTAATCGGAATGATTCCAGGAGCCGGAAAAGCAATGAAAGATGTAGATATTGATGATGACGCTTTTAAGGGAATAGAAGCTATTATTCATTCAATGACTCCAGAAGAAAGAAGCCAGCCAACACTAATAAATGCAAGTCGTAAAAAAAGAATTGGTAAAGGTAGTGGTACTTCTGTCCAAGAAGTTAACCAATTAATGAAACAATTCGAGCAAATGAGTAAAATGATGAAGATGATGCAAGGTGGTGGTGGCCGAAAGATGATGCAAGCCATGAAAGGAATGCAATAATACTCAGTAATTAAATAATTAAAAAACCGAAGCAACATGGTTCTATTAGATGGTAAAAAAACTGCTAACGATATTAAAGATGAAATTACTATTTCGGTAAAAGAAATGATAGAGCTTGGTAAGAAAATTCCTCATTTGGCAGCAGTTTTAGTGGGTTCTGATGGAGCTAGTTTAACCTATGTAGGTTCTAAAGTTAGAGCCTGTGAACGTGTTGGGTTTAATTCTACTTTAGTAGAATTACCAGAAACAACATCTGAGAAAGCGTTATTAAAAATCATTCAAGATTTAAACGTAAATAATGATATTGACGGGTTTATTGTTCAGTTACCCTTACCTAAACACATCGATGAGCAAAAAGTATTAAATGCTATAAATCCAGCTAAAGATGTTGATGGATTTCATCCTGAAAATTTTGGCCGAATGGCATTAGAGATGGAATCTTTTATTCCTGCAACTCCTTATGGTATTTTACAATTGCTAGAACGTTATCAAGTATTGACTAAAGGGAAACACACGGTCGTCATCGGAAGAAGTCATATAGTAGGTCGTCCAATGAGTATTTTAATGAGTCAGAAAGGGCCGGCGGGAAACAGTACCGTAACTTTAACGCATAGTCATACTAAAGACCTTTCAGAAATCACAAAACAAGCAGATATAATTATTGTTGCCCTAGGAGTTCCGGAATTTTTAAAAGCAGGTATGGTAAAAGATGGTGTCGTTATCGTTGATGTTGGAATAAGTCGTGTACCTGATATTTCTAATCCTAGAGGGTATGTCATAAAAGGAGATGTAGCATTTGATGAGGTAAGCAAAAAGGCTTCATTTATCACACCTGTTCCAGGAGGTGTTGGGCCAATGACCATTGCTATGTTACTAAAAAACACTTTGATTGCAAGTAAACGAAACGCTTAAACTTTTTTATCTACATATTCTATTTTATACATTTTCAGTATTATAAAGAATAAAGAAATTGTTATTGGTCCAAAAATAAGACCAATAAATCCAAAAAGAGGAATTCCAATAATGACTCCAATTAATGTTATTAATGGATGAACGTCATCCATTTTTTTTAGAACATACAACCTAATTATATTATCGGTTGAGCCAACAACGACTAAGCCATAGATTAGGATTCCATAAGCAGCATACTCATTTCCACTAGCCAATGTTATTAGAAACACAGGTATAATACCAACAAGTGTACCTACAAAGGGTATCATCGATCCAATAACGATAATTACAAACCAGAATAAGGGGTTTTCTATTCCAAAAATTAAAAAACCTATAAGTGCAACTATTCCTTGTGCAAAAGCTACTATAGGTATTCCAAGCGCATTTGAGCGAATCATTTTACTGCTTTCTTTTACTAGCGTTTTTATATGTTGCTCTGAAAAAGGTCCGTAATTATAAATACTTTTTTTCAACTGCTTGGGTTTTGTAAGCATAAAATATAGTAGAAAATACATAATGGAGATTGCTATAAGAAGTTCAAAAGTACTACCAATTAATACTTTTGCATTTTCACCTACCCAAGAGGTTCCTCCTGCAACATCTAAATCTTTATAAAAATCATGACCCAAAGTTTTTTCAAATTCTATGATATGCTTTTGTAGGGCTGAAAATAATTTCTCTGCATTAGAAACTGCATTGTCGAGTTTATTACTCAACATCAAGGTGATGCCCAATATTGGGAATAAAACTCCTACAAAGGAGAGGAACATTAAAAAGGATGCCGCTAAAGAAGTTTTCCAGCCTTTAGCCCTAAGTATTTTCATGGGTTTTTTTAATAATATATATAGCGTTATTGCTCCTAAAAAACCAGACAAGTAGGGTAATAATTCATAAAATATTAAAGAACCCACTATACCCAGTACTACAATAATAATAATTTGTCTAATGATTTTTGAAGGGACTGCTTCCATATTATATTTTTAAATAATTGATACTTACTGTTGCAAGTTCGTTATTTGGAAATTTAGAAAAATGTTTTTGATCTATATTCATTCCAATTTCACTTAATACCTCCTGAAATACATCTAATTCTAATATATACTGATCTGAAAAACCATGAGTGGCATCGTATGCAGTAGCTGCTGTTAAGCCTAGGTTTGCAGATGTAATACTTGGGTTGATAGTGTGAAGTTCAATTAATAACAAACCGAATTTCTTTATATAAGGTGCCCATTTTTCAAAATGCTCCTTTAAATTTTGTTCCACTACAGAATTGTTTAATCTTTTTCCAGTATGTGCAAAAGCACCTTGTGATTTGCTAATTCTGTATGCTTCTGGTTGATTTGGTTGTGACCAAGGGCGATTGTGATCTAAAAAGGTTCTTACATTTAATAAATCACTTAATTTAATATTATAATTGGAATAAATGTCTTCTTGCAGCTGTTTTGGATTTCCAATATCTCCCCAAATCACTTTTGCCCAAATATCTGCTTTTACAAGATTTGAACGAGTTACTTTTAAGGCAGCTTTGTTATAATCTGCACCGACTAAAAACAGGGGATACTCTTCTAATAAAGCTCCGCGTTTTGTTCTTTGCTCTATGACTTCAAATAAATGAATTAGAAAAGCACCATTACCACAACCCATATCTAAAATACCTTTAGGTTGTTCTTCAATTGGTTTGTTAAATAAAGTAATAATAATTTCATCAATTTTTTTAAAATAGGCAGAATGTGCTCCTCCACTTCCCCAAACATTCATCTCTCTATCCACATGAGTTTCTCCTGAATCTGGAATAGAACTGCCTAACACATTTGCATCACCAAACATCAACTCTTTTGCTCTTCTAAATGTCGGAATATAAGAAACGGTTACTCCATATGCTGAAGACCTTCTAGCAAAAAAGAATCCTTTGTTGGTGAATTTATAATGCTCTTTACTTTTAGTAAACCAACCTAAATAATATAAGAAATTTAATATTTTAGAAAAACTTTCTGGGTCTTCATGAAACTCTTCTGCACTAAAGGAAGCTTCCATAAAATATTTATGGAACATTCCGTCCATACCTAAAAATACAATTAAAGGTCCAACTAAAATACCTTCAATATGACTTTTAATTTGTTTTTGTATTTCTAGTTCTATTGGGTTGTTTGAAGTTGGTTCGTATTTTTTATTTTTATAATTTACAAAGATTCTATTAATGATTGAAACCTGATCCTTATCTAAACTTCTAGGATGAAATTCTTTAGAAGTTTTTATAAAATGGACCACATCTTTATATAAAATAAAATGCTTAAAAGCTATTTCACTTTTATTGTTTTGAGAGATAGTGACTGTGTTTTTTAAATTGTCCACATCATAATTAAGCCAACCTTGAGAGGCTAACATTCTAAGACCTACATTTAGGTATCCTTCGTTTGCGTTGAATTTTTTAGTGATCTCAGAAAGAAGAAAATGTTTTTTTTTTAAAATAAAATCCAATACTCCTTTTTCTCTTAATGAAAAAGCGATTGGAGCAACAGCAATACCATCTAAATGTTTAAATAACTCTTGGCGGTATTTGTTTTTTTCTTCCTTACTAAGCATTAATTTAAATAATTTTAGAGATCTTTGTAAATGTAGAGAAAAAAAATAGCAATAATAAAACTTAATTTAAAAACAAAACCTTCAAAAATCAAGGTTGATGTCAATTTATTTGTTCTTGTAGTTACTCTTTTTCTTCAGGGTCATCAATTTTCCATGCTAACATAAAATATTTAATTTTTGCTTCGTTTGGAATATTCGTAACATCAATGACTAAATTCGGATTGTAACGAAAATTTTCAGGTAGCTCTTTTTTATCAATATTAATAAATAGATCACTGTCTTTTAAGAAAATAAGCACTGTACTTAATGTAGTTTCAATGTTAGCGATTTCATAATTCTCTTTTATGTCTTTAAAAGTACTGTTAATATTTAATCCCTTTACCGTTTTGTATCGATCATCAAAAAATTGAAAATTTTCTATTAATGCATCTGGATCATAATTATTTACAGGAGATATAAGTAATAACTTTTTACCGCTTTTTTCATAAATTTCTAATTCACCAAAAGATGATGATTGATTTTGTCTAGGGCTTAGTCTAACAATAGAATCCATAGCGAAAATAGAATCTACTTGTTTTATTTTCATTCCGATGGTTAAATTACCCACCGCCTTATTTGAAATTAAAAATGGATCTTTTTCTTTAGCGCATTGAACAAACAAAAAAACCATTAGTCCTGTAAAAAATATTTTTTTAATCATTTTATTCGGTTATTTAATTTAGATACCAAAACTACTAAAATCGAATTTGTATTTTATCAATTATGATTAAATTATTAGGATACAAATTTTTTCAATTATTTCTTATTGCAATAGTAATAAAAAAAATACCATTAAAAATCTAGCTTTTAATTTCTACCTTTGCTGCAATGCAAAAAGATATAAAAGAATTAGTTCGTAAAGGCGAAATGCTTCCTTTAATGGAAGAATTTTACACCATACAAGGAGAGGGTTATCATAAGGGCACAGCCGCTTATTTTGTAAGAATTGGTGGTTGCGATGTGGGTTGTCATTGGTGTGATGTAAAGGAAAGTTGGAATGCAGATTTACATCCACCAACGAAAATTCAAATTATTGCAGATAATGCAGCTACTTATTCTAATACAGTGGTGGTAACAGGAGGGGAGCCTTTAACATGGAATATGGGGCCTTTAACAGATTTGTTTAAGAAAAAGAAAATGCAAGTACATATTGAAACTTCTGGAGCCTATGAGTTATCAGGCACTTGGGATTGGATTTGCTTGTCTCCTAAAAAAATAAAACTGCCAAAAGAAGAAATATATCAAGTTGCTAATGAGCTTAAAATGATTATTTATAATAAGGCGGATTTTAAGTTTGCTGAAGAACAAGCAGCTAAAGTAAATGATCATTGTATTTTGTATTTGCAGCCAGAGTGGAGTAAGAGAGATCATATGATTCCTATAATTGTGGACTATGTGATGAAAAACCCTAAATGGAAAGTTTCCTTGCAAACTCATAAATATCTAAATATACCATAAAAATAAAGCCTTGGAAAAGCAAGGCTTTATTTAGTTCTAAAAAGATAAATTTATTTTGTGAATGGTACAGAAACTCTAAGAGTATCCCATCCTATATGCATGATAACGTTGCCATCTTCGCCATCAAGAACTATCGAGAAAGCTTCTAAAGAATCACTAACATAAGTCGTTGGAACTGTAATGCGAGCTACATCATTTTTTTCATTATAATAATATGACCCCCAGGTGTTTAGGTCAGAATTTAAAATAATTGTCCATTCTTTTTCGCCTGGTATCGTTAATAAGGAATAGCTACCTGCTTTTATTTTTGTTCCATTTAAGTTAAAATCTTTATATAAAACTAATTCAGGAGCTTCGTTGGCGCCAGTTCTCCAAACTTCTCCATTTGGTGCTAATTTACTTAACTCTCTGCCTTTTAGTTGAGGTCTACTGTAAATTACTTTCATTTGTTTGTTAGCCTCTTTGTAACTAGTAGGAAAAGCAGCTGAATCCATCGGGCTTTTGTCTAATTTTCTAAATTCTTGTGCGTTTACTGAACTTCCTATTGCCATTAATATTACAAATAACAGTTTTGCGATAATGTTGCTTTTTTTCATGTGGTTTGTTTTTATTAGTGATGATAAAAATAATTTTATTTTTTTTAATTTATGAAAAAGATTTGTTAAAATGATGATTGAAAGGTCGTGAATAATATTAAAACTTACGTTTTATTTGAGGTATTAAGTGAAATTTTAAAGTTGAAATTTAAGTTTTGAGCGTTCTTTTTATTTTTTTTGAAATCATAACACTTTTGAAAACTATGAAATGTGTTTTAAGTTGTTTTTTAAGCCTTTTAAGCGTGTTTTAAGAAATCAACAAAAAGTTAATAAGTACCTGAAAAATGGTTTTTGATGCATTAAATAAAGAAAGGGAAAGAGTATATTTGTTTGAATTCAAAGTAGAATTAGTAAAATTCTTATGAGTTTATAAATTAACATTATTTAATTATTTTATATGAGTGAAGAACAAAAAAAAGGGAATTACGGTGCTGATAGTATTCAGGCATTAGAAGGAATGGAGCATGTGCGCATGCGTCCATCTATGTATATTGGTGATGTTGGAGTACGAGGATTGCATCATTTGGTGTATGAAGTAGTGGATAATTCCATTGATGAAGCTATGGGGGGGTATTGTGATGAAATAGATGTCATCATTAATGACGATAATTCCATTTCAGTAAAAGATAACGGTCGTGGTATCCCTGTTGATTTGCACAAAAAAGAGGGAGTTTCTGCTTTAGAGGTAGTAATGACCAAAATTGGTGCAGGCGGAAAATTTGATAAAGATTCTTATAAAGTTTCTGGTGGTCTCCACGGAGTAGGTGTTTCAGTGGTAAATGCACTTTCTGTAAATTTAAAAGCAGTTGTCCATCGGGAAGGTAAAATTTATGAGCAGGAATATGAACGTGGAAAAACGATGTATCCTGTCAAACATGTTGGTGAAACAGATTTTAGAGGAACGGTTGTTACTTTTAGTGCAGATCCAGAGATATTTAAGCAAACTACAGAATATAGTTACGAAACGTTGTCTAATAGATTGCGAGAATTGTCATTTCTTAACAAGGGTGTTACGCTTACGATAATCGATAAGAGGGAGAAAGATGAAAAAGGAGAATTTCTTGCAGAAACTTTTAAAAGTGAAGAAGGACTTAAAGAATTTATTCGCTTTTTAGATGAAACACGTGAACCAGTAATTGGTAACGTAATGCATATGGAAGGAGAAAAAAATGGGATCCCTGTTGAGGTTGCCATGATATACAATACTTCTTACAGCGAAAACCTACATTCTTATGTAAATAACATTAATACACATGAAGGAGGGACACATCTTTCTGGGTTTAGACGAGGGCTAACTCATACACTTAAAAAGTATGCCGATGCCTCAGGAATGTTAACTAAGCTAAAGTTTGATATTGCCGGTGATGATTTTAGAGAAGGCTTAACAGCCATCATTTCAGTAAAAGTTGGGGAACCTCAATTTGAAGGACAAACAAAAACCAAGTTAGGAAATAGAGAGGTTTCTGCTGCGGTAAGTCAATCGGTTTCCGAAATGTTAGAAAATTACCTTGAAGAAAACCCTAACGATGCCAAAACTATTGTACAGAAAGTAATTCTTGCAGCACAGGCAAGACATGCCGCCAATAAGGCTCGAGATATGGTCCAGCGTAAAACCGTTATGAGTATTGGAGGTTTACCAGGAAAATTATCTGATTGTTCTGAGCAAGATCCAGCTATTTGCGAAGTGTTTCTTGTTGAGGGAGATTCTGCGGGTGGTACAGCAAAGCAAGGTCGCGACCGTAATTTTCAAGCAATTTTACCTTTAAGAGGTAAAATTTTAAATGTTGAAAAAGCAATGCAACACAAGGTTTTTGATAATGAAGAGATTCGAAATATATTTACAGCCCTAGGAGTAACAATTGGAACAGAAGAAGATAGTAAAGCATTAAATGTAGAGAAATTACGATATCATAAAATAGTTATTATGTGTGATGCCGATGTCGATGGTAGTCATATTGAAACTTTAATTCTTACTTTTTTCTTTAGATATATGAAAGAATTAATTGAAAATGGTAATATTTATATAGCGACTCCCCCCTTGTACCTGGTTAGAAAAGGAGCAAAGAAAAAGTATGCTTGGAGTGATGAAGAAAGAGAAAAAATACAAAAGGATTTTGGAGAGGGTTGTAAAATACAGCGCTATAAAGGTCTTGGAGAAATGAATGCTGTTCAGCTTTGGGATACTACAATGAAACCAGAATCTAGAACACTCCGTCAAATAGTTATTGAAAATGGTGCAGAAGCAGATCGTGTATTTTCTATGTTAATGGGAGATGAGGTGCCTCCTCGTAGAGAATTTATTGAGAAAAATGCAAAATATGCAAATATAGATGCCTAGCAAAAATTCAAAAATTAGTGTTTTTTGTGCTGCATTGATGTCCTCTTTTTTTGGTTTTTCTCAAATTAATGATTTAGATCTCACCAATGCAGTACAAGACATGCTCTATATCTCAAGCGAATTTGTTTCCTCTGCAGCAGTTGCATCTGTTTATCAGTCTTCGTCATCTTGGTACAGCTCTGCTCAAACCATAGGAAAATTTAAACTTGATATCTCCGTACATTTTAATATACTTCCTATTCCAAAAAAACAAAAATCATTTGTTATTACTAATAACGAGTTGTTAACTATGGAAATTAGAGACGCTACATCGGCGGAAATACCAACTGCTTTAGGTGGAGATACGGCTACTTTTTTTGATTTTTATATTGATGAAGAAGCCTATGAATGGCAAGCTTTTGAAGGAATTAAACAAGATATAGTTACGTATCCTTATTTACAAGCCAGTTTGGGTTTATGGAAAGAAACGGACCTTACCCTAAGATATGCTCCAAAAGTTACTATAAATACGTCTAGTTATGATATTTTTGGAGCTGCAATAAAACATTCAATTACACAATATTTTAGAAAAGATTTGAATAGCTCACAGCCCCTAAAATTAGCTGTTTTGGCATCTTACTCTGTTTTTAATTTAGATTTATTTTTTGATGAAGTTTCTATAGAGCCAGTAGATCCAGAAACTGGGAGCGAACCCTTAACTTCAATTAATGCGATAGTAATTGATGCAGATTCATGGTTATTTCAATTAATTGCTTCAAAAAAAGTTAAAAATTTTGAATTTTCAGGATCTCTGGGATATTCTGAGAATAAATTTAACTATACCCTTGGAGGTAAAGAAGGTGTTTTTTTAGATGTATTCAATGACTTATTGTCTCTATTAGACGAGCGTAAAACGGAATTTAAAGGAGACCTAGGTGCAAATTATTATTTCAATAAATTTTATATATCTTCCATGTTTACTTTAGGTAAATTTCCAAATATTAACATAGGACTTCATTATCTTTGTTTATAATTAAATTCACTGCCTTTTTTTATTTTGAGTAATAATGCCAATTATTGTATCTTTGTGTTTTCTTTTAAACAAAGGTAGAACCGGTTAAATAATTTTAAAAAAAATAAAAAAAAATATGAAAATTACTATTGTAGGAGCAGGTGCGGTTGGTGCAAGTTGTGCTGAGTATATAGCTATTAAAGACTTTGCAAGCGAAGTTGTTATTTTAGATATCAAAGAAGGATTTGCGGAAGGTAAAGCGATGGATTTGATGCAAACCGCATCATTAAATGGCTTTGATACAAAAATCGTTGGTGTTACTAACGATTATTCGAAAACTGCAGGAAGTGATATAGTAGTTATTACAAGTGGTATTCCCAGAAAACCAGGAATGACACGTGAAGAATTAATAGGTATCAATGCAGGTATTGTAAAGTCGGTTTCTTCAAATTTAATTGAACACTCACCAAATACTATCATTGTTGTAGTCAGTAACCCTATGGATACAATGACGTATTTAGTGCATAAAACGTCAGGTTTGCCAAAGCATCGAATTATTGGAATGGGTGGAGCTTTAGATAGTGCACGTTTTAAATATAGATTGGCTGAAGCTTTAGAAGCACCTATTAGTGATGTAGACGGTATGGTTATTGGCGGTCATAGTGATGTAGGTATGGTTCCTTTAACTAGAATGGCAACTAGAAACAGTGTGCCAGTATCAAAATTTATATCTGAAGAAAGATTAAATCAGGTAATGGAAGATACTAAAGTCGGTGGTGGTACCTTAACTAAGTTATTGGGAACTTCGGCATGGTATGCACCAGGTGCTGCAGTATCTGGTTTGGTTCAAGCAATTGCTTGTGATCAAAAGAAAATGTTTCCTTGTTCTATTTTATTAGAAGGAGAATATGGATTCAATGATATTTGTATTGGTGTACCAGTTATTCTTGGACGCAACGGCATTGAAAGCGTTGTTGAATTAGAATTAACCGATGCTGAAAAAGAACATATGTCAAGAAGTGCAGAAGGAGTTAGAAAAACGAATGGTTTATTAGCATTCTAATATCCAAAATAAATAAGATTATTAATAAAGACTGCATCTATGCAGTCTTTTTTTTATATTTGGCGAATGAAACCAAAATGGTACTTAAATACATTTATATTAATTATTGTTTTTTTAGGAGCTGTTCTTCAACAGTTTTCGGTACCTAATCAAGAAATCATTCTGCAGTTTGAAGGTCATGAGATTTCTTTAGATGAAACTGAAAATGCAATTGCGAATGTAAAAAAGCTACTACAGGATATAGGTATAAAAAAGATAAAAGTTGATAAAGGTGCTAATGGAGTATTAAAAATTTCTTATTTCAGCCAAGTTGATGTTGTTTCTATTAAAAAAATATTTTCAAAAGAAAAAGCTTTAAAACTAAGTTATTCCTCATTAGATTTTAATGAAGATCCCTTCAAAGTGCCTACTAAAAAGAAATCAATTACCTATCAACTTGATGTATTTGAAATTCAAAAGAGCAAAGAAAATGCATTAGATTCAAACGGTTTAGTTATTGAATCATCTACCGAAAATGACCCTTTCTTTAATCTCGATGTTTATTATCCTGGCTTATTAAAGGAACTAAGGCTTAAAAATAGAATTGAAAAAGTAGCCTATAATATATTCGGTAACAAATCAATCGAAATTGATAATGCTTCCCATAACATTCCAAAAGTTAGAGCGGGCCCAGTTCTTTTTTAATTGCTCTAAAGGCTCTCATTAAAGTTTAATAAAGCAAAAAAGAAATCAAATTTAATATCATTAAAAATAATTGTCAGGTTATTTGGTAAATTCTATATTTGCTCGTTTTAAAAATTTGACATAAAAAAATAAAAAAATGCAAAATAAAGGACTAATTAAAGTATTTGCAATAGTGTTTGGTTTGGTAAGTTTGTACCAACTTTCATTTACTTATATCGCAAATACTGCCGAGGATAAAGCAAAAACATTTGCCAATGCAAAGTTTTCTGCTAATGAAACAGAAAAAAGAAATTCAGCAGAAGCGAGTTACCTAGATTCTATTGGAAACATTCCAGTGGTGTCTCTGGGGCCAATCGTAATAGATTACAATACTGCTAAAGGAAAAGAACTTAATAAAGGTTTGGATCTAAAAGGAGGTATTAATGTGATTCTTCAAGTATCGGTAAAAGATATCTTAAAAGGATTAGCTAATAATACAAGAGATGCTGCTTTTAATCAAGCATTAGATGATGCATTTGTTCTTCAAAAAGAATCACAAGACACCTATTTAGAGTCTTTCTTTATTGCTTTTGATGCACTTCCAGGAGAAAATTCATTAGCTTCTCCAGATATTTTCTTTAACAAAAACTTAGAAGATGACATCAATGCATCTATGACAAATAGTGATGTTTATCCAGTAATTGAGCGTAAAATTGACGAATCGATTACAGCTGCTTTTGAAGTATTAAGAAAACGTATCGATAAGTTCGGCGTTACTCAACCAAACATTCAGCGAATTGGAAAATCTGCACGTATTTTAGTAGAATTACCAGGAGCTAAAGATGTAGAGCGTGTAAAAAAGTTATTACAAAGTACAGCTCAGTTAGAATTTTGGGGAGTATATAAAATAGACGAATTACAAGGTTTCTTAGTCACAGCAGATTCAAAATTAGCAGAAATTTATAAGGTAGATGAACTTGATGCACAAGAAGATGTTATAGATTCGTTAGACGCAGAAGCAAGTGTTGTTGATGATTTAATTGGAGGTGAGGATGTAAATGATTCTATCGCTGATGCATTAAAAGAAAGACCATTATTGAGTAAAATGTTGTATCCTGGGCAAACTGGAAGACCAGAACTTGGAACCTTTATGCTGAAAGATACTGCTGTAATAAACGGATATTTAAAAACTCCTCAAGTAAGATCATTACTTTCAGAAAATCAACGTTATGCGAAATTTGTATGGGGTATAGCTACTGGTAATAAAGAATTAGGAGAGGAAGTTATTACACTTTACGCCATAAAATCCAATAGAGATCAAACACCACCATTGGCCGGGGGAGTAGTTGTAGATGCGATTCAAACATACGATCAATTAGGTAGGGTTGTTGTTAGCATGCAAATGAATGCAAGAGGAGCAAGAGTATGGGAGAAAATGACGGGTGATGCTTTTAATAATCAAACGCAAATCGCAATTGTATTAGATGATATTGTTTATTCTGCACCAGGTGTTACAAGTGGACCAATTGCAGGTGGTAGAAGTCAGATATCTGGAGATTTCAACATTACCGAAGGACAAGATTTAGCCAATGTTTTAAGAGCAGGTAAATTACCTGCTTCCGCAGAGATTATTCAAGGCGAGATAGTTGGGCCAACTTTGGGTCAAGAAGCGATTGATAGTGGAATATTTTCATTTTTATTAGCTCTTGTTTTTGTGTTAGTTTGGATGATTTTTTATTATGGTAAAGCAGGTGCTTTTGCGGATGTTGCTTTAGTAGTTAACATCATATTTATCTTTGGAATACTAGCTGGATTAGGAGCGGTATTAACCCTTCCTGGAATTGCGGGTATTATTCTAACGATCGGTATGTCGGTAGATGCAAACGTACTTATTTTTGAACGTATTAAAGAAGAACTAGCAAAAGGTAAAGCTCAAAAAGATGCTATTAATGATGGTTTTAATAATGCATTATCATCAATTTTGGATGCTAACATTACAACGGGTTTAACTGGTTTTATATTATTAATGTTTGGAACAGGACCCATCCAAGGTTTTGCTACTACTTTGTTAATAGGTATTGCAACATCACTATTTACCGCAATTTTTATTACAAGATTATTTATTGACAGTTATACAAGAAATGGAAAGCCATTACCTTGTTCAACCTCGTTAACTAAAAACATACTAACAAAAAACAATTTTGATTTTTTAAAAAGAAGAAAAGTTTCTTATGTAATTTCAGGCTTGTTAATTGCTGTTAGTTTAGGTTCCTTATTAACAGTAGGTCTAAATCAAGGTGTTGATTTTGTAGGAGGAAGAACCTATACAGTTCGTTTTGATAAGGACGTAAATTCAACACAAGTTGAAGCGGATTTAATTGAAGTATTTGGTTCTGCAGAGGCAAAAACATATGGTGGAAGTAATCAGCTAAAGATTACGACTAAGTATAAAGTAGATGAAGCAGGATCTGAAGTAGATGAAGAAATTGAACAAATGCTATTTGAAGGTTTAAGGCCTAATCTTCCAGATGGGTTTACCTACGATCAATATGTTGGTGATGCTGATAATAAACTTGCTGGTAGAATGGAATCTTACAAAGTGAGTCCAACTATTGCGGATGACATTAAAAAAGCATCTTTCTGGGTAGTATTAGGATCTTTAGTAGTAGTATTCCTTTACATATTATTGCGTTTTAGAAGATGGCAATTTAGTTTAGGTGCAGTAGTAGCGGTTTTCCATGATGTATTAATCGTATTGGGAATCTTTTCATTAACTTATAGGTTTATGCCTTTTAATATGGAGATTGGACAGTCGTTTATCGCTGCGATACTTACTGTAATTGGTTATTCATTGAATGATACCGTGGTAGTATTCGATAGAATTCGAGAATACTTTAATGATCATCCATCTTGGAAAATGTCTAAAGTAATTGATAGTGCTTTAAATAGTACGTTAAGTCGTACCTTAAATACTTCATTAACTACCTTAATAGTTTTAACCTCTATTTTTATATTTGGTGCAGAATCTATTAGAGGATTGATCTTTGCATTAATAGTCGGAGTTTTAGTAGGTACCTATTCATCTTTATTTATTGCAACTCCTGTATTCTTTGATTCAGTTAAGAAAAAAGGAATTGATTTGTCAGATAAAAAAGAAGAAGAGAGCGTTTAATTAAATCTTTTGTAAAATAAAAAAACCACTTTCATTGAAAGTGGTTTTTTTTTTCTTAATTTGAGTACCTCAAAAAAATATAAATAATAATTTATTATTTTTTTCGATTAAACTCAAAAATTATTTAAATGCCTTACCATATTATCAGTTTTTTAAAAAAAAGAATAACTCATTTAAGTTTTATCATTATCTGTTTCTTCTTGATCATTTCTTGTTCAGAAAATAGAGAAACTAAAAATGATTTTAAAGGCCCTCTATTTACCTTATTAAATCCAGATATAATAGGAGTGAATTTTATCAATAAACTTCCAGAGTCTGCTTCAATGAATATAATTGTATATCCATCTTTTTATTCTGGTGCAGGAGTTTCTGTAGGAGATATTAATAACGATAGTTTACCTGATATTTTTTTTACAGCAAACTTTGGAAATAATAGGCTGTATTTAAACAAAGGAAATCTTCAATTTGAAGAAATTAGTGTTAGTTCAGGTGTGATAGGTTCCTGGGGTTGGACTACAGGGACTTCTATGGTCGATATTAATAATGATGGTTTTTTAGATATTTATATCAGTAGATCAGGTGATGTTGAAGAAGAAAAAAGAAAAAATGAACTATTTATAAATAATGGGGATTTAACGTTTACCGAACAAGCTGCAAAATATGGATTAGATTACGATGGGTACTCTACACAATCTGTTTTTTTAGATTATGATAAAGATGGAGATCTTGACATGTATCTGCTAAATGCTCCCATCAACACATTGCCTTTAATAGATAGTGGAATGAATCATATGGAAAGAGACGAGCTTTCAAGTGATGTACTTTTCCAAAATGATAATGGTTTTTTTAAAGATGTAAGTGAAAAAGTAGGATTAGTTGGCAATGGTATCGGTTATGGTTTAAGCGCATCCGTTGGCGATATAAATAATGATGGTTGGCCCGATATTTATGTTTGTAATGATTATATAGAACACGACTACTTGTATATTAATAATCAAAATGGTACTTTTTCTGAAATGTTAAAGGAAAGTATGAAGCATATTTCTAATTTTTCAATGGGATCTGATATCGCTGATTTTGATAATGATGGTTGGTTGGATATTGTAACTGTCGATATGGTAGCTGAGGATAATTACCGCATAAAAACTAACATGTCTGGAATGAATCCTAAAAGATTCAAGAATGCAATTAATAGTGGATTTCATTATCAATACATGATGAATACGTTACAAAAAAATAATGGAAACAGTACGTTTAGTGAAGTCTCACAATTAGCGGATATTTCAAGTACTGATTGGAGTTGGGCGCCATTATGGGCTGATTTCGATAATGATGGATATAAAGATTTGTTAATAACCAATGGCTTAAGAAAAGATATTAGAAATAACGATTATGTTAAAATAAAAAAAAAGTTACTTCTTAAAATGAAACAAGATACGGGAGGTAACGACCTAAAGTATATAAAAGAAGCCCTAGACCAAACTCCTGTTAATCCAATAAAAAATTATATTTATAAAAATGAAGGTAATATTTCTTTTACCAGTATTAGAGAGGAATGGGGGCTTAATGAAGTTTCGTTTTCAAACGGAGCTGCGTATGCAGATTTAGATAATGATGGTGATTTAGACATTGTAATCTCAAACATAGACTCAAAAGCTTTTGTTTATGAAAATAACAGTGAGAAAATGAAAGATGGTAATTTTTTAAAAGTAAAACTAAGTGGAAAGGGAAAAAATAAATCTGGTTTAGGGACAAGAGTGACTATAAAAATAAATGATCAATTTCAAATTAAAGAACACTATTTAAGTAGGGGTTACCTTTCTTCAGTTGAAGATAATTTACATTTTGGAATAGGAAATCAAAAAATAATAGATAGTGTTTGGGTTGAATGGACAGATGGTAATAAGCAAACTTATGCAAATATTAAAGCAAACAATACCTTGAATGTATCCTATGAAAAAACAGATGAAAAGGATTTGCCTAGTTTGTATAAAGTTGTTGAAAAAGAATTGTTTAGCGAAGTAACTAATCAAATAGATATTAACTATAAACATAGGGAAAACGATTTTAACGATTTTAGAAAGGAGTCGCTATTACCTCATAAAATGTCAATTTTAGGACCTGGAATGTCAGTCATGGATATAAATTCCGATGGTTTAGACGATTTTTATATTGGTGGAGCTAAAGGTTACAGTGCTAAGATGTATGTTCAAGGTTTAAACGGAACTTTTAGGGAAACAAATCAAGAATTATGGGATATAGATAAGAATAGTGAAGATATGTCTTCCTTGTTTTTTGATGCAGATGGAGATGGTGACCAAGATCTCTATGTTATTAGTGGTGGTTATGATTTTAAAGTAAATTCAAGTTTACTGCAAGATAGATTGTATTTAAATAATGGTAAAGGCATTTATACTAAATCTTTAAATGCATTACCAGAGATGTATACAAGTGGTGCTGCTGTGTCAACTGCAGATTTTGACAATGATGGAGATCTAGACTTGTTTGTTGGAGGTAGGGTAGTGCCAGGAAATTATCCTAAAGCACCTAGAAGTTATTTGTTGAAAAATACCGAAGGAAAATTTGAAGATATAACTGAATTAATAGCGCCAGATTTAATGTACCCAGGTTTGGTTACAAGTAGTTTATGGACAGATTATAATAAGGATGGAAAAAAAGATTTAATTATTACTGGTGAGTGGATGCCAATTTTAGTTTTTGAAAATCAAGATTTTCATTTTAAAAATGTTTCTGAGACTCTAGGGTTAGTAGATACAGAAGGTTGGTGGAATAGTATTGCTGAAGGTGATTTTGATAATGATGGAGATATTGACTTTATAGCTGGAAATTTGGGCTTAAATTATAAATATAAAGCAAGTCCTGAAACTAAATTTAATTTGTACTTTGATGATTTCGACAATAATAGTACTGGAGATATTGTATTAACTTTTAATGAAAACGGTAAAGAATATCCTTTAAGAGGCAGGGAATGTTCCTCTGAACAAATGCCTTTTATAAAAGAAAAATTTGGGACCTATGATGAATTCGCCAAAGCTAATATGGAAGATGTGTTTGGGGAAGAAAAACTAAAAAAAGCATTACATCTCCAGGCCTCAACTTTTGCTACCTCTTTTATAGAAAACAATATAGATAAGCCCTGGAAAATTAGAAAATTGCCTAATTCAGTTCAGTTTTCTTCTACCAATGGAATCATTGTAGGTGATTTTAATAATGATAAAAATCTAGATATCGCATTATCGGGAAATATGTTTGGTTCAGAAGTGGAAACTCCCCGTAATGATGCTGGCAACGGTAATCTATTACTTGGAGATGGACAGGGAGATTTTACTACTTTAACAATTAATAAATCAGGTTTTTATACCCCTGGAGATGTTAAGGGTATCAATAAAATAGTTATCGATGGTGTTTTGCATTTAGCTATTGTTAATAATAACGATATAATTAATTTTTTTAAAACTAATTAATTCTCTTATAATTTAAAATCAATTCCCATTTTTTAAAAAATTTATAAAGGCTTTATAGGATAACTTGTTTAAAATTTGAAACAATTTTATTAATTATAAGTTATTTTTTTACTATGTTTGTAACTATTATTTACCTTAAATATTAACTTAAAATAAATTTCATGAAAAAAATTACATTTATTCTTATGGCGTTTTTGGCTTCAACCGCCTTTTGGCAAGTCCAAGCGCAAGGAGAAATTCTGCAAGCTGACGGTGTTTTTACCGCCTGTTCAGACTTTCAAGATGGTGACATCTATGCAGATACCGGTGGTATAGCTGCTAATTATTCAATTTTTGAAGATCTAAGTATGGAGTTAGTTGCTCCTGCTGGAGAAATATTAACTGTTGAATTTACAAGCTTCAACACAGAAGCTAATTGGGATTCTTTAACCGTAACAGGAGATACTGGAGGATTTGATGGTACCTACGATGGTACTGTTATTCCACCAACGATGACTTCAGCTGCTGGAGCAGGATTAACTTTTGATTTTTTCTCAGATGCTTCTGCAACAAGACCAGGATGGACAGCTAATTTAGGTATTAGTAATTGCCCACCACCACCACCAGTAGAGGCTCGCGAGTATTGTTCAGAAAATATGCCTTTAGAATTTTCACCACCATTATTTGCTTCTGCAGCAACTGTAGTTACTTCAACTACTAACTCTGGAGATACCGGTGTTATTGGAACTGGATTAGGTCAATGGCAAATTACTAGTATAGAATTTACTGTACAAGGTGATACTGCTGATCAATATGAATTTGCTTTTCAAGCACCAAACGGTGCCCCAGCGTGGCTACTTGGAGCTTTTGCTGGAGGATCAGATGGTTTAGATGATCCTACTCTTTTAGTATTTACAGATTCTTCTACGAACAATTATTTTGATTGGGATGGTACGACTACTCCTGAAAATTTTATGTCAGAGGAAGGAGCAATGAATGTTGCTTTGGATGGTTTAGATATTAACGGTGATTGGTTTCTTATAGTTGGCGGTGACGGTGCTGCAGGTGTTGTAACTAATTTTTGTGTTAATTTAGAAATGCAAAACGGAACACCACCAGTAATTACTTGTATACCAGATTTCGTAGCATTTAACGATGAAGGTGAATGTGGTGCTGTTGTAAATTATACTCCGGCTACCGCTGTAGATGGAGATACTGGACTACCATTAGATGTTGTACTTACAGCAGGTGGAGCAACAGGAACTTCATTTCCAGTTGGAGATAACGAAGTAACTTTTACAGCTACAAATGAGTTCGGAAGTTCTTCTTCTTGTACTTTTATAATTTCTGTAGAGGATAATGAAGCGCCAACGGCTGTATGTGCAGACTTTACAGTTTCTTTGGATGATGCAGGAGAAGGTTTCTTAGTAGCTTCTGATTTAGATGGCGGTTCTACCGACAACTGTGCAGTAACTGATTTAACAGCATCACAAGTATTTTTTACTTGTGAGGATGTAGGGACAGTAACAGTTACTTTAACGGTAACAGATGAGGCTGGTAACTCTTCAACATGTGATGCTACAGTAACAGTAGTAGATGATATTGCACCAGTAGTAACTTGTGCTGGAGCCCCAGGATTTACTTCATTCGATGAAAGCTTTGCTGGTAGTACTCAACCTGCAGGTTGGGAACAACTTTTAGTAGCAGGAACTTTTGAATGGGCTTTTGGCTCGGGAGCTATGCCAGTACCTGGCAGTCCAGCATTTGCAACTAATGCAGCTATTTTTGATGATGACGCAGCTGGTATTGGTGAGACAAACTTTGCTGTCTTAGTATCTCCTGCATATGATATTCCAGCAGATGCCTTAGCAATGACTGTTTCTTTTAATTATGCGCTACAAACAGTAGGAGCAGGAGAAGAATTTGGTTTTTGGATTATCGATGAAAATGGAGACCTAACACCAATTGAAATTTATGGCGAAGATACTGAACCAGTAGGAAGTGGAGATATTGATATGCTTGCATATGCACATTCAGCTTTTCAAGTAGCATTTAGTTATAATGATGGTGGAAATGGAACCTGGGGATGGGGAGCAGGAGTTAACGATTTAGTTATCTCTGTTGAAACTCCACAACAACCACCAACTGAAATTACTTTAGGTGAAGATGGAACGGTAACTATACCTGCTGGCGATCTTATAGATAGTGCTACTGATGCTTGTGGTGTAGTTGTAACTTCAGGATCTAGTTCAGTATGTGATATAAGTGTTGCATCAAATGGTTTTGAAAATGGATTATTTAATAATGGAGCACCATTCTGGGTAGCTAATCAAGTTGTATTAGATGGTTCTTTTACTGTAACTGCTTTTGAATTAAATCTTTTCCATGATCCAGGAGCAACTATCGACAATGTATTAGTTGTTTATTATGCAGATGAAGGTGGACAGCCAGGTGAAGTATTATTTGCTGAGGATTTAGCACCAGTTTCACAAGATGTGGTTGGAGCTAACTTTGGCTTTGACGTTAGTACGGTAGGTTTAGTACCTACTGTAGGAGAATTAGCAGCAGGTACCTATTGGGTTGGAACACTGGGAACTTCTTCTACAGCAGGAACAGTTGCTTGGGAAGTTTCAACTGTAGCTGATGGCGAAAACGCTCTTAATACAGAAGATGGAATTGCTTGGGGTGCGCCTGGAGCAGGTGTAGCTGTTTATAGCTTATTTGGAATATGTGGAACTGAGGATCCAGCAAACTTTACTTTTGATTGTTCTAACTTAGGAGAATCTGAAGTAACAGTATATGTAACAGATCCTTCAGGTAATACAACTAGTTGTACTGCAGTAGTTGAAGTTTTTGACGTAACTGCACCTGTATTAGTTTGTGGTCCTGGAGACGGAGCAACAACGGTATCAGAAAATTTTGATTCATTACCATCTGGATGGTCTTTAGAGACTGAAATAGGAGTTTGGGAATGGACATTTGGAGCACCTGGTGCTGGAGCAGCTGGTGGAACTATACCATTTGATTCCAATGCAGCTATCTTTGATGACGATGCAGCTGGAAATGGTGAGACAAATAGAGCATCTTTATTAACACCAGTGTGGAATATGGAAGGTGTTGATTATGTAAATATGAACTATGACTATACTTTTAATGAATTAGGAGCTGGTGAAACACTTAAGGTAGATGTTTATGATGGTGCAAACTGGGTAAATATTATAACTTATGATGTAGATCAGTTAGAACCATTAAATTCTGGAGTTATAGATGGTACTCCTTTAGCAAATGCTAATTTCCAAGTACGTTGGACATATGATGATGCTGGAGCTTGGGGATGGAATGCTGGAATCGATGATTTCGAAATCAATTTTGCTATCGCACCAACAACTACTGACATTATAATAACGTTAGATGAAAATGGAGAAGCTATGGTAGATCCAATGGATTTCTTAAGTGAAGGTTTTGACGCTTGTGGTATCGATGTGATAGTTGCAGATTATGAAATGTTTACTTGTGATGACATAGGAGCTCCTATTGTTGTAACGGTATTCGCATCTGATGCTAGTGGTAATACTAGTAGCTGTTCAGGTCAAGTTATAGTTGTTGATACAATGGGACCAGAATTTACGTGTCCAGATGATCAATCTATAATGGTAGACCCTGATGGAACTCATACTGTAGATGAATACTTCAACGGTATGATTGTTACCGATAACTGTAATGCTGATGACCTTGGTTTAACTCAAGATCCAGCACCAGGAACAGTATTAGGAGTAGGAGTTTGGGATATCACTTTAACTGCTACTGATGATTACGGTAATTCTACTACTTGTACTTTTGAATTAGACCTTACATTACTTGGAACTGACGATAACGAATTAAACAACGCTATCTCTATATATCCAAACCCAGCTAATGAGCAAGTAACTATCTCTAACAGCTCTAATATTGCATTAGAAACTGCTATGATTTATGACCTTAACGGAAAATTAGTATCACAAATCAATTTGCAAAACATGCAAAGTGAGAAAATGATCGATGTTTCTGCTTATGCAACTGGAGTATATATGGTATATATTACAGGAGAACAATCAAGTGTTGTAAAACGTTTGATCAAAGAGTAAGCGTCTAAGCAAACTCTATTAAATATAAAATCCCTTCCGTGAAAACGGAAGGGATTTTTTTTAACTGCTACTTCTATTCTACAAAAAGTTTATACGATTTTATTTAGGGAACTAGAAGGTGAAAAAATTAAAGGTAACGTTATAATCCAATACCAAAATTATAGTAAGCTTACTTATTATGAGTTTATAATAAGTATGTTAACGTATCCAATATTGAATACAGTTGATTGTCTTAGGAAACTGGGACCTTAAAAAAATAAAACTATCCATTTATATGGTAAACATGCACTAAAAAATCCACAAGAACGTTAATTATAAACCTTAAAATAAGTCTATATCACTAATAAACTCGTAAAAACTGCAAATTAAGAAAGCGTTTTTCCTTGCCAGATAGTAATATATTATTTTAGAAGATTATTTAAATTTAAATCCCCTATTGTAAAAACAATAGGGGATTTTTTTGCGTATATGATTGCACATTTAACAATCTATCTTTTAAGGGTAAAATGCCCTGTAAATTCTTTTTTAGTATCATTTTCGGTATACTCTACTCTAAACCAATAATCACTTGAAGGCATTGGACTTCCATTATAGGAACCATCCCACCCTTCAGA
>Ga0206131_10000563_pt1 | contig 51336 bp, 32 predicted proteins | sample Helgoland_Spring_FD_148636 | JGI IMG/M metagenome (GOLD analysis project Ga0206131, IMG submission 148636) | Pelagic subsurface seawater microbial communities from Kabeltonne, Helgoland, North Sea - Helgoland_Spring_Bloom_20160517_1 | ecosystem: Environmental > Aquatic > Marine > Epipelagic ... | reverse complement strand
CTATGTCCAGCCCCTGCATGAGTCTTAACGCTTGCTCTGACTTAATTCTGTGATAATCACACCTCGTCCCCACGATTACGCCGCTGTAGCTCAGGGGTAGAGCAATTCACTCGTAATGAATAGGTCGTGAGTTCGAATCTCACCAGCGGCTCCACTCAATTCCCCCTTGTGGGGGCTTGTTTTACCTGTCTTTAAGACATTTAGGGCATTATTGAAGAAAATATGAAAATGGATTGAAATAGTGGATGTTTTGATGCACTTTTGCTGCACATGGCAACGGTCTACAAAAGAGCAAGATCCAGTGTGTGGTATGCACGGGTTAAAATATGGAGTGAAGTTCAGAATAAATGGATTTGGAAGGCCCTCTCCACAGGCGTAACTGACCAGAATGAGGCTAAGGTTCTTGCTGATGAAATGGAGAAAGTTTCCCGCATGGGCAAGTCAATGACATCAGGAACTATGGATCTTGATCGATTCAAGCATCTGATCGAATCAATATTAGCCACGGCTGGAGTGAAGGTTGAAAGGGGCGAGGACTGGCCAAGTATTCAAGATCATGTGAATACGTATATGGAAAAAATCAAAGGTAAGGTCACTGAAAACACGCTGCGCACCTACGTGACGATCAAAAATGACTTTTGTAGTTGGTTGAATGATCAGGAGGCCGAGCATGCAAGAATGGATTGGTTTACACCTTCCAGAGCGGATGCATATTACTCGTTTGCTTTGTCTAAGGTGAGCCCGAAGAGTGCCAAGGAGAGGATCAAGTTTGTTTCGCGAATATATGACGATGCCGTGAAGCTCAAGGGATACCCCGTAAATCCATGCGATGCCGTATCGCTGATTAAGAACAACGGTAAAAGTAATAAGCTAGAGCGCCTCCCATTCACTTTGAAGGAAGTGAAAACCATATTAAAGTATTTGGACGGGCTGGGAACTAACGCAGCAAAGGATTGGAAAAGAGCTATTTATTTGGCTCTCATGTCTGGATGCCGGTTGGGAGATGCCGTCACGATGACTTCCGACAATATAGGAGATGGGGCTATCGAATACGTGCAGGCCAAAACCCATAAATCAATCAAGTGTCCGATGGTGGTTGAGGAATGGAGGGATGAAATTGAGGCTATAGAAGGTTCAATATGTCCAACGCTTCACGAGAATTATCTGACCCGTAAGAACGCCCATCTGTCGAGCGAGTTTACCAAGATTGTAACAGATTCGGGGATCAAGCAAAGTTATCAGCACTTTGAATCTAGTGGCCGAAAAGTCGCGCGTAAGACTTTCCATAGCTTACGACATACATTGAGGTCATCCATAGTGGCCAGTGGTGGGAGTGATGCTCAAGCTGATTTGATTCTTGGGCACAGCCCAGGGCAGGGAAGACAATACACCCATTCCGAGGAGGAAAACATGAAGCAAGTTCTCAAATTGGCATTAGGTGATGCATAAGCTTCAAGCGTGATATTGGATGTTTGGGAGGCTTAATTCATAGCGTATTCAGTCAATAAGGTGATGTTTGTAACAGGTCAGGCCCCTGAGTGCAGCGTGGAGCAGCACAAACAGCTCATTAGTTTTGTCCGAAAGGGCAAGATCTTCGAGTTGATGGACTGGGTGAAGGAGGGGAGGCCTACCCTGATCCCCTATGAGAAGAATGTCAGGAGATCCTTGATCACCGAGGCCGCTCGCATTGGGAATCACAGTATGGTTGTGTTTCTGTGGGAGCATGCGTTGCAGCGTCAGTGGGAGCTCGATTCACTCATCACTTACTCCTTGTGGGAGAATCGCCCTGCATCAGCTGAGATTGCCCTGTATTTGATGGAGCAAGGGTTGCCGATGAAAGGGGTGACCGCTTATGATGTATTTCCCACCCATAACGAGGCGCTCATACGCCTAGCTATGCAAAGAGGTTTGGATGTGAGGGGAGGAGATGGGTTTGCGGATGCGCTACTATCTACGGGTTGTTCAAAGCTCCTGTTGCGGCTATACCGAGAACTCAAGGATGACTACCCAGATTTGGTCTACGAGGCACACATAGCGCTTAGAGAGGCTGCGGGAGAGGGGAGGATTAGGGCAGCAGCTCTATTGACCTGGGTTGGAGTGGATCCTTTTTTTAAGGTTGCTGACCCTCCATATAACCGACCTGATGCTTGTTGTTATTCTGCATTTGATAAAATCTGGCTCAACGATCAGACGAGGGAAATACTCAAAGCCATGAAGATCAAGCTGACCGAGGAGGTTTGGTTTCATTTTTTTGATCAATCGGTGTGGTTGGTCCCCGAACGCTCTGAAGAGGTTCTCCATTGGAGATCCGATGGAAAAAGAATCCTGACTGAAAACCCAGAGAAAGCGTCTAAAGTGTTTATGTCCGCTGTGAGTTGTTGCGAGGATGGGAGATGGTCATATCACGGAAAGGATTACCAGAAGAGGGGGCTGATGATTGCAGAATACTTGGCCAGTCAGGGCATGCCGTGTCTGATGCGGTTGAAGAAAAAAGAGGATCACAATTCTTTACGAAGAACCTGCTATGGGGCTCAGGATACAAGGGCTTTGGTCAAAGTGTTCTGGGTGCTATTTCAGTATGGAGATGATGATCAACGAGTGCGGCTCAGGGAACTTGTCAGGGTGGGGAAAATGCAGTCTATAGTCAGGGATCACGATCCTCAATTAGTGAGAGACCTAGGCATTGGTACAAAGCGACAACTGGAATATCGAACTGATCCCAAAAATCGCCCATGGAGAATGGAAACCTATCAACCGCCGTGTCTTTTTGAGGGATAGCGCTTTACTAACCGGTAGAAGTCAAACTTGCGGCCCTCGTATCGAAGCGGGAAGAAGGAATCACCATCCTCCTTGATCACTGCACGGGAGTCTGTGAAGCCCGATAAGGCGTATTCGAGGTGCTGGTAGTTGGACTGGATTAGAGTGAGGAGGATACTTGAATGTGGATCGACGTGGTCGATGCTTCTCGGTGGACGCTTTATTCCGATGCTAGGAGTTTGGACTGAGAGTGTTACAATGAGATGTTATGAAAACTATACCCGATGAGAAAGAACCTAAAGATGCATTTCGAAGCGGGTGTTTTTGAAATACGGATGACTACGATCGGGCGAGGGTACACCATTTCTATGCTTGGACCCTTTCCTAAACTACTCGCATTTTTAATACCTGATTTTGGACACCGTTGGAGACTGATAACACATTTAACACTTGACCTAACGAAATCTAAACAACATTTATGTCAGCATGAATTGGCTCCAGTTTAACGATTTTCATATAGGCGGGGCTCGAGGGCCACAACGAATCATTCTGAAGTCGATGTTAGAAACAGTTGCTTCCGCTTGTGCAGAAATTGAAGGGGAAATTGACGCAGTATTTTTAGTTGGAGATTTGGCATGGTCGGGAAAAGCCAAAGAATATCAGACATTCAAAGAGGATTTTCTTGATCCCCTTAGAAAGATAGAAAATGTAAAAAACGCATCGTTTTTCGCTGTGCCAGGTAACCATGATGTGGATTGTGATAAATCCCTAATGGTTTCATGGGCTAGCCTGCCAGATAGGCAAAAAGTAGTTTTTTTTCAAGAGGACGAAGATGGGATCCGTGTTCGAAGATCCCGAGCTATGGTGTTTGAGGATTATAGAAATTTCGCACTAACAGAAGGTTTGATTGGGCCTGACCCAGAAAAAGAAGTTGGTATATTTCATTCAGATAACAATCTGCCATTCGATATTGTAGCAATAAACACAGCTTTCTTTTCAGACAAAGATGAAGATTCAAGTGCCCCAGCAACTCCTGCACCGCTTGATTCGTTGAGACACCTTATTCCTAGTGGTGATCAAAAGCGGCCGATCATTATATTGGGCCATCACCCAGTGGATTGCTTTCTTCGGCAAGACCAACGCCAATTTAAGACATTGGTGGCTAATAAAAATGCAATATTTATACATGGGCATGAACATGATCCTAAAGTCACGTTCGATAACAAGGGTTATGTACAGACGCTTGGTTTTGGAGCTTCCTATTTGACTCCGTCAGACAAGCAAAACGAGCTTCCTTGGCACAATTCATTCACTCTTTGCTCTGTACAGGAGCAACTCTGTATACGATCCTATACATGGGAACCTCATCCAGGAAATTGGCAAAATACTACAAAGTTAGTGTTTTCAGACTGTGAATTCAACGGGGAAACAGCCATGGTTAGGGTGCCTCTCCTATCTTCTTCCAGAGATGTAATACCTGTCAACTCGACAATACGTGAAATGTCGCGATCAAATCCAAAGATTGCAAAATTAATACCCTTGTCAACAGGTGCTTCAGATTTCTGGCCAATGCTCTACCCGTTAAGTGTTAGGATAATTAAACTTTATCAAAAAGAGGAAACTAAACAACTCCAACGAAATCTGATAGACGGCAAACTCAATATTGTTTTTGAAAATTCGGGCCATCTTGATTTAGTTGTGTGTATTTCAGGATTGAATCATGTTTTATCAGCCAAGGAGATTGAGTCGTTTAATACTCAGTTAGACACTACAGATTACAACAGTATTACGGTCATCTCACTAGGTAAGATATCAGAAGATGCACAGACAATGTACTCTAGACTTAGAGCAAAAAAAGCTATTGAAGTCTTAACGAATACAGATCTAACAAGGAAAGCAAAGCTGATTCTTTCCGGTGAACAAAATGCGTCCCTCAGTCAATTAGATGCCGCCAAACATAGCGTCCAAGTTGTTGTTGACTCACATAAAGTTTTTCTTTTGGTCGTTGAGAGGATTGTAAACGATGCTGTATTCTGGATGATAGATAACTCTGGGGAAGTAGTGTCAGAAACTGAAGAAGTCGTAGTGCAATTGAGGGAGGATGTTGTCGATTTGGCGCAGATGCGCTACTATGGGGACAATACGGCCATTGGTTTGTATGATAATCCTGATAAGCTAGATATTAGAAAATATCTAGCTACTTGCTACAAAGAATATAATGTGTTAAAGTATGCAGCTTTGGCTAGCATTGGTATTAGGTTCTCAGACTTGCCACTAGATGAGCTATACGTTGATGCTACAGCAAGTGAAGTAGATGATGGAGGGTCAAATAAATATGGAGAAATAGTTGCAGACCACATAGCGTCGATTCCAGCATCAGACGCTTTGAAAGACCATCTAGAAAAGCAGCTACTAGAAACGGTCAAAAATGGGCATAACCATGAAGTTTCTGGCGCTAGAGATTATTGTCAAAAATATTCTGCTATACTTGTCACTGGTGATCCGGGTTCTGGGAAATCATGTTTTCTAAAGAACGAAATATTAGCATATTGTAAGGCGTTAGCCGATGTTGATGATTTCTCTGATGTGTCTAATGATAGCTGGTATGCTAATCACCTTCCTGTTATGGTAGTGCTCTCCGAGTTTGTATCTGAAAGCGATGAGGAAGATTCAAATATATTCGACATTGTATCGCGCCTATTGATGAGGAAAGGATTACCGCTCAGTTCAAAAGATTTATCTGAGCTGGCATTACAGGGAAAGATCGCTTGGTTTTTTGATGGGTTAGACGAAATTGTATCTATTGAAAAGCGAGCAAAAGCGGTCAAGCATATCAATTCGGTAGTAGAGAAATATATTCCTTTTGGGTGTCGTGTAGTAGTGACTTCTAGACCAGCCGCAGTGCATGTTGTGAATCTATTGCCAGATCTTCATAAACTTGAACTTCAGGGACTTAGTGAACCTGAAATTAGAACGCTAGCATCAAGAGTTCTATCGTTTAAACTTAAAGACGGTGAATCTGGTGTAGTTATTGATGAGGGGCCAATGGCAAAAGGTCATAATCAGCTGATCAATCAATTAGTTTCCGATTGTCAGAATAATCCAGGAGTGGGGAGATTGGCAAAAAACCCCCTGTTGCTGACATTGTTAATCATGATTTATGCAAACTCAGGTTCGCCTTCTGCAAAACGACATTTAATTTATCAAGATGCCATTGAAACCCTCGCGTCTGCTAGACGACGTGATGCTGGTCACAAACCAATATCTGTGCAAGATCTACGAACAAGATTAGGAGCTGTTGCTTTGTCCGTTTATCGTAAATCATCTGGCTTGTTACCTTCTCGACGTGAAGTTAGAGAAATAATTAAAAAGGTAATGTTGAAACAAATAGGCGGTAATATCTCTGATAAAGAGGCTGACGATTTTATTCAGCGAGTTGCTGAATCTACTGGTTTAATTGCAATTGAAACAAACGACCAAAACCTTGGAGATGAAGGTGCTGTGACGTTTATGCATCACAGTTTTTTGGAGTATTTTGCTGCAGTTGGATTGGCAGCAAATTTAGATAATGAAAACATCGACGAGCTTGTTAATGAGCAGCGGTGGTATGAAATATTAACTCTTCTTTCAGGCATCATTGGAGATCAGAACGATGTCGCACCGATTCTCGAGCGTATCTTAAATGCCAAATGCATCGGGTGTGAAGCTAACGGGCGCTTGTTGTTGTTTGCAATGGATTGTGCTCTAGAATGTGATGTTCCATCTGAGGTCGCCCAAAGGTTAATAGGGCAGGGGATTAAGAAGTGCATTGAAACTGAAGCTGGTAGAGTTGATCCTTGGATTAGGTTGGAAATTGGCAAAAAACTTGCTCGCTTATTAGAGAACTGCGGTGGGGGCGAATTCGACATGGTACTGGCAAATATGATAGTATCAGAAGACCTCTCAATAGCGGCAGCAGCAATATCTCTTGTGGGTGTTACGTGTTCTGAAGGGCATGAAGCCAATGTAATAAACGATGCTATAGAAAGCATGTGTATATCCAAGGATGAGGGTGTTCTGTGTGCCATTTGCTATGCAGGAGCAGCGGCAAAATCATTAAGAACCCCGCACGTATTAGGAGTATTAGAGAGTTCCCTTGATAAGGGGAAGCGGCTACGCCGTGCTGCTCTTAAATCTATTAGCGGAATACCTGCATTGGCACTTAAACACTGGAGTAAAATCATTAATGGTATTGATAATAAAGATAAAAAAACAGCGGAGTTTGCAAGTGTCGCTGCAATTCAAGCTGGTTTGAATGCTGAAATTCTAACTCTCGATTCCGCACGTAAAGATGTTCTGATTAGAGCATTCCGGCAGCTAGACGAGGCGGGTATTTCGCCGCCTAGCGGTAGTGTTACAGTCAGCAAAGACGGCATTGTCAGATTGCTTGACTCGACCAAAAAACAGGACCGACTTATTGGCCTACAATTAATGACATTTTCCGACTGTTCGCCTCAATTCATCCACGATACCATATTTGAGGTAATTGAGACTGATGAGGGAAGGGATGAAGTTGTAGCAGCACTAAGTTCTTTAAAGTATTGTGAGGGAGCCTTAGATTTAATTACCCAGGGAGATTTGCTAACAATAAAGACGCAACTGACTGCTGGAACAATTGATGTAAGACTGGCTAGCGCATCCCTTTTGGCTTGCTTTTCTAATACTGAATTAGCAGTTGAGAGCCTATTGAACCAAGATTTCAGCGGTTTTAGTGATCGAGAATTTGCCCACAGATTCAAAGTTTTATCATCAGCTACTGTCAAAAAAGAAGAAGTAGCCAAAGTGATAGAAAATGATTTGAGTAGCTATCTTTTGTCTGAGCGGAAATTGGGTGAATCTGGAATTCGCAGACTCGCAGCATTATTAGAATCTGCAGCCAATCTCGGGCAGACCGCTCCCCGTCGATTAAGCGACGCAATACATGCTTTGGTAAAAGATCACAAACAAGAGAAAAACGTTAAAAAAATGGCCCTGCTTTGTTACCCTTCGGTTGTAATGCCAACTGAGCGAGTAGTGCTGGAATTGTGCAAATGGTACATTAATCCACCTGTAGATATGGACATGCAGCTTGTTCAGGTAGTATCGATATTTGCTAGAAATATTCGTAGGAATATCGATTATGTGTTTGCTTCAGTAGGGGCATTGCCAGAAATGCGAACCGCTGCGTTGAGTTACCATGCTCTGTTAATGAAGCGTACGGTTACAGAACAGGTTGAGCTATATGTCAGTGAATTGAGGAGTGGCATTAGTGACCTGACAGAGATAATGTCTGCTTTTGATGAAATGGGTGATATTCAGAGCTAAAGTATATAAAATGATAAAAGGGCTGACTTTTTACACCTTTTTACGCGTAAAAGGGCTCTAGGAAGAGATTTGTTGCATGGCTAGATTTCTTAGGTGCCAGAGCACAGAGGAAAAGGTTTTGAGTAGTCGGCTGGAACAAGATAGGAAGAGGTGGTGAAGGGGGCAAGAAGTAGGAAATGCACCGAATCTCTTCCTGATCCGAATGGCACTTAACTAAGTGCCATTCCTTCCTGCCCCCTTTTTCAGATTACACAGAACCTGGTGAGATCTGGGAGATGTGGTCGCAGGGCTCGATGGAGAGGTAGATTTTGAGTCCACTGTTGAAGCTGAGCATCGTTCTAGCGGGCTAGGGTTTTGATCAGGGCGGCGGCCAACGGCACATGAGCGGTGTCGGCAAGATGGATTCGACTTCCACAGCCAAGCTCCACGACCAGACCCGTTGAGGGTTGCTCAACTGGAGTGATCTCCACCAGTGAAGCCAATGCCGGTTGCTCAATGCGCGGCTGACTCTGCGATTCCTTGCGCTTGCGAACCCACGAGGCAAACGTGGAGTAGGTTAAGCCCATATTTCCGGGCAAAGCCCAGTCCGCTCATCGCACTGCGTTCAAAGGCATCGAGCAGGGCTTCCTTGTGTTCCATGCTGAGACGTATCCGCCCTAGCTGGTCGGTGGTGATCGGGGTCAGCGGAACTTCGTTTTCAATAAGTGTGATAGATTCCATATCTATGATTCTTACACCAACATTCTCTGTCACGGGAGATTTCAATGAGGGTGCTTCACCGACCGCTTACCATCTCCCTGAGAGCGGTGGAGAAGGGGATGAGGTTTTGTTTAATCGCGCCCGACTCGATAAGGTCCATCACGGCCAATAACATAGCAGGCTTATGAGGGCGTTCGTGATTGCCTACTACACCAGTGTGAAGGTCGTAGAATAGTTCTTCATAGTAGTTAAGATGAGTAGTCATAGAAGAGCCGGTTTTATGCTGGCGGCTAGGTGGTTAGTTTGCAGTAACTTGACTTAGCTAATATATGAGTGAGCTGCCCCCCTTTGTTTTGAGGTTGTCAGCGATGATTCGCAGGTCGATCGCTACCTCAAGAATACCAGGGGTTAAAAAATTTGGGTTGCCATGAAAATGAGCATTTCTTAACTCTGGAATACTCACCGCTAGCTGTTGACTGTAGCTTAGTTTGGACAACGTTTTAGTAGCATCATTTTTTGAACGTCTGCCATCTTGTATTTGCTTCTTTAATCCGTCTTGCTCGAGTGTTGATTCAATGAAGAGATCATCGTTGATTGCACCTTCATCTACGGCTCGTTGTAGTAGGTTAGCGAAGGAGTCTTGGTTTCCAGCACCGAAGCCGTAACATTCGTCTTCAGGTTTGTAGTGAAAACGTAAGGCTCTTTCCAGGCCAATGACGGTTTGGTAAAATGCAGGGACAATGAGAAAGTAATCTTCCGTGGACAGGCGCAATAATTTACCGGCCATATCGAAATAATACTCACACCCTGAGCCTAGCTGACGCTGTTCACGAAGCCACTGTGCATGTTTCTCAAGAGATTCAAACGTCTGGTTCTGCCTTTTCCATTGGTTTGGGAGTTCGTTATGTTGCTCGTTCATTTTGGATGGGTTGAGAATTACTTGGCTCCTTCAAGGTTGCGGCATTTGTCTTCGAGCCGGGCCGCGATTTGCTGGACCTCTTGGGTGCTGAGTCTTCGGCCCCGGCCTAGATCGGGTAGGCGACTGGCGATGTTCTTGGCGCTTTGTACTCCTAGATTTTTCCAATGGGGCGATTTAATCAGCCAGCCCGGGAATACAACGAGCGGCCGCACTTCCAGTGTGATGCCTGACTTTGACAGCCAGCGTTGAAGTGATTCAGCTTGTCTGATGGCTTGAGCGATGGGTTTATTGTCTGTTGATCCATCAGGAAAACGTAAGGTGGTGTTTTCAACGGAGGTTCCTTCCACAGTGATTTCGTGAGGCTGGAGTTCATTAACGGGGGATTTTGTTAGCTTACGTTTTGCCTTGGTCTCGATGGCAAAGACACCTTCTGGACCGACGGCGATGTGATCGATGTTAAAGTTGGTTTCGTCGCCACCCGGTCTCATGTCGTAGACGAAGTCGTGAAAAATATGGTATCCCTTCGTCGCTAAGGGTGCTAACTCGGCAGCTACGCAACGCTCTCCATCGAAGCCGAGTCTGTAGTTGATCAAATCGTTGCGAAGTATGGTCAACTTCTTCCACGTCCTCCTGAGGAAAAATGAGCTAATGCAGCAGGCAATAACGATGAGGATGATAACGTGAACGACTGGGAGGTGCGATACGGACAAACAAATAATGCCGGGAGAGAGAATACTCAGAATGAATGTGACGCTTAGATCGTGTATCTCATCACGGATTCCATCAATTTTTATCCGGAGGGACTCACCTGGAGGTCGAAGCAGTTTTTCCGAGAATGGAGACCTAGTGAATTCCCGTTCTTTTTTGAGCATTTTGTTGATTGCTCGTAGATATTGGATTCCAGGTATCAGGATTAGGAAGACCCCAATGCCGAATACAAGGAAGGTATTTTGATACATGAGTGCATGTATCTATCAGATAGGAGGAAAGTAGGCAAGCGATGTGGATAGCAAGATATTAGTTGTTATGGGCTCTAGGGAGTCATTGATCAGACTGTCCGCTTGACGGGGAAGCTTACAGTCCCTTTTGGGCTTGATTAGATCGCCTAGGAACGGATATAGCTCCGCGCACCTTGTCCTCGACGCCATCGTGAAACCTAAGGTTCATAAACTTGGCCTGTAGCAGTTATGAGTAGGCTGTTCTTTGTTCGTGTAGCGGCTACGTGCAAAAGACATTTTGCTGCCGATAGGCGAGAGCTACTGTAGCCGGACCACTTTTGTTGGCTGCAACCAGAGATGCAAACGTGATCGAATTCTAGGCCCTTGATTCGATGATGGGTAATGAGTCGGATCGGCGCTGAGTCATCACAATCATGATTGGACGCTGTAATTTGATGTAAGTTACTCACGCCGTTTTCTTCGAGTTTAGTGGCGAGCGCATCGATTTCTGCATTGGTGCCAGCCGTGACACAGACCACTTTTGTGGGGTCATCCAATTTGATTTGATTGATCCACTCTGCAATGGTTTTGACTTCCTCATCGAATGTTTTTGCACTGATGAAAGTTGGATCGGGGCCTGTTATTAGGGAGATATATCCTTTGTTGGAGTCAAGCTCACCGTCGAGGTTTGAGATCGCAGTGCCGCTGAGGACTGAACACGCCCAGCGTCGAGACTCTTCGGGGGTGCGGTAATTGATTTTTAACCGTTTGCCACGGCCCATGATGTTGATTCCGAGTTGAGAGAAGACGATGTGATGCCCGTAGAGGTTTTGGTGACCGTCGCCGACGAGGAATAGATCGTTTTGTTTGAATTGATCCTCGGGGACAATGGCTCTCAGCAGTCGCAATGCCTGTGGATGGAGATCTTGAACCTCGTCTGCGATGATGTGTTTAAAGCCTACACGGATGCTTCGACTCATGATGAGAATTCGAGCGGCACGAAACATATCGGCGGGCTCAAAGAGGTTGTTTTCCATGAGCAGGCTGCGGTATTCGGCGAACACTGGCCAAATGCGTTTACGATGAATGCGTGAAAGTCTGCTGTGGCGGCCGGCACGGGCAATGCGAAGGTAGTCCTGTAAAGTTTCAAGGTCGTGGTACTGTATGACTTTGTTCCATTCATCTCTAAGAAAATCGTCATCTATAGATGATTCTTCGTTGTAAGTTAAAGAAGAATCCCAAAGCTTCTTCCTCAGGGGATTGCTTTCGTAGGCCACTTCACAAGGCATGTTTTGTCGGATTAGGAAGTCATGGCACCATGCGTCAATGTGATTGATTTCGATTTTTTGAATCTCATCGAAACTACAGATCTTCTGTAGATTATTTTTGATGTCCTGAATGAGAGACTTTGTGAAAGTCGTGAAAAAGATACGTTCGTTCTCTGAACACTTACTGGCTAGGAATTTGGCGCGGTGCATCGCTACAACTGTTTTGCCAGTTCCGGCTCCACCTAGTACCCGGGCGGGACCATTGAAGTTTGCCGTGACTAATTTACGCTGGCTCGGATGAAGATAAACCCGCCATTTGTCCATCGGAGCATTAAGTAGGGCCTCTAGCTCGGCATCATCGGTTATGGCGGAGAAATGTTGTTTGTTTTGATCCAATTCCAGAGCTGAATCGAAGTCTTCTGCGTCATAGGTGGCATCTGGAATGATACCCAGCTCATCACGAACTTCATCATAGTTTTCACCCAGCCCAAGCATGAAGAGCGCCTCATAGGTTGTCTTTGGAATTGTATTAAGGAGGGTTTCGATTTCATCTTCTGATTTGATTGACCTTACCAAGGGAAGCATGAGGTCTGTTACCCCAACTCCAGCTAGATCAGCGTCTGTGAATTGTTGGTAGATGTCGGGTTGCTCTTTTTTGGCGGGCTTCTCGGGTTGGGCGACCTTGGCTGGTGCGGCCTCTATTTCATTCACGTCGATGACTTGAATGGCCCCAGTGTTAGCATTGACGGAACAAGTTCTGCCTTCCGCCCAATCATACGCTGCGTCGTGTTTATCCACCCAGAGAAGTAGGAAGGTATTGCTCTTGTCCGATTGTAGCACGATGGCGCGATAATCTTGGTCGACTCGAAGGGAGCGGATGCGTTTGTCGCGGCTTTTGATTTTTTCGTAGTTCAATCCCGGAGAAGTCGGGTTTTGTTTGAACTTGGTGATCATCTCCTTGGTTTTCTTCTGAATTTTTTGCGGAAGACGGAGGAGTGCGTCCATGAAACTGTCGCCCATGGCGACTTTGGCGGTAATAGTAGACATGAGAGTATTAGGCGTTGAGTTTAGTTAGGAGTAGATTAGCAGAGAGTTGATCGGATGAGATGAGGTGCCAGCCTTGTTTTTCGAATGATGAGGTATCGTCACCCTCGACGAAGACCCCTACTTTTTTATCCGGCCATGCGACTTCCAGCAAGCTGGTGTTACACGTCCCGTCGGATGAAGTGCCTTCGAGGCTCATTTCCGGCCATGCAATCTTCCCGGCTTTAAGTAGAGGTATTAGTGTGCCTTGAATGGAGGGGTGGAGTAACTCAAGCTCCTCGAGTTCAAGCTCGGAAAATTGAGTGGCCTTACCTGCCTCTATTGGAGCAGATTCAGTGTGAATGAGCCAATCAACTTCATCACTAATCGTCCCTTGTTGCTGCATGTTGTTGGTGAAGAACGAGAAGCGGGGGACGAATTGAAGCAAGTTTCCTGTCATTAGCATTTCACGCCACTTGTTAGCAAAGTCTTTAGAGTTTTCTTTTGTATCGTCATCGAACCACAGACCTGCAAGAGTCTGTTGGAAATTTTTATCCTGTATTCCTTCTGCTGGGATGGCTGAAATATAGCGCAACGATGGCAGTTCTCGATAGAAGACGAGATGGGATAGCTCGTTGGATGTTTCCAAGTCTAAGGCAGCGCTACCGGCTGAGAAGGCCTTAAAACCTTTTTCAGTGTTGCTCAAATCGGTCTGTATCGGCTTGGTTCCACAGCAGGTCAAGAACGAGGTAATGTCACGCCAGCGCCGAAGTGTATCAGGTTGTCGAACTGCGAGGGTTTGCAGGAAAGTGGTGAACAGGCTCCAGTTGCTTAATTTCTCTGAGCACCAGAGGCTGTGGTTCACGCCGGAGGGGCTGAGATCTTTTAGGATTTTTTCGAAGCTTGTTAGGTGTGGGCCAGTGAATGGTGAGCTGATGGAGTCATCAGCATTCAAATCATCCCAGGTCAGTGACCAGACATGGTAGTTCTGGGAACGTATGATGGCGTTACGTTTGAGTAGGTCATCGGCGATGCGGTTGTTATCTTGGCTAGCATGGAAGGCGAAGCCGTCTAGGAATATAGCGACCGGGCGGCCTTGGTTTTGTCGGCGTGGTTTGAGGATGAAATCAGGACGACATGTTCGTGATACGCCGTTTTTTTCAGACAGGGTAACTTGAGGAATAAGTTCCCAACTTGCACTTTGATTTACTTGAAGAATGAAACCAGGCTTGGCGCCAACAATAGCTTGTTTCAGTTTGAAGCCTTCAGCGTTTTGCAGCGATGTGATGAAGCGCTTTTCAAGTTCACTCTCGAGGAGTGGATTGAGGATGGCGTCATCAGGTGCCTGCTCGGTGAGTGAGTCCTTGTTCTCAAGAATGAGATCTAGCTGTTTGAGTGCAATTTTTCGAGATATGGAGTTGGTTACAAATCGGAATCGGTAGGATCTGATACACTTGTAGCAGCCGTCTAAATCCGTGGTGGCACATGAACATTGGGCGAGCTCTTGTCGGGCCAATTCTAAAATCCCCAAGAGACTCTCAGGTTCTAGCATCAGGTCCTTAAGGTAGCCGGTGCCGCCCGGGACGCTGTCGTAAACGTAAACATGCTGGGACTGTAATGATGTGCCTGGCACAGGCATCGATTGGACTTCTAGCCGGAGATGGTCAAGGTGACCTCCGAACCTCTTCCGCAGTCCCAGGTGGAGTGCTGCAACAAAGGACTGTGTGTCGGTTTGTTCGTCTTGGCTGAGAGAGGGGATAAGGAGACGTATGGCCTCTGATTTGAGTTCACGATAGAGAAGGAAACTGGTGACATCGGTTTCAGTGACCGCTTTACCGTAGATTTCACAGGAAATGTCGTGGTTCTTTTCCTGACTGTAGGCGCGTTGAGATTGAACTTTGCCACAGTGTTTACAAACGGAAAATCCGATGCCTCTGATTTGTTTGCCACCTATTTCCAAGTTCTCTGAATCCGGCTTTTCCTCTCCAAGGTTTACACCGCGCAGGGTGATTTGATTGAGGAACTCGAAGGCGAAGCCAAGGCCCTCTGCCTTGATGTTGAATGAGCGTGAAATCGCTGTGGGATCGAAAGACACGCTGGTGTGTTTATTGAAGCTGACGAGTTCTCGCTTGTCCTTACTGTCCAGGCTTCGTGAGCTTGAATCAAAAGCGGTGACGTAAACTTGTCTCATCTTCAACATCGGATGGATGAGTGACTGATCTCTCCAAGCGGAGCAACCGCAGTTTGGGCATTGATGTTTTGAAGCGGATGTTGAATCGATGCGTTCCATGTGGGTACATGACTTGCAGAAATGCCATGGCTCGCAGTCATCTGCGCCGATGGCGACTCGATCGACCGTGAGTTTGCGGCCTTGGACGTAAAAGGCGTTTCCTGGTGCTAGTTCTGTAATGGCTGACTCGGCTGGTCTAAGATATTCAAATTCCAGTTTCTCGAGCTTTTTCTTATCTTCGTCTGTCTCGGTTTTTTTAAGGATCAGGCTGTGGAGGGTTACTCCCTCCTCTGGGAAAGCATAGTTGGGAATGAGTCCTTCATCGGTGAGGAAATTGAGGGTTTGTTTCTCCCTGATAGTCTTGATGAGTCGGCTAATCGCCTGCCGTTTTGCTTTGGCATTGGTGATTTCGGCTTCTAGCTTTTCGTCGATCGGTTCTTGTTTATTGAGTGTGTTGAGGAGCTTGGTTATCTGCCTGCGTTCTTGTTCCAATTGTAACTTCTCCTGATTGACGATTTCGATAGCTCGGTTGATTTTGAAGCTGAGCGAGGTTTGATTTTGTTCATCACCTGAAAGAAAATTAGTAAGATAGTCTTTCGAGGTCTGATTCAGTTCATCCCTAACGAACATCGACAAGAAGCCTTCGATGAGCTCTTGTTCCAACGGCTCGATGAATTTGTAAAGTGCGGCGGGGAAAGCTCCTTCGGTTTCCTCACTGTCGCCATCGAGAGCCTGATAGATGGTGGCCATCTTTTCTGGAATCTTAGCGTTGGGGTTCTGTTCGATCCATCGGTCGATACAATAGGCGGTGAGTTGACGTTCGAGCACTGCAGGCGCGTTGAGGAAGATGGCGGGCATTTCCACTTCTCCGGCGAGCATCTTCAGTGGGTCTTCGAAAAAGCTGAGGTCATGTGCATCGGCATTAGCGATGGTGAGTGCCAAGCTGTTGCCATCTCGCCTGCCACCTCGACCTACGCGTTGCAAGTAGTTGGCTTGCGCTGGTGGCACTGAGCATAGGACAACGGATGAGAGGTCACCGACGTCCACTCCCATTTCCAAAGTGGGGGTGCAGGATAGCAAAGAAGTGTCCGTGCTGAGCGGCTTCTCGCGCATGAATTCGGTTTCGATCGTTTCGCGATCCTCGCGTTTGAGCAGTCCGGTATGCTCGGCTGCGCGAAGTCGTGCGATGTCGCCGTTCTTGTAGAGATCGCCAAAGAAAGAATGGTGGGCGTATTCTGTGGCGCTGTATTCTCCGTCGCATTTCAAGCGCAGGCAGGAGATTCCCTTCCATAGATCCCCTGCTTTAGCGGGGCAAGAAAGCTGGTGACCGCATTTATTGCAGGATAGCTGGTTTGTCGTAGGGGAGATGATGAGTGCACTTTGTGTAAGGCCCCACGCGTAGCGCCCTTTTTCAGTATCGATAGTCAGCTTTTCTAAGACGGCCTGATCGGTTAGGGCCTCAAAAACGATCTCAATGATGGGTTTGGGGTCGGTGGTGTCGACAATATCGCCAATCGTCTTACGCAGCGATTTTAGTAGGTAGCTCTCGGTCCATGTCAGGGTAGTTCCACTGGAGATGATTTTTTCAAAGGTGTCCTTGATTGCTACTGTGCCAAAAAGCGTGGGGCGACGGCCTCGTCCGGTTTTAGGAATAGACTGCAGATGTTTGTAGCGATTGAAAACGTAGGCATTACCCTCGCTTTCCCAGTAGCTCTTGAGCAGGGGGTGTGTGATCCCTCCGTTGGTGCGCAAGCGTTCACAAAGACCTGTCATGATCTTTTTTAGATCATCCTGATTGAGGTGTTGGAAACTCTTTGAAAACTGGTGGATTGTATCGAGCGCTTTCTGGGCTGCATTGTTGAGGCGTGAGGGCTCCACTCGGCAGGATGCTGCGTTACTTTTTTCCAGTGTTCTGCCGATTCGGGCTTGGAGACCGAACTCCCGGATGACGTCCCATTGGAGACGTTCATGCACATCTTTGGTGAGGTGGGATGAGGCAGGCAAATTCTCTCCTCGTTTGAGAGCCTCGAATTCGGATCTATGCTCAAGTGAGGGAGGGGTGAAGGTTCCCACGAAGTCTCGGTCACCATATTTTTTTCTCAGATATTCAGGGAATTCGGTGGCGATTTCAGCGAGGTTTTTTGGAGCACCTTGCTGGTTGATGAACTGACAGAGGGCGGTTCTCAGGGTGATTGGATAGGTTCTTCCTGTGAAAAATCCAGCGCGGTGCGATGCGTCTTGGACCGAATCAGAAAAGGCCATCGCCTTCTTATCGTCGTTGAACGGGGAGCCGAAGAGCTGGCTGAGAGCAACGCTCGTCAGGCTGGCAGCACGCGAACCGACGATAGTGAGGCCCGTCGAAGAATCACAGCTAGGGCAGGACTTATCCGCGACGGTAACGTTCGTGCGGTTAATAGTTTTGGGTTCGATTGATACCGGCAATGTGCATTCTTGAATATTCTCACGTTCCGCATCGTAGATGCTTGCATTACAGTCGGGGCAGGTGCCGTCTTTGTTTTCGAAAACATTCAGACAGCCGCAGCATAGATATTGGCGGGTCAGTTGATCGGAACTGGATGCCGCATCAGGAAAGATAAAACGGAGGCGTGGATCCGGATTGCGAGCAAAGAAACCAGAGTAAAAACGATCGAGATCGGGGATAAGCGTTGTGTCAGTATTTTTAGCGAGTGCTCCCCAGCCCATGACTCCACAATCACGACAATGAATAGCCGGGAGAAATTTCTGTGGATTGTCTGGAGAAATGTCGGCGGAATAGCGCACTTCTGGCTTGGGAGAAACGCTGGCAACCATACGAGCGAGTTCCCTCAGCCAGAGCTCAGAGCGAAGCTGGAGGAAATAGGCTGATTCGTGATTGCCGTCTCGTGCATAGGAACAAAGGGAGATGAAGCTGTTGTAGACGAGTTGCAGATATTTTGGCGACCAGTCCTGTTTGCGTTTGGCGAGATGCTTCAGGAAATCTTGCTCACTGATAACCGGTCGCTCTTTGATGAAGCTGAGAAAGGTGCGGAGGAAATTATGCTGACGGATGAGCGCTGCCAGTTGGACACGGCCCTTGATGTCACCAATGTCTAGCTTGGTAGACTCACCGAACCATAGGGGCACTTGGGCTGCAATGTAGGCCGGAATGTTTGTGTAGTTGGATGGGCTGAGTTTGTCGGCATCGCTGGGGTCGGGCAGGCCAACGTATTGAATCTCTAAGGTCTCATCGGGATCGATGTGTTGCTGGAATTTCTTTCTGCTTTCCCTGATTACCGCTTGATCGGTGAAATCTTCGGCAAAGATGAGTGATGCAAAGTTGACGATAGATTTGATGCTGTCGTCGCCTCCCAGTGTGGCTGAGGTTCCAATGCAGCAGAGGTGATCGGCGGGAGTATGGAGCCGTTTCTTGACTCGGCGAATAAGGCAGGCAAGGTCTGATCCTTGAGCTCCATCGAAGCTGTGGAGTTCATCGACTACCAGGTATTTCAGAGTTTCCGCCCCATTGTCGCCCCAGAGTGCCTGGTCTTTTTGACGGATGAGTAGGTAGTCGAGCATCTTGTAGTTAGTCATCAAGATGTCGGGAGGTGAGCTCCGAAGCGTGTCACGATCTGTTATGACAGAGTTATCAGTCATCGATTTAGACGGGCTATTCTCTCCACCCACATAGAGCCCAACGGTGACCTTGCCGGTGCAGGATGGGTTAGTAGCTACTTCCTGTGCAAAGCGCCTGGCTTGGTCGGAAGCCAAGGCATTCATTGGGTATAGAATGATGGCTTTGATTCCTGGTTGTCCTGCCGAGGCGAGCACATGGTCCAGAATTGGATACATGAAACACTCTGTCTTACCCGAGCCAGTGCCGGTGGCGACCAGGGTGGATTTTGTGTCGGGCGACTTGAGCCGCGCCCAGGCTTGTTGCTGATGGAGGTAGGGCGGGTGCTCTGTTATTAGCTGGGAGAAAAACTCTCTGCCTTGAGTTCCGGGTTGGAAGGGAAGGCCAACACGCAGGTAGGGGCCTTGAAACAAACTATCTCGGCCCGTTTCGCAGAGGATCTTATCGAACGCTGATTTGAATGCTGGCGTCGACGTTGGATATGTGGCGCGTAGAAACGCCTCCATCCCTTCGCGGAGTTCATGGCTGAGAATAGTTGGTAGCATGAGGTATCAGGCTGAGTTGCAGCCATTGTTGTGTCTAGATCAAAACTGCTAGCTTTAAAGAAGAGCCGTAGCGGAGCCTAGACGGGGCAGTGATGAAAAGATTTGGATTCAACTTAGCGTTGCGCTTCCGAGTTGAGCTCAAGCTTTACCAGATGTTTGCTATTTGCTGAAGTGGTGAGAATTTTAAATAAAGTTTTTTGGAATCTCTTTGGGGATAAGGATTTCTATTTTGAACATCGGGTTGTCTGCGAAGTCTTCTAGGCCGGTGATGCTGTTGTCATTCCAATAGTTGGTCCAGTCTGCCCAGTTGATGTTGGAGAGTGCTGTTTCGAGTGGGATGATTTCGGCATTTGCCGCTACCGATACATTCATGCAGGCCATAACCCCTGGCAGATCAAGCACCTTTGGCTTGATCTTTAGAAATCTGGGATCGCTGATTGAACCTCTATCTTTGGCTTGATGAGCCATAGGGTGGTGAGGCGTGAGGCAGAGATGGACATAATCATCAAGTTTGTTGTCTTGGTCCAGCTGCTGGCTTAGCTCGTTACCACCGGGAGTGAACGGCACTTCCTCGCTTTGAAGTTGTTGGAGTGATAGAAGTCCAAGTTGGGCGATTGATTCCAGATTAGATACGTCGGTGAAGTGGTAGAGAGCATGGATTCCCTCGTTCAGAACACGGGTGGATGCTTTTCTGTTGAAGCATGGGAGCAATGATTTTTCCCATGTCTTACAGAGTTCAGGTGTGATTTCGATGAGACGCCATCCTTGCTTTTTATAATACTGGATGTCGTCGCCTGGCAGGTAGAGTCCTATTTTATCTTCGATCCATGCGATTTCCATGACATCTCCCATTTCACATTCATATCCGATTATCGGCCAATCTTGTTTGAGGTCGAGTAGGATTGCTTCGATCGCCTCCGCGAGTGATTCATCGACGGTGTCTTTGAGAGTGTCTAGTTGTTCTTGCTGTTCCGGGGTCAAGTGTGCATCGAGACGTTTGAAGTTGCCTTTGTTGAGCTCGTAATTATAAGTGAGTGTGCTTGTGCTCACTTTGATTTCCACTTGTTCGATCTTCCTGTGCCAAGGAAACTTGGAAAGTAGAGCGATTACCGATTTGGAGATTTGGACTTGTTCGGATGCTACGGATTTAACCCACGATTTTTTGTCAGGTTTCCATGCGAAGTCAGACTTGATTTCATCTTTTAAGGGGATGGTTCCAAACTTGTTAAAGTCTGAAATAGAAGCCAAGTTTTTCACTTCGATCAGAGCCTTATCTCCCGACAGTAGGAAGGGCTGGACTGCGGCAATGTTCAGTTCTTCTAGTTGGTCAATAGAGGGGATGAATTCACATGACTTATCGGCCTTTTCTCTGAGATAAATAAGGTTGGATTCGGCACGGGTGACAGCAACGTAAAACAAGCGGCGTTCATCCATCTCTAGCTCGTTAAGGTTCTCTCCAAAAATTGTGGAGAAGATGCTGTCAGGGTGTATCAGAGGATACTTTTCGGGATTGAGGAGTATGACAGTGTCTGCCTCTTGTCCTTTGTAGCCGTGGGAGGTTGAAAATTCGATTTGTGGTTTGGCATGGTCGTCTAGGTGGCTTCGTAATGTGTTCTGCCACTGCTCTAGTGTTGAGCCTTCTATTTTAGAATGCCTAGAGAGAACGACCACTTTCCGTTTAGGGTTATTAGGTATCCGAGAGTCACGCAGGTAAGCGAGCGGCATTCCATCAGATTGTGCAATGCGCATGATGTGGCAAGCTAGTAGGCTGCTAGCCTCGCCGAGAATTTCTTCTTCTGCTGTCAGATTGTGTAAGTTACAGATTTGCGTTTGGTATATTTTTCCCGCTTCTTTTGTGTGTGCGATAGAGGGGTCTCCTAATCCTTTCATTACAAGATTCCCCTCGTCCACGATCTTGGTGCAGGAACGATAATTTGTCTGTAGACCTATAGTAGTGACACTGGGGAAGTTTTCAGGGAAATCGTGAAAATAGCAGACGTTGGAGCCAGCGAAGCGGTTGATCGCTTGCCAGTCGTCCCCCACACAGAAGAATTGAACATCCGGGGTGGCTTTCAGTATGCTTTGTCGTAGTCTATTGAATAGGTGTGAAAAATCTTGAAACTCATCAATCAAGAGGTGTTTGATCAGCTTAATGTCCCCTGGAATTCGATTATTGTTAGTTCTGAATCTTGTGTTTCCTTGTTCGATGTGAGTCGCCGCGCCCAACAATAATCGGTCAAAGTCAGTCTGGTTGGTGCGTGCGAGTTCGTCTTCGTAATCACGATAGACGTTCAAGGATTCTTTCCAGAAAAGTTCCTGGATCTCTTCGGGGGCGTTATAGCTTTCAATTGATTTCTCTAGGTCATCTGGCCACATCAGTTCCTTTTGGCAACGGCCGATGAATTGCTGAACAGACTTGGTGAACGCATCGATCTGATCTTTTTTAATTTTCTCCCAAAGCTCCTCTTTGCTGAGCCTACGATAAGGTATTTTCGCCTCATCGAGTCTTTGCCTGAGTTGTATGTGAATGTTTTTCCGATCCGTTTCGGTAGTGATGGATAGTTGTTGTATCTCGTAGCTATTCGCCTTGGGGCTTCGCTGAAAGGCGGTGGTGGCGGCGTTCTGCTGAGCAGGGGCTGAGGACTCTATAACGAGGTCTTTTTGGCCATCACGGGGAATGAGAAATGTAGCCTGATGAACGTCACCTCCATGATAGTGGATATTTTTTTTGTATGTGAATTCCACATCATGCCAGATCAGAAAATTATAGGTCCACTTGTCTGAAGCGTTGTCGACTCTGCGATAATCTAATGCACGGTCTTCAACCAACTCACGCTGATGGATTTCTTTAGTGATTTCATTCGCTTTGAGGCAGTTCTTGACTAGAGCGTCGAGGCTCTCTTCCCACTGAATCCTCATGATGTGTTGGAGGGTTTCTGTTGTCTCGGTTTTTTGGAAGCGTTTCTCGATGATTTTCTTAATCGTCTGGCTGAGTTTCTTTTTGCTGTCATGCCCTTCGGGGTCGAACAAGACGTCGGAATTTGGCTGGACGATGCGCCAAGCGAGAGCGTGGAAAGTCATCACATGAGGCATCACGTTGGGGGGTAGTTGCTCTGATAGGCGCTTTCTGATTTCCTTGGCAGCCTTCTTGTTGAAAGCTAGCGCTAGAATTGAGCCGGGGGAGATTTTGCAGTGATTGATCTGGAAGATAATGCGGGTGACAAGGGTGCGTGTTTTGCCACTACCAGCTCTAGCTACTACCTGCATGTTGGTATCGTTGTCAGCTACTGCTTCAGCTTGCTTATGGTCGAGTTGGACCGGCTCACCTTTATTATCGACTATGTTGGACTTAACCCAGTTTTGGACAAATTCTACTTTATGGGTATGAAGCTCATTTAGGGGAATTATTTCTTGATCTATGGTTGATAGGAAACCGGGGGTTTTCAGGAAGTCGTTCTCCAGAAGTTTGTAAAAATGTGAAATGACCCATTTCTTGGAAAGGGTTTTTAAATGAGGAGAAAGAATCGATATAAGACCGTGTTCGTCGATGAGATTGATAACTGTTTGTCCCTTTAGATTCTTTTCTAGCAGAGTTTCTTTAGTGAGAAGCCGTTTGGGGACAGATGACAGTGTTCCGCTTGTTGCTGCAATATGTAAGGGTGTATCTCCCTTGCCATCTTTGAGAAACATTAGTTTTACGGTGACATGCGCTTTCTCAAGGTCACACAAGCGACCCGTTTCCGCAGCCACATGTAATAGCGTTGAATTAATACCGTGGATCGGAACGGGTTCGAGAAAAAGATATGGGCTAAGTTTAATGGGTAGTTTTTTTTTCTCGCGGAGAGCCGTTATGAGAAATTTTACCAACTCACTGAGTGAGATGATTGTTTTATCTATCGTTGAGAGGAAATCGGGGATTTTGAGAGCGTCATTTTCTAATAAATGCTGGAAGTTAGAGATGACCCACTCTCTGGAAAGGATATGGAATCGGGGGGGGAGTATTGATAAAATATCGTGTTCGTCGATCAGGTCGATAACAGTTTCTCCCTTTAGATTTTTTTCGAGAAGCGTTTTTTTCGTGAGGGTTTTGGGGGGGGCTGCTGACAATGTGCCGTGTGCTGCAGCAATATGTAATGGGGTGTTTCCATTGCCATCTTTGCAGAGCATTGATTTTACGGTGAGCTGTAGTTCTTCAATTTCCCACAAGACACCAGTCTCCGCCGCTACGTGCATTGGAGTTGTTTCTATACCGTTTACAATGACTGATTCTAGAAAAAGTTTTGGCCGATCACCGTAAGGAAATTCTTTGTTCTCGCGGAGAGCTTTAAGGAGAGGCTTCAGTATAGGATGTCTCGGACCAGATCGTTTCTGTTGACTCACATTTTTTCTCCTTTCAGTCCATCGAGCCTTGCCCAGACGGTGGCGTAGTCGGCTTCGCGGTTGCAGAGGGTGAAGGGGGCTTGGTAGGTGATGGTGCGTTTGACGGGGTAGGTGGGAAGGGTGATGTCGGGCTTAGCTAGATCGTGCCATGGAACATGGATGGAGATATGTAGGAGGGGTGAATTCATGAAGTGAGTGATGCTATTAGAAAGGAAGATCGTCGTCGGCATATGGACCCGGCCGGACTGAAGGTGGACGCGGAGGTGCTGACGGCGGAGTGGCATCCGTTGAATATGCCTGAGCGCTTGCATTGGTGAGCACACTCCGTAACAGGGGGGCTGAAACTGACGAGGCTGGCAGGATGGTCCATCCGGTGGCAATGAAGGATCTGACATCGTTGGAGGCGAGAGCAATGCCGATCTTGCAGTCCTGCCAGGCGACTTCGAGCATGGAGTCGGTGCAGTGGCCGCTGGCGTCCTTTCCCTCATAGCCGATCTCAGGCCATGTGCAGGCTCCGGAGAGATAGAGTTCGTTGATCACGGCTTTGAGGCGGGGGTCGTCGAGGAGGCCAAGCTCAGCTTCCTGAGCGGTGGTGAGATTGCCATGCACGGACGCCGTCGGGGTCGGAATAGGAGTTGGGCCTGCTTGGCTTGTTGGGGGTAGCGGGGGCTGCTGGGATTTGTTGGAAAGCGTCGGTGGTGATGTATGAGGAAGCTGGAACTCGATGGAAAGCGAGAGATAGGATCCAGATAGTCCAGGGTTCATTGCGGTTACATGTGCAGGCAACTCACCGCCCAGCTTGTCAAAATGCTGTGCCAATCGTGACGCAAGCGCTGCGGGGATATAACCCAGCGAGCGCAAATCGAGCGCCATGACCTCAATCGCATTCTTATCTACGGGATTCTGTGGTCGTCGCTTGAGCAAAACCTCGTCACCAATGCCAAGGTTGCGGATAGCGGGAGCACGGTTTTCATAGGTAACACCAGCCACATTGGTGTGGTGGGTATCTGCTTTGGTTAGTTCATGAGTGGGTGCCGTCTGTGCGGATCCGCCCGGAGTGCTTGGGGCTGTCCCTGCGGCCTTGGGGATGCCGCCATCGATCCGGAACTGGTGCTGCTGATCCTCCCACGCGAAGGTGGCCACCACACCATCTGCATCCGTGATCCATGGCTGCCGCTGGAGATACTGGATGCACTCGAAAGGTGATCTGATGGAGCCCGGGTCCAACATTAGCGACCAGATTTTGGTTTCATCGTTCCACCTGTATTTTTCACCCTTCAGACGGTCTCTCAGTGGATAGGTTCCACCAGAGGTTTGGAAGCCAGGCGCATTCCTCAGTCTTACAATCACCTTGGCTCCGCAAACTAGTCGAGCAGTCAGCTGGTTGATGTTGAAAGACGAGAGATTTGAGTGGGACAGGAATGGGATTTTGTCTTCCAATGAAGCTTGTGTGGGAAGCAAGTAGAGCACGCTTCTTGCCCGGGTCATGCCGACGTAGAAAAGGCGCTTTTCATCAGTAATGATGCTAGTGAGGGTATCGCCGAAGATCGTGCTGAAAATCGCGTCTGGGTGGAGCAGCGGATAGCTCTCCGGGGCGAGGAGGATCACCACATCAGACTCCTGGCCCTTGTAGCCGTGTGTTGTGGAAACGTGGAGTTTCTTTCTGTGTTCCTCGGGCAGGAACTGGCGCAGCTTCTTTTCCAAGGATTCGATCTTGAGCATCCCCTCTGGGGTCGAAATCGAACTGGTTCGGGAAAGAATCGCGACATCGTGACCACGACTCGCGGAGTCGGAGGCTATCCGGAGGAGTGGCACGGCTTGGTCTCCCAGTTCCTCGACCACGATTTCCTCCGGTTCGGTATAGGTGACGGTGCCGTTTAACTGAACTAAGAGCACTTTTCCTTCCTCGGTCTTGCTTGGGATTGACGGTGGTCCTTCGTCGGTCATAACCTGATTGCCCGTTTCCACGATCTTTCTGAAGGAGCGGTAATTCCGGGAAATGAGCTTTTTCACGCACGGATCGAAGGACTCCTGAAAGCCAGTGAAATAGCGGAGGTCTGATCCGGCGAATTTATTGATCGCCTGCCAGTCGTCGCCCACGCAGAAGAACAAGGCGTCGGGACTTTGCTGGATGAAGGACTTTCTAAGCTCGTTGAAGAGGTGGGAGAAATCCTGGAATTCATCGATGAGAAGATGCTTGATGCTGGCGAGGTTTCCCGTGCCACGGGACGAGGTGAACCTGGTCTGCCCGCTTTGGATCATCTTGGCAGCGCTCAACATCAATTGGTCGAAGTCGGTCTTTTTATCTTCGATCAATACCGCGAGGTAGCGGCTGTAGATTTTTCCGCACAAGCGCCAGAACCTCTCTTGAATCTCCAGACACCGCCCAGACAGGTTGTCAATCAAACCGACCAGGCTTTCGGGCGAAATCAATTCTTTCTGACAACGTGAGATGAAGCCTTTGACCGTCTTGGTGAAGTTATCAATGGCACGCTCCCTGACCTCTTTCCATAGTTCATCAGCGCTCATGGGATTGAGCGGGACTCCGTGTGCCCTGAGGCCGTCAACCAGACAACGCGAGGTCTCTTGTTCATCGCTTGTGGCTTCTTCCGGAATCTGTATGAGTAATGAGTTACTCGCTCTGTCTGATCTCCAGAACGCCTCACGCGCTGGATTTGGATCAATCGATCCATGTTTGACGACCTCGATGATGATCTGGCTGTCGTTGTCCTTGTTGAAATGGGAGAATTCCGGAGCGTATGCAGCCCCTGAATAGCGATAGATGGGTTTGCGGTAGCTATAGCGGATCCGATGGCGCAGCAGAGTATTCCCAATCTGCTTGTGAACTTCAGTTTTCACCCGTCTGCCGTCGATCGTGACCCTGGGCAGCTTGTTCCGGAATTTGAGAAACTGATCCTTGCCTAGATCAAAGCCAGTCTGAACGATTCGATCAAGATCTGCGTCCCAGCGAGCGTTCATAAGAAGGCGCAATTCCTCTTCCAAGGTTCCGCCACGCAACTCCGCGTCAATAACCCGCTGGATGGTAGCGCTGAAAACCTGGCCTTCCTTGGTCTCTCCTTCATCGTAAATGAGGGTCTCATCCGGCCGGACGATCCGGTAGGCGAGCGCGTGGAAGGTTAGCACATGGGGCATCTGTTCCTCGGTGAGGAATTTTGAAAGGCGCTCTCTAATTTCGTTAACGGCCTCCTTGTTGAAGGCGAGGATGAGGGTGCTTGATGCGGGTATCCGGCAGTGTTTGATTTGGAAAAGCGTCCTCGCTACCAGCGTCCGAGTTTTACCGCTACCTGCCCTAGCTGAAACCAAGAGGTGGCTGTTTTGTACAGCTATAGCCTTGGTTTGTTCTGGGTCTGTTTCTAAGCCAAGCTGGTTATTAATCCATTCTTTGACGAAGGACTCTTTTAACTCTTCATAGTCATGTTGTGTGAAGTTCTCATCAAGTTCAGAGAGGATTTCTCTATCAGCTGATAGATAGTCAGCTTTGAAAAGCCTGATGGCAGTATCTTTTTTTCGTTTTCTAAGCTTGGCTATAAGCTCTAATTCTTCTCTGAATTTCTTTTCCTCAGCTTCCTGCCGCTTTTCCTGTTCTCGCCAAGCTTTAAGTTCCTGCTCTTGCTGTTTCCATTCTTCTAGGGCTGTGCAAGCAGTGGAAAAACCGCAACTGTAAACTGGTTTGTTTTTGTAGTTACCTATTTTACAGAAATCTCCAGAATCATAGCCTTCAAAGCTTCCCTTTCTTTTCGTGCCGCAATCCATCCGAAAATCGTAACCTACCATATTTTTGCGAATACGAGTGACGGTTGCCATGAGTGTCTGAACCCCACTAGGCATAGTGATGTCTCCGGGGTCGAGCAATATGTAATCTCCAGCTTTCATTAGATAATCAATAACGTTTGCACTACTGCTACAGCTTCCGGTAACTTGATCAGATAGTGGAACAGTTATGAGGTCCTATAATTCTAGGCCAAGTTGAGTAGTGCGATCTCTGGTTGTAGTAGGGAGGTGAATGCTATGTTGGGTTTCTCCTATGAAGGTTTTTTTGCGATGTTGCCGATGGTTTTTGTAGTGATGCTGTCAAATGTGCCGCCTATTACTCCTCCAACGAGGGGGACTGCCTTACCAAAGTTGACTGCACCTTTTGACCCGAATTTAGTGAGCAGTCTGAACCCCACCTTTTGGTTGATTGCTGTGAGGGTTTTTCCCGAAATATTTTTGATCGCTTGTTCTGTGAGTTTTCTGCCGATCACGATCCCCACGTCTTTCAGTATGTCTTTGGCTGCATTGCCTGCCAGGCATGCATAGACAAGGGATTTAACCTTATCATTGTTTACATCGTGGCCGCCCATGTGAGCAATGGCAGCAATCATCCGGATCTGCAGATACATGACACTTGCAATATTGGCAGGTATTGTGACAGGCATCGTGATGATTCCGCCTAAACCTGTGAGTAAACCCGATGTGCCCGCTTTGGAGACTTGCCAACGGATTAATGAGTTTGAGCATTGTTTGAGTGTTTTGCCCTCCACTAAGTAATCGTCAGCCAATGTTTGAGCCGTGTCCATACCCGGTAATCCATTGATGGCTTTGTTGTATCCCCAGTCCAATGATTTCATAATGACTCCTTCTGATAGTTTTGCTGGCATCTTGTTATAGTGTTAGTGGTTTGATGATCATTGTGACGTATTCTGAATTGCATCCAGTCTAGCCCACACCTGCTCGTAGTCCTTTTCGCGGTTGCATTTGGTGAAGGGGGCTTGGTAGGTGATGATTCTTTCTACTGGGCCGGTGGGGAGGGTGGTGTCGGTGATCGTGCGGTGGGCGGTGCCGGTTTGGAGGTCTTTGATGTCGTTCCAGCCGATGGGGTCGCCGTCTTTGGGTTTGGCGTTGCGGGGGAAGCCGACGCCGGGGAGGCCTTTGCTGTTGGTGAAGACGATGCGGCCGGTTTGGTCATACCAGGTGTCTGCCTCGTACTGGCGCATGACGGGGAACTGGACGCGGTAGATGGTTTGCAGTTCTTCGAGGGTGAGGCCGAGTTCGCGGGCGACGAGGACGTCTAGCTCGACCAGTGCCCAGCGGCGGGCGTAGTCGGTGCGCAGGGCGCAGTGGCGGGTCCACTCCGGGGTGAGGTTTTTCCAGAAGGCTTGGTCGAGGCGGGGATCATCACTGTGCCATTGCTCGTCACGGAACTCGTCTTGCCAACATTCTTGCCAGAGATTGGTGTATTGAGTTGTTAGGCAATTGAGGGCGAGGGCGCGGGTTGCTAATTGAAGGTTGTTTGTAAGGTCGGGGAAACATGCCGCCAGCTCATTACGGAAGTTTGATTTGCCTGTGGTCTTTATCCAAAAATCCATAGGCACCGATGAAAATAGGGCAGTTTGCGCAATCAGGCGGTCTAGGTTCTTGAACGTAATACTGAAGCAACCGTCGATGTGACCAACTTCAGGAATCATGATGGATGATATTAGGGTTCTCTCGCCAGATTGACTGAGCATTTTACGAGATACGAGGCGGTAGAACTCGGTGACTTTTTTATTGTCACCCCAGGGGACGGCTGGGGTGCGGCGATGGTATTCTTCTGGGGGGCAGTCGGGCACGTAGTTGGTGCGGGGGAGATAGTCGTCTGGGAGTGTGGAGAGGTCCAGAATGTCGTAATCTGAGTTGAGTTTGCAGGGGGCTCGCGGGGTTTTGTTCAGTGGGTTGCATGCGAAGAAGTGGGGGCCAGAGAGTATGATGTCTTTTAGGCATTCTGGAAATTGGGTTTCGCGGCGGATGGTGTGATCTTTCTGGGCGTTGGCCTCGTCCCACATGACCGTAGCTTTGTATTCTTCCGTCAAATCCGAAAGCAGGCTTGAGTAGTTGGCGAAATTTCCGAGAACAGTTAGGAGCTGAGTTGTGTGCAGGGAGGGGAGACGTGCTTCAAGGGCTGGTGTGTCTTCGCCATCGTAGAGGCGTGCGAAAAGGGCGAGTTGATCTTCGGTGATGTGAACGAGGCGGTCTTTGTGACCTAGGGTGCTCCATTTGTTGTTATCATTTTTGATGCCCTCGGCAACGCCTGCTCCTGAGTGGAGGAAGCTCTGATCTACTGCAGGAACAGCAAAAAGATTGGCAACAGTGGTGAAATTTATTGTTTGTGGAGTGTGGTAAATATTTACCGAATACTTGGTGCAGTGGTGAACCTCTGGGAACAGTCGCAGTTCGTTGTCGAAATGGAGGTGGGTGCGCAAACGTGGGTAAACTTCTCTCCTCAGCGGACCTCCTTTTGGATCATCGTAAATCCCTTCGGGATGGAGGAAGCCAGTGACTCCTTTTTGTCTGGTCAGGTTCCAAGCACGCGGCAGGAAGCACTTATAGAGGTTGGTCTGTTGGCCTTTCAGTAAGTGGTAGTTCTGGGGGGCGTTGAGGAAGGCCTGGGTTCCTTCGAACTCGGTGTATTCATCGAAGTAGGCGTCTTTTTGCGCTCTAATTTCGAGTTGTTCGTCGCGGGCTTTGGCGATTTTAGAGGCACTGAGTTTACGGATGGCGAAGGCGGGGTTACGCTCTGAGAGCAGGTCGCCCTCGTTCCACTCGACCTTGACCCAAGGTGGGTTTCCGAGGATGAGATCAAAGCCGCCGCGCTCGTCAAAGAGATCACAGTATTCCAGCTCCCAGTGGAAGAAGGCGCGTTTGGCAGCAATCTGGCGGACGAGGGCGAGACGCTCGGATTTCTGGCAGAGGGTATCCGTATTGACCACCGCATCATCGAGGTCGAGGTCGTCTTGCTTGACCGCGATGGTGTGGCCGGACACCTGGACGAGGATGGAGTCGAGCTCGCCTTGTTGGCTCGGTTTTTCAAAGCCGGGCAAGTAGCCGAGCAGGATGCCGATTTCGCTGAGGAAGGTTTGTTTGTCCGGGAGGAGGTCGGCTTGATCGATCGGCCAGAACCAGAGGGAGCACCAGTAGTCGAGCGCGAGCTTGAGGCGGGAGTAGGGAGAGTAGGGGTGCTTGATCTCGGTGGCCCATTTCTTGTCCTTGTCCTTGGTGGAGGTGGGGGGATGCGGGGCATCGAGTTTCGGCTGACCCCAGACGTGTAAGTAGTCGGTGGTTTTCTCCCGCAGCTCGCGTGTGGCGGAGAGGTGGCGGGCGAAGAGTGCATCGGCGGCCTCGGATAGCTCGAGTAGCTCGGGAAGTTCGTCTTCCTCATAGGTGGAGACGAAGTCTTTTTTCCAGACTTTGATTTTATCCAACTCAGGTTTGGCGAGGGACTTGATGACCTTGTCATTGTAGTTTGCCATGCCAGGGTCACCTAACAGCCAATGATACACTCCGTCCTGTGGTCGGAGTGAGTGTTGAGTTTTGAGTGTTGAATTTTGAGTGGAGTCAGCGGCTTCGCCGTTTGGGTAGGAGCGAGCGACTGGTGCTTCATCGGGCCAGCGGGGTTTGGTTCCGCCTTTGCCTTTGCGCTTGAGCAGGAGGTGGGTGGCGTAGGTTTCGCGGCGGGCACCGATGAGCGAGTTGCCGTGGGCGAGCTGGAGGCCGAACCAGGGGACGAAGGCACCCTCGAAGATGGTGTTGAGCCAGAGGGAAATCTCGGCCAGCTCGATGGCGGTGGGGTTGAGATCGACGCCGAAGACATTGTTATCGGCGATGAACATTTTCACCTTCTGGCGTTCCTGGGTGTAGCGATCGTGCGGGATGGTTTTCCCAGTTTCCTTCTGCTTACGCTGGAGGTAGGCCTCGGCGAGTTGGTTGATGGCTTCGTTCAAGAACGCGGCGGAGCCGACGGCCATCTCACAGACGGTGAGGCGCAGGACTTCATCGGCGGTTAGGTAGTTCGGGTCGTCTTCATCGGTTCCGATGCGTTCCTTGAGTGCGTATTTGACCAGGCACTGGGTGAGGGACTCCGGGGTGTAATAGGAGGCGGATTTCTTACGGGCGCGACCAGCGAGGCGGTAGAGGAAGGTGCCCTTGGGGTGGCGCACGAGGGAATCCATGCCATCGACCTTGTGGTAAACTTTTTCCTCCTCCTTGTAATTCTCCAGCTCGGTGGCGGTGACGAAGTAGGCGTGGGTGAGGGGGTCATAATCGTCCTTGGCGGGTTTGACCTCGAATAGCTCCTGACGGGCGAAGAAGCCGGAGTAGGAAAGCAGGTTCTCATAGACGGCACCAAGCTGGTTAATACCGAGGGTGGCGTAGGAGATACGGCCGGAGCGGGATTTCTTTCCTCTGCCGGTGGCACCGAGAGAAAGGCGGGCGATGATCTTCTGCAGGACGTGGTTGCGGAACTTGACCTTGGAGATGTAAGGAGTGCCATCAGGATCGAAGAGATGGCTCTGGAGGGCTGAGATGGTGAAGTCGTCAACGATGCTGGAACGTGATGTGTCGCCCATGTGCATCTCGGTCTGGGAGCTGTGCTCGCGACCATCGAAGATCAGCTTGAAGAGGGTGCTGATGGAATTGTGGAAGAAGTAGCCATTGCTCATCTCATCGGTCTCGAGGTCGATGATTTCCAGATCGCGTAAGGTTTCCAGTGAGTAGCCCTGAAGATATTCCTGGGACTGGATCGGGAGGTAGCCTAGCTCCGGGCGGGCTTCGAGGTAGAAGCAGAAGAGCATGCGGTAGAGGTAGCGCAGGCAACCACGGGTGAGTTCTTTCTCAAGCTCTTCGGTAGGCTGGTTGAAGATGCCTTCCTTGCGGATTTCGCGGATGTAGTAAACGGCTTCGTTGGCGAGGTCTTGAACGGAATCGACAACGGCAAGTTTGAGATCCTCGGAGACGGCGAAGGCGTGCTTGTGGGAGTTCTCATCGAGGCCATCGAGCAAGCTGATGCCATCGGCGGGGCAGGTGGACTCACGGTGGAGCAGGGCAGCTGCGGTGCGGAAGGTGGCTTCATCCCGGCGGTTGAATATTTCCCGAAGGTCGAAGGAGAGGAAGCGGCGCTCCGGCCACTTCATGCGGTCGCAGAGGATGAGCCCGGATAGGGTGGCGAAGATCACCCAGCGCGGCGGGTGGTCCTGGGTGTAGATGTGCTTGGAGAGTAGCTCCTCGTAGGTGAGGGCTTTGGCTGCGCCTTGGGCGGTGGGGACTTTGGTCTGAAGGGGATCGGTAGTGAGATCGGGGAGATCAATGGGGATGACCCAGAGAGCGGGCAGGCCTGACTGGGTGGTGACTTCAGCGGCGAGGGTGATGTCCGGAGCATCCTTGGCTTCACCTGTGCTGCGGGTGATGGCCTGCGGCTGGTAGCCGAGGATCTCTAGCAGGTGCGGGAGGAAATCGGCTTGTTGTTCTTGGAGTGACTCCAGTGTGGTGGTCTTCTCGATGCGGCGGAAGTAATCGCGGGTGAGTGAGCGCAGGCGGGCTGCGGGGTCACGGTGGGACTCGGAATCCGGGTGCTCAAGCGCACGCTCCTTCCAGCCAGCGGCAGTCTCCTTGAGGTCATTGGCAAGGAGCTCGGCGAAGTAGTGCTGAGAGTAGTATTCGCGATGGTTAGTGATGCCGGTCATGGTGATCAGGAATCGAAGTTACCAAAGACGGCGAAGAGGCGGATGGAGGGGGAGTCTTCGGTTTCCATGGTATTGGTGATCCAGGTTTTGTAATCGTCGTGCTTCTGTTGGAGATCGTGCTGGGCTTCCTGTTTCTTGCGCTTTTTGTGTTCCTTGGTGGAGGCGAGGCCAGTGCTGAGTTCGGTGGCGAATTCCAGTTCAAGCTGCTGAGTGCGTGATTCCAGGAAGCTGGTGAGCTTGGCGAGTTGGCGGTCAAGCTCAGGGCGCATGCGTTTGCGGAATTCATCACGATCCTCCGAGAGGTGGACCTGGAGGCACTCGACGGTTTCAGGAAAGAGTTTTTTAACCGAGTCGAGATTGATCTGAAGCTCGGGGCTAGGGTGGTCTTCGTTAAAGCGCGTGCGGGTGATCGTTTGCTCGAGATTGAGAGTTTCCTGAAGTTTGCCATGGAGGAAGCGAACGCCATACCATCGCTGGATGACCGGACGACCTCGTTTGTTAGGAATAATGCCAGTGCCAAACACGATGCGCTCACCTTGTTCCAAGTGGGAGAGGTGGATGCACGATGCCTGGTGTCGGCCAAAGCGGCTGAGGAGTTTGTTCTGCATCCAGACAAGTGCCGGGTGCTGCTCCCAGAGAAGATGGAGAGTCGGCCAGAGTCCCTCCTGAGCCCGGCAACGGATAATATCCTGATTGATGCGGTCCCGGTCTGTGGTGAGGGCAAGCATTTTGGAATCCGTGGAAACGATTTCCGGAGGCAGCTTGTCGAGTCGGTTCCGGAGGTCCTTGGGGATGGAGATTTCGAGCTGTTTGTTAGCTTCGTCTTCTTCAAGGTTAAGTTTGATTCGTTTGTCCTGCTTGAGGGCGGTGAAACCTTCTTTCGCCCATGCGTAATCGTTGCTGTAGAAGCTGGGGATGGAGGAGGTGATCACTTCCGTATTTTCAGGCTCCGTGACGGTTTGCGTAGAGGCATCACCTAAGAGGTTGGTAAACCAATCATCGAGGGCGGAGGGAGCAGCGAAGGTTTCCTCGAGAGCTTGCTCAGGAGGTGCGTCTGACTCGATGGCGGCAGCGATGTGCTCTTCTTCTTCCTCTTTGGTGTGAAGGCCGGTGAACTCGGAGGGATCGCCGATGTTTTCCTGCACCTCGGTGTCTTTGGCGATGAGGAGTTCGAGGATGCGTAGATCACCACGAATTTTCTCGTGGGAACTTTCGGTGAGCAGGTAGAAAATCTCAGGTTGGAAAGTCTGCCCGTAACGATCGATACGACCGTTGCGTTGCTGGAAGGTGAGCAACGACCAAGGAATGTCGAAGTGGATGAGGCGGTGTGCCTGGTGGTGGAGGTTGATGCCTTCGGAGGCAACGTCCGAGGCAATGAGTAGGCGGATGGGGGAGTCTGCCGAGCCAAAGGCCTCGACGATTTCTTGCTGTTCGTTATCGCTCAAGCCACCGTGAAGGATGGCGACTTGCTTTTCCTTAAGCTTGAGGTCGGCGGGGAGGTGGGCTTGGAGGAATTTGAGCGTATCAATGCGCTCGGTGAAGATGACGAGGCGGTCGCTGGGATCTCTTGGAGTCCAGCCGATATTTTGCTGAGATTTTGAGCTGAGGAGTGAGAGTAGGTTCTGGTATTTCGAAAAGTGCTGGGGAGTGATGTCGAGGACCGTTTCCGTCAGAGACTTGAGGGCTGTGATGTCAGACTTGAATTCTGCGACGTCTTTTTTCTCGAGTCGTTTGATGCGCTCGTTGATAGTGGAGGCGCAGGCAGCGGGGCTGGAGAAGAGGGCTTTTTCCAGAAGTGTTCTGAACAGAATTTTGGCACCGGACCGAGATTGATCGATGGAACTGAATGCCATTTCCGTCAGGTGCTGGTAGGCTGCTTCCTCTTTGGCAGAGGCTTCGTTTCGAGGAGTGATGACGACACGCTCGGGGAAACTGCCGGCGATCTGGTCTTTGACGTCTTTTTTGAAGCGGCGTATGAAAAGTCCGTCGATGTCATCAGGGCCGTAGTTTTTCGGGTCCTTAATGGCGGTGGGGTTGAGCATGTTCATCAGGCTGGCGAAGCTCTCACGGCGGCCATCGTGTGGGGTGGCCGATAGAAGGATGAGAGAATCAGAGCGGTCTGAAAGGAGCCGGGCGACTCGTGCTCGCATGGAGTTGCTGCTGCGCTCGGCGACGTTGTGTGCCTCATCGATGACGATGATGTCCCAGTGGGCGGATTCGAGGTGATTACGGTATTCTCCGTCCTGTTTGAGGGTGTCGATGGAGATGATGGATTTATCGAAGTAGTGGAAGGGGTTATGATTGGTAGGGATCTTGCGTCGCACGCGCTGAAGCCCTGCGCTATCGAGACGAGTGAGGGGAAGTGAGAAGCGTGACCATAGCTCTTTCTGAAACTGGGTGAGCATGGACTTGACCGTGACGACAAGGATGCGCTGTCCCGCGCCGCGTTTGATCAATTCGCTAAGGAGAATGCCGCATTCGACTGTTTTACCTAAGCCAACAGTATCGGCGATGAGGATGCGCTGGCGAGGTTGCTTAAGGGCGAGAAGCGTGGGGTCTAGCTGAAAAGGAAGAACATCCATCGCCCCTTGGTGACCAAGGTGGATGGCGGAATCGTTAGGGCATGATGCCCGGAGCTGGGACTCCAGCATGAGACGTGAGTCTCTGTAGTAGGGGCTGTCGTCTTGGGTGGCCTCAGTCAGGCGAGGATCGATGATTTTAATGTCACCATACATCGCTTCCTCGATGTCCTCGATGAACTTGGCTTCCTTGCCCTCAACCAAAGGTGAGAGCCCGACGACATTGAAGACGCGTGATTGCCGATTGATGGTGGTGTCGATGCGGTGGATCAGCCATTCTTCTCCTCTGAGCTCGATGCGGGAGCCGGGGGCTAGTGTGTCAGAGGTTGATGGGGAGGGCATTTGGAGGGGGTGTCTCTGGAATCTGGTTAATTTTTAGACAGGCTGTATTAATGAAGCCACATACATTCGGGAGTCGTATATTTTTTAGCTGCTAGAGGTGTGTGTTGCCAATGAAAAACTCCCACATCCTAACCATGGCGAGGGTGTCCAGTGCGCAGTATTTGTCGAGTTGATCGTGGATTTCAGCTTTGCGTTCTGGTGTGGTGTTAGGGTTGATGGCTTCTTGGTAGGCTTGGATGGCCATGTTTCCATCCTGAACTCCATCAAGATCGCCGTAGTTGAGGTCTGGGCAGACGGCGGGGAGGACGGCCTTGATACTCCAACTGCCGTTTTGGCTGGGGTGATAGTAGTAGTTTCTGGCAATGGGGAGTAGCCCAATATGTAATCATTGTTGATGGCTACATGGTTATTTGAGGATTCCAGATCCGTGGCAGCGATAGCAAGAGGGGTTTCCCTTGCATGGGCAGTCTCGGTAAGAATTACTTATGGAGGATCGAGTTGAACCGTATATAGCCTTATAGGTTTGAAGCTCATTCGGTAGTCTGACAGTTTCAAGGTTTGTCTGATGGAATGAAAGGCCGTATGCGACAGCTAGACGACCAAAAGGTATGCCTCCTGGGGTGTTAAAGTCTTCCAGAGGCGTTTCGAGCTTATTGATCATATGTATTCCAATATTTAAATCTTCGAGAGAAGATAGGAAGCGGTCAGAGTAACTCGAGTATTCAGATCCTCCGCCCCATATGTATGCGTAGGATTCATTATACCATGGAGAGGGACCATCACCATCAGATTCATAAGGCTGATAACGAAAAGCTGTATCCATAAGTTTTGAAATAGCTTCATTCATTCCACGCATGACTTCCTCCTCAGGCAGAGGATTTACGACAGTTTCATGATCAGATTGCCTGGAGCGATCTAATGGGAGTTTTATCCGTGCGAAACCTAGTGGTTTTACCTGACAGGCCCAATAGTTGAGTCCCACATTTCCTATGTCGTTTTTTTCTGTTTGGCTTCGACGCTGAAACGCATTCAAATCAATAGTGCCCGCTCCAACATCAAGAGTGATGTATTTCCCATCTGGTGTATTTCGTGAACGTAAAATCGTTTGAACGCCTGCTGCTACTTCCGGGTAGGTAATGCATCTGCCATCTAGTGTTTTGCGGTCATTTTCGTTTAAGGCCTGAAGTTGAGATAGCCCTGTTGATAGTTCTGTTGTGCTTGAACTCCGTGTATTTGTTCGTGAGTTATCACGAAGTAGAGTTGCCGCTGCCAATGCCTCTTGCATCATCTTCTCTACCTTGTTCTCGTGATGGCTCATCATGCCAGATGGTACAGCTAGCTGGACAACAAGCGGGTCCTCTGTTACGTCGAAAACCTTCCACTCTGGGTCATTAAGAATGAATTGATGGATCGAGTCTAAGACGCTAAGAAAGTATCGAGTGAGAATTCTCATTGCGAAATTCTTAAATTCATCATGAGTAACTATACTCTCAAGAGATTGTAACTGGCCGGTTCTTAATGAATTGAATGTATTTTTTCCTGTTGCTGCATCAGCAGCCAATAATTTGGGGTATGAAACAAGGGTTCCATTCGCTGGTGTTTCAGGTCCAAATACACCATTGTTTTCCATTCGAACGAATGAGGGGAAGAGCCCCCCGTAACTGGGCCCAAATGTAACGGCTTTAGCTACGCCGGAAAGTTGGTCTCTAATGACTACTTTGGAATAACTAGTCCCAAAATCGAACCCGGCGACGAAGAAGAAATTCATTACAAAGTGTTGGTTTTGATTAATCCGCAAGCGACTCTTTTGAATTCAGGTATGACTTCAGTAGATGAATCTAATACATCCAACTCTTCACTTAGTCGTATTTTTAGATTTTTGATTCGCGTTTGAGTAGCGGTGATATCTTGGGGTCGTGCTCGTTGCGATGTAGACATGCTCTCAAGTCGACGGTGCTGAGTTTGAATCTGCCGTTTGAAGTGGTTTTCAACCTGAGAGCGTTTGGCGTTGATGCGTAATTCTAATTCTTCTGCAAACGATTGGTGGATTAATGTGCAGTCTTCTGTAAGTGTTTTCACTGTGGTTTCTAGTTTGTCGGAATAATCGGGAAAGCCCGTTGGGGATGACCACGATGATCCATTTTCTATCGTCTCATTTAGTAATGACTCCGATGATGTTAGGTCAACAGTTTCATGAGTGTCCACGTTAACGGCTCTAAAAAGTAGTTCTTCCTTAGAGAGGGCGGGGTGCTTTAGGCTAACACGCATAACTACGAATATGTAGATGCCATCAGAGACGGTTGTAGATACAACTTTTAGAGCTGATGCCGGGTGCCAAGATTTTTTTTGCGTCTGGTAGGAACTGGTGATCCAAATTACAAATGGGTGGATGTGATTCGCTAGGATTAGTTTTTTATGCTTTCTTCTAAGTTTTTCATGCTTTTTCGGATCAAATGTTAATGAGACAGTGCGGTTGTTTCGATTGAAGCCTTTAGGCCAAGGATAGGCTAAGCGCTCCAAGTAGCTCTCAAAATCTGATAATGCTTTGAAGCTGAATGAAATCGTCACGCAAGCTTCAGAAGGAGAGTCCCAGTTAAGGATACATGCATCCTGTCCTGTATAGGTATCTGCAAAGAACTCGTCCACATAGATTCGAAGTTCAGATGGTTTGATGTAGCGACCTAGGCTTTGCCCCTGATTGACTGAGTTTTGAAGGTAAGATCGGAGCCCAAGTAATGTATCAGATTCTTCATCGATCTCAGCTACCCTTGTCCTTTCGATTTCAATAGCCTCAGATGCTAGTCGAATTTTTTCTGCTGTTTGCTCTGGAGTAAGTTGGTTCGTTAGTAGTTCCCGTGTTAACTTATTGATGTGATCTCCCATGATGCCCTCGAGATCCCCAATGTTGTCTTTAAAGAGGCCGATCTTGGAATGGAGTTGCGAAAATATGCTGCCATCAATGGTACCGTGAACGTGAAAATTAATTATCACGATCGATTCAGCTGTCTGTCCGATGCGGTCAATTCGACCGATACGCTGTTCAACTCGCATTGGGTTCCAAGGAAGATCATAATTTACAAGTACTCGACAGAATTGTAGGTCTACACCTTCGGCGATAACCTCAGAGCAGAGCAAGATTCGTTTGTCCTCGTCCTGAAAGCTTAAAAGAAGTTCGTCACGTTCCTCGGGGTCTTTGATGTCGCCAGTTACCATTAGACATGTGAACCCGTCACTAGTTAGGCGGCGTTGTAGGTATCGGAGCGTATCTTTAAAAAATGCAAAAATGATAACTTTTTCGTCTGGGGCACGATTCAACAGCTCATTCCTTAGTTTTAAGTATTTAGTATCAGCTGCTTCAAAGTCATAGTTAGGCAGAATGTCGTGGCCGCCCCAGATCGTAGTTTGGTCTTCTCCTACAAAGTTCGAGTCTTCCGTGTTTTCTGTGTAAGCGGAGTCGAGAGTTGCTAGGTCTTCCATGTCTCCCCACTTAGATTGTCCAGTGTGTAATTTATTAGCCATTACGGGGAGGCAACTAGTCATCATTAATGATGGGGCAATAAGGTGGAAAATTGACAGGTTGTCGCCTCGCTCTGCTACACGCTGACGAATTAGTGCTAAAACAGCGTTGTAGAATGTTAATTCTTCATTGGTGGGGTGAACATCCAGTGTGACTGGTTCCCTAACCGCTTGTTTGCCACTGATTTCAACCTTACGGGTTCTTGAAAGAAATGTGCCTAGCTCGTTCAGGCGATTGGCTTTTCCAAGAAGATCAATCTTAGTTTGTTCTGAGATCTCTTTAGTGTCTGGTATTTTAGCAATGAGGCTTTGTAGATTGTCACGTGCGATGGATTCAGGGATTGCGTCAAGAAGATCCAAACAGTGGCTTTTATCTACACGAGCTCTTTGTAGCTCTCTCGCAAGGCGAACAGCAGGTAGGTTTCGCGAACTCAGGTCATTAAACACAGCTTCCTCATGAAACATGTCCGGGTCCACTAGTTTCAATAGAGCGTAGAGGTCCCTAGTTTTAGTAGTGAGTGGTGTGGCAGATAGGGCAAGAACGGCTTGAGAGGATGTACTAATCACATCACCTACGAAGTGGTTGGCCGTTGCTGTGTTCTTCATAAGGTGAGCCTCATCGAATACTGCGAGGTCAATGAATGAATTTGCACCGTCCCACTCTAGTAATGATCGGTAGAACTCAGGCCTTGGGCCCCATTTAGCGTGGTTGTTTTCTGCACCTTCAAAATCTATGTCCGTATCATGATAACGGAGCCATGGCCGGAGGAGTGTTTTCTCCGCTTTTCTTGGCCTGATGGCATGATAAGAGGTAACTAGGGCAAAGGAGGATGTAGGGCCGCGACTTTTGAAATGGTCAAAGCGTTTTTTGAGTCCGGCCGCATCCACATATTCGGCCTCAATGGAAAAACGTTTATTTAACTCTCTTATCCATTTAGGGACCAGCGTTGGGGGTGCGATGATGAGTAGTCTTCGTGCTTGGTAGCGTGCCCGGCACTCTGTCCAAATTAGCCCTGCTTCAATGGTTTTTCCCAGACCAACCTCGTCGGCAATGAGCAAGCGACTGAGAGGGGAGTTTACGAACTTTAATACAGGTACGAACTGGTGTGCATAAAAATCAATTTCAGCAGTCCGCATTGAGTACATGACGTTGCTCAATGAACCGCTGAGCTTCTCAAATGTCATTAAAGACCTCAATGGCTCGATACGCTCATATCGCTTTTTAGCGATTAGGGTCTCAAAGCTGTCGTCCTCTTGAGTGTCTAGTAGTTCCAGAATAGCCACGGCCTCGTATTTTGTTTCAATGCCCCACCTTACTTCTGCCATCAACACTGCGGCGTGCATATGCTGCCCTGTGAGGACTCCTACAAGTTGGGGTTGCTTAGAGTGACGAACTACTGTGTTTGGTGCGATATCGCTTTCTGAAAGAGGTGGCATACTTCTAAATGTCTGGGTTGTATTTAGTAAGAAGTGTCGTCGTTAGATAGCTCATGCCAAGGCAATATTTACAGTTGAGTGTTCTCCTGCATTATGTCTCAGATTACCCCATAAAATACTGCCACATCCTAACCATGGCGAGGGTGTCGAGGGCGCAGTATTTGTCGAGTTGGTCTTGGATCTCGGCTTTGCGTTCTGGTGAGCTGTCCGGGCTGATGGCTTCCTGATAAGCTTTCACTGCCATGTTGCCGTCCTGGACGCCGTCGAGGTCACTGTAGGTGAGATCAGGGCACACGGCGGGGAGCACGGCCTTGATGCTCCAGCTGCCTTGTTGGCTGGGGTGGTAGTAGTAGTTCCGAGCAATGGGTAGGAGGTCGACGATGCGGTCGATGATGGCTTCTAACTCATCATTGAGATCGGGGAATGCCTCGGCTTGTTTGCGGATGACGCCTTTTTCGAAACCTGCATTGTAAACGAAGATGGGGCCGGTGTTTCCACAAAGCTTGATGAGGGCCTCGGCAAAACCTCGGCGTGGGTCGGCTCCGCTGAGGTCTAGGAAGGTGTCTTGATCAAGAGTTCCGTCGGTTTGCAGGGTGTGCAGGCTGAACTGAAATGGGACTTGTTGATAGGGGCGGGTGCCTTTCCAGATGGGGATGGCTGAGTTGGTTGTCTCGAAGTCGAGGAAGTAGTGAGGGGCTCCGGGCACGGTAGCTTGTGAAAGCTCACTCGTGGCTGCCTTGGCATCAAAGTAGGTGGTCCCGGCGAGGGTGTGTTGTTTTACCATGGTCTGCTGTGCGTTCAGCATGTTGTCAGGCACGTCCCTCAGTTCGGTGATGTCTTCAGCAGCGAGTTGTTCTTTATTTTTTGCTGAAAAGCGGGGTAGGCAAGAAAAGGAGAAATCTGGTTGTGGTTCCTGACTTCGGCAGTGGTCGATGAAAGGGCAGTCGAAGGGCGAACTGCAATGGCTGCCTGTGCAGATGTCTGGTTCGGTGTCCGAGGCTGCAACCTTTTGAGCGTCGGTGAGCCATTGCTTGACCTCATCATGTCGCGACATGGCCTCGTCGGTGAGGTCTGCTTCGGTGAGGAGGCCGCGGTAGTTGCCATCCCCCTGATATACGAATGTGTTATCGACGTGTGCCAGTGATACGGATGAAAGTTTTACGCCTGTAGAGGTGGCGATGTAGGATTGCACGGCGACATCGTCCCGGTGGTAGTCTTTGACGCTGGTGGAGGATTTCACCTCGATCATTTGCCATTGTAGATCATCTTTTCCATTTGCGTCAGGAATCATGACATCGGCGAGGGCCAGAGCTCCGTTGGCCTGCATAGCTGCCTCGAAGATGATGGAGTCACCGGCTTTGAGAAGTTTTTCTGATTGGGCAAAAGCCTCTGGCCAGCCGATTTCATTGATGTCGATAAGCACTCCGGTGTCATCGGTGTTGTAAATATCTTGGGCGATGTCACCCACCTGATTGCCGATTGCAAAGACAACCTCCGAGGCTGAGTCGTCACGGAGTTCGGGTTTGTGGATTTCTAACCAGAGGCGCTTGGGGCACTGGCGGTAGGCGATGATTTTTGATTTGGAGAGATTTCGCATTGGGGGTGTATTAGATCTATCAGGGTCAGCAGGGCGTGACAAGGATATGAGTGTCAGCGGGGAAGTGATGATGTTAGATGTAGGGATATTGCTCATGATCATGAACCTCATCGAAGCATGTCAGCTCGTATGTAGTGGTGGAACTGCATGGTGCAGCGCGTGTCCCAGTCGCGGTATCCTGTATCTCTTTCTTCTGTGATGATGATAAGGTGATTGCCGAGTGAGATGACCAGAGGCCAATGGCTCGTTGTTCCTCCGGGCGGGCAGCTGGCACTTCCGCCCAGTCCGATGACGTTGTTGTCCTGAATAACAGCGACGGCTTTCAGTCCGTGCAGCGGACCCCAGCCGATGGAGTAGTATGAATGTGCAGTGAGTCTGTTACTCAGAGAGTCCGGCAGCGTGGTTACCCAATGATGGTGTCTGGTGCCGCCGATGTTTTCATAAGCACTTACCCCGGGTCGCCAATCGAGCTGGAGTGGGCCTTGCCGGCTATAGCCCATCTCCAGAATTTCTTTGTCCCAGTCCTCTTTTGAGGGATATAGTTTTAAATGCCTTTCCGGAATAACCTGCGGCATCGGAGGTAGAGGCGTTTTGGGTTTTGCCAGATGGTGGAAACTTTGGAAGAAATCAGATACATCACGTATCGCGGAAAAGCTGGGTAGGGAAAGCATGACAGTGGTTTGGGGAGACCTGAAATGGATTGGTGATAGGGGGTTCTCTGTTTGCCAAACAGGTAGGTATTTCCCGACGTGAGAGTGCCAGGGGGAGGCACATGATTCCCACGTCGGGAAGCTCAACACACTGTTGAAAAGCCTGATATTGTTAGCGGGAACGGGTATCCATTTCCTCTCTGACGATATTTTCGAGGTCTGTGTCTACGTCCTTCAGTTCTGCAGGGGATGCACAGCGCTGCATCATCTTACGGTGACCTGATACTTTTCGGGAGATACTTCCAGAGCTGGAGTAATGACCGATTTCGCTGAACTGAACCTGGGATGCGTTCTTGCGGTCGATACCATAAGAGGCCGCCGTGGCGATGGCATCCTCATTGGCGGCGAGGAAAAGAAACTCCCAGTTGTAGTTCTTCGTCTGGTGCCGGATCATCTTTCTGATTTTCTTAGCGTCGTAGTCAGTGGATGCATTCTCGTATCCATCTGTATAGATGGCGATGATCACCTTGCCTGGGCGGTCTTCTTCCGGAGTCTTGGCGAGCTTTTTGCCGATGTTGTTGATCGTGCGCACAATGGCGTCAAGCAGGGCGGTGCAGCTTCTGGGGACGTAGCTCTTGGCATCTAGAGGTTGTACCTCTGCGATCGGTGCACGGTCGGCATGAAGCAGATATTCATCGTCAAACAGAACCAGAGTGAAGTTGGCATCCCCCGGGGTTTCTTGCTGATCTTTGAGAAAGGTATTGAAGCCAGAAATGGCAGATTCAACAAGTGGCTGCATGGATCCGGAACGGTCGAGGATATAGGCGATTTCTGTGAGTTTTTTATTCATGCACGTATCCTACATTGGTAATATGGGACATTAAGTGGGTGATGCTTTTTTTGCCTAAGAATGATGGGTAAGTATCTCCGGGGTTTAATCGATTCACATATTCCATCGCGCCACCGCCTCATATGGCTCCATTTTCTGCTTCAAAAGCTCCGATATATTTATCTGAGGCATATGAGGGCGCTCACTCTCTCTAGGACTCACTCTGCGGAACCGTGCGCTGTTCCAGTAGATTTGCTTACTGCCTTCGATGACCGGCTTGCCGACAATTCCTATGGCAACGCGGCCATCAGCTCGAAACCTGACGTAGTTGACGCAATAGATTTTTCCTTTCTCGATGGATCCCCCGAAAAGACTGAAATCGTCAAAAATCATTCCCGGACGGGACTTGGTAGGGATCGAGTTGTCATCAATGCAGATGATTTTGTCGTTGGGGCGGAACATGGGGGGGATAAAAAATCACACTAGGGGTGGGACAAAATAAGGGGGATGCCGAGAACAATTATTCGGTTGTGGGAATGCCAGGCCATTCTCTCTCATCGATCTTCACATCGATGCGTTCGGCTGTCATCATGTGATGAATGGCGCTTGCGAGCTCGCTGATGGCCGCCTTGTCAGGTTTTCTGTCTTCTCCCTTCAGCTTCGATGTCGTCGTCATGAATCCGGCCTCTGCCAAGCCTGTTCTGTAGATGTGTGCTTTGTAGCTTTTTGCATCAGGGACTGCATGCATCCAATTTTTCATGAGCCCGTTGATGACGTTGTCTGTCTTGGTTTCATCTTTGATAGTCGAGTCTGATAGACGTATCTCAATTTCTACAATGCCGTCCTTGTAACCAACCGGGGCTGATGAGCATCCGGAACACATGCGATACAATTTCTCTCGACGATCATATTCAGGGTGCAGAGACAGGAGTGCAGCATATTCAGGAGGTTTGTCTGTGATGTTCACTTTGTTAAGTTGTCAGAAGGGGTGGGACACAACATGGGGGATGTTTGTATTGACCTGTCTATGATCATTATGTTAGGGCTAGGCTATGAGTGGATTCAGCGGAGGTGGAAAAGTGCAGATGCGGCGTATCTATGCGATTGTGGATGCAATCAAGGGCGGAGGTTATCCGAACTGCCGTGGCCTCGCTGAACGGCTTGAGGTTACTCAGAAGACCATCCAGCGGGACATCAACTTCATCAGGGACCAACTGGCATTGCCGCTGGAATACAACAAGGCACTACACGGCTACGAGTTCACCAGTGATGTGACGAATTTTCCTGTATTTGAGGCGCAGGTTGAGGACTTGGCCGCCCTGTTTTTGGCCCGGCACGCGATGAAAAGTGTGAAGGGGACCAAGCTTGCCGAGGCGTTGAAGCCGGCGTTCGAGAGATTAACAAAGCAGCTCGACGGTAAGGTGAACATGAACTGGGGTAATATCGACCAGGCATTCACCGTTAAGGAAATCGGTGTGGTCGATGCCGACCTGACACTCTTCGGTAAGCTGGCAGAGGCGGTGCTTAATCAGAACGAGGTGAGTTTTAATTACCGTAAACTTGGGGATAAAAAATCGATAAAACGCCGACTGCGTCCGTATCACGTTGGTGAAATCGACGGAGGATGGTATGTAATCGGGCATGATGTCACACGAGATGGGTTACGTACCTTTGCCATCCAGAGGATCAAAGGGCTTAGCGTGTTGAAAACAAGCTTTGAGCGGCCTGATGACTTTCAGATTGGAAACCACCTGGGTGGTAGCATCGGCGTGTGGGATCACAACGAAGCGGGACCTGTGGAGGTGGTGATCGAGGTGACCGGGTGGATGGCCCGGATCGTTCAAGAGCGCTTGTGGCATGCCACCCAGACAACGAAGGTGCTTGATGACCTAGGTGAGAAAGTGGAACTACGAATGCAGCTGAGCAATCTGGAGGAGATCAAGCATCTGGTTCTGGGCTGGGGCAGGGATGCCAAGGTGGTGAAACCGAAGAAGCTGCGTGACGCAGTTAAGCAGGAGGCGGCTGCTGTTGTACGAGTGTATCGGAAGTAGTTTTCACACGGATGAATCTGGAAATTGTTTGTGTAGCTGCATAGTGTCGAAGCTGCTTTTACAGACAAATATTTGCATTGCCTTTTCACGGCGAACGCTCACTGGAGCGAATCCTTCGTCGGTGAGTTCACTGTTAAAGATTGATCATGTTTGAGAAGCCTGCCAGTCGGCTGATGCTTCGCTTGCGGGGTTTCTCTCCGAGCTTCGGAAGCATCTCATCGAGAGACTCATTGGATGTCCATATCATCGGGAGGCCGTGAGTGGTGCGATACTCCAGGAGATTATACAGATTGTCGCTGACGATTTCCGTTGATTTGAGCGAGCCAATATCATCGAGCACGAGCACCGAGGCGTATCGACATTGCTTCAGCCACTTGGTCGCCTCTACCTTCTCGTGGTCGTTGAATTGATTCTGGCATGCCCACTGAAACTGAGAGCTGTTTACCCATAGGACTTGTTCGCCATTCCAAATGTACCGCTTCACCATCTGAGAGGCGATACGCGTCTTGCAGATACCACTCTCTCCGAGGAGCCCTAGGAATAATAGGTGCTCTTGGTCGAGGAGTCCATCGCCCTTGATCCAGGCCAGGCAAGCTGCATGGATCGGCTTCGGATAGTCAGGGTACTCGACATCGGTCTTTCGATACTCGGCTGGAACTACGCGTTCCCATTGTGCCTTGGCCCGTGTTTCACGCTTGAAAATCTCCTGTGCTTGCTCTGCTGCATCTGAGCAGGAGTCGCAAGTCATAACATTTGCTGAGAGGTCTCGGTCATTGAGCATGATTCGCTCATGTTCGTATTGTTTCTGGCATTGAACGCATGTTCTGGATTCTGTTTGTGATTCGATTTTCATTTTTATTGATTTACTAGTTCAAAGTCAGAAGCATCGTGAATGAAGCCCTTGCGCCCTCCTATCTGCACCGAGCCTGATTGCTTGGCTGAAGTTGCTGAAGTGTTGTTCACGCCGTCACCACCGCGCTCCTGCTGTCGAGCGAGCCAGTTGGTGATGAATCGCCGCCACTGCTTCTTTTTGGCCTTGGATGGATTGGAGAGGAGCCACTGGTTCATCGAGGCGAGCTGTCGCTTTAAATCGCAAACTGGATATGCTTCAGTCCATTGCTTGAGATCATTATTAGATATTCCGGACCAGCTATCAGTCGTCGACCAGGCAATTGCCTGAGTGGTGACAGATGATGTTTTTTCTTCTCCCTTTTTCTTTCTTCTTATATTGGTATCGCCACTGGTCTTTTGCTGGTCTGGCTTTGGTTCCATTACTGGTATCGTTTTTGCATCCGATGTTGTCATAGCCCTTTGATAGTAAACGATTAGAACGGTTTCTTTCTGGTCTGTTCTCTGGTCCAATAAACTTCTATCAACTAGATTTTGTTTGAACCTTCGCACTTTGTTTCTCGACCATCCCCATCGTGACTGAAGATACCTTTCAGACGCCACAAGCTCCCCTACATTGAGAGAAATTAGCTTGGATCCTACTGACTGCTCCCTGGGAGCGAAGGCCGCAAAGGAGGTCAAAAAGATGTATGCTTCGAGTTGTGAGAATTTGGTTCCATGCTTAGGCAGAAATGCCTGTGTAATTGAACGATCAGCTTGAAAATATCCAGCCACTTAGTTAGCCTCCTTTCTTAAGTTGCACAGCGGACATACCGCCGGAAGGTTGATCGGATCATCAGAGCCAGCTTCTATGGTGAATTTCGCTTTTAGGGCTTTGCGGGCTGCGGTGGGATCGATGAACACGCGTTTGCCGATCTTCACGTATGGGTAAAACCCATTTGCCCGCCACGCATTCCAAAGGCGAATGCTGGGCCTAGAATCGGAATGAGGGAATACGGTTTCGAGTGCGGGTTTGATGCCCATAAGTATGGGTTCGTTGTTGTCGGGTGCATGTATTGGTTTTTCCATGCTGCCAAGATTCAGAAAAAAATGCAGTGAGTCCACATTCCCCTATTTCCACAGCATCTTAAAATGACTCCAATTGATTGATAGGCAACATGTTAAGGTTTTTTTCAATTGTGGATATTTTTTTGTTTTTTCGGGAAACGCCCCAAAATATATGGCTGAATTACCCAATTCTAGGACTTGATTCAGCCAGTTCTACAGATGGTGAGTAACCCATATTGGGCGACGCCTGAAAAAAACGAAAATGGCACGCTTCAAATGCTGCGTTATCTTTGCTAGTAGGGGCTGGCCCTGCCGTATGACATTGGTAAGAACGCCAACTCAGCCTGCCTAATGGAGAGCGTTTTTGTAGGAGACGGAGCCCTCAGGATCGGACCAGAAGGTTGATGTGATCCTAGATAGCTACGTATTGAGCGTCGTAGTTCGCGTCATAAAACTACAGAGTGATCATTCTTAGATCCTCTTCCTCAAACTTATCGCAATGGCTCTGGCTTGCGCATCCCCCCAGCCCCTTTTTTTTAGTCGTGACGCTTGCCAGACTAGACAGAGTTTACGTTGGTAGTTCAAGAATCCTGTTAGTGGGATTGCCGTCACTTCATCTGTGCTGAAACTACTCTTTGCTGTCTGTGGCAGTATCGCGGCACATTGCCCCTGATTCACCAGTGCCGCCAGTTGTAATAGTGAAGTAGTCTCTGCGACGATTTGCGGACGTATAAGCAGCGCTTCGTGTGCTTCGTCGATTGCCCGCCGCAGTCGGCCGCCTTCAACTAGCCGTGCTTGGGGCAGATTGGATAACAATTGCTCCCACGCTTTTCCGCTCCTTGGATTTCCTGACACAGCTAGCGATCTTGGAGCAAACAGTGAGTATCCAATTTCCCCGATAACCTCGACCGATAACGAGGGCGTCACCGCATCCGACCTGATAATGCCGAAGTCCGTTTGTCCGTCATCCAATGCCCGTACCACATCTCCGCTGCGCATCGTGCGAGTTTCCATGAGAACATTCCCCAGCGTAGCCCTGCATTCGGCTAACACCGGAGCCAATAACCACTCGATGACACTGGCTCCAGCAGCAACGGAGGTTCGTCGTTGTTCGTTGCGTGAGTCGGCACGGAAGTCTGCGAGGCTTTCAAAGGATGAACGGATAAGTCTGGCGAGCCGTTCGCCCTCTTCCGTAAATGTGATCCTCCTTCCTTTCCTTGTGGTAAGCGTTGCTCCGAAGAACACTTCCAGCTCCTTAATCTGGCGACTATACTGGCTCTGTCTATTTGGATCTCCCCCGGCGGCTTTTACGATGCTACCTGCATCGACAACGTCGAGAAATGCGCGAAGTCGATCCAATGATAGCCCGTGTTCAGAAAATAATTCTCTAAAAGACATAAGTTCTTCTGATGTGATGTTTGTCTGCAGTAATCATGGCATGTGGTTAGTTGTTTTGAGCTACATAGTTGGCAGCATTGCAACGGGCTTCTCCGTCCCAGCGGTAGGCAACCAGCGGGCCACCGTTGGCGGCAGAGTGATCGATACAGCTCACATTATGAGCTTCGGGTACCATTTCACTATCAGCTCGCTTGTAATAATGGCCGATGAAGACAGGTGCGGCGTGTTTGCAGTAGCCAGGAAGCTTGGCGACCTCCACCGGATCAACTTCTTCATCCGTGATTGCCCTACTGGCCGGGAATACCAGACTTCTGGCTCTGATGTCCTTAGCCTCTTTTTCCCACCACCTAGCACGGAACTTAAAGCGTTCAGTTCCTTGATGATCTTCGAAGCTATGGCCTTTAGGCATGGGTATTTCTACGCCTTTGCAGACGATCTCAGCTGCGCGATAGATTACGTGGTCTTTTTCAGGCTTGCAGCCTTTAAGAGGCTTCCCGACACAGGCATGGAGAAAATCGTCATCTTTCAGCCGCTTATGTCCAAGCAACTTGATGCTCTCATCATGCCAGCAGGCGTGCACGACCCTCAGGCCGGGCAGTTCGATGAAGAACGGCAGCTGTTTGATCCATGGAAGCCAGGCATCCTTGATTTCCTGTTCGTCCAAGGCTGCGTGTGTCCCAATGTGCATCTTGTAGCTTTTGCTGCTTTTGTAATGCGGCTTGAGAAATTCTTGATCCTTGTTCGAAATACCTTCCGTATAATTTGGATTGCGAGTGTGGTAAGCGGCAAAATGTAACTCGTGGTTGCCCAGTATGCATTGAGCATGCCCAGCATCACACATGGCTTTGACGGCGACAAGCACCTCGCGCACTCCGTTGGGGACGTCTCCCTTGGGATCGATTAGGTCGCCTAGGAAGATAGCCTTCCTGCCCTCCGGGTGAACGTGGCACAGGCCATCGTGTTCATAGCCCAGCTTGGATAGCAACGGCTCCAGTTTGTCCCAGCGCCCGTGAACGTCTCCGATGATGTCGTATTGTTGTTTTTTCTCTCTCATGACGCTAGTAGTATGATAGAGAATAAAGGCTTATAAAACAGCATAAAATGCAATATATGTGACTATAAAAACATGTATGTCCGAGGCCGCGACGGTTAATGGCTTAAGTTGTTCGCCCAGGCAATTTATTCTGTAGGTCTAAGGCGGGACCGGCCTAGAGTGCTAGTGCATTGATAATAGCTATGTTTTTGTAAGTAACTGTTCTTTTATAAGCTATATCACACATGAGTGAATTTCTCATAAGTGACTTAAAATGAGGGTTTAAGGTTATTTTCATTTGAGGGAATCTGGTGATTTCTTGGTGAAATAGGCACCCTTCGTGCGCGTGCGCGTGAAAAAATAAGACACAGCAAAAGATAAGCGCTCGATCGTGATGCGCCTCGGTGACTGATCCAAACAAAACACCTGCATGTGGTGCTCACTGCTATTGCTCAATGATTTAACCGAATAATAAAGGCTGAAGTGAATACCATACGGTTCTGTTTGCCTCCCCCCAACTAATCTATCAAGAGGCACGTCTCTTAGCTCCCAACTTCCCGTAACTTCATTATTTCAATACTTTCAATCCTTCATTTGCTGCACTTTTGCTGCAAGGTCAAGGTGTTTTGTGCCCAATCTATTGTGTATTAAGGTTATTTCGTCTGGAGAAACTAGAGCAATTCACTCGTAATGAATAGGTCGCCGGTTCAATTCCGGCCAGCGGCTCCATATGGAATAAAGGTTTTTAGCTTTAGTTCTCGATCCATTGTTTTTTGCGTATGCATTTCGTATGCACTTT
>Ga0206131_10000562_pt1 | contig 51343 bp, 96 predicted proteins | sample Helgoland_Spring_FD_148636 | JGI IMG/M metagenome (GOLD analysis project Ga0206131, IMG submission 148636) | Pelagic subsurface seawater microbial communities from Kabeltonne, Helgoland, North Sea - Helgoland_Spring_Bloom_20160517_1 | ecosystem: Environmental > Aquatic > Marine > Epipelagic ... | reverse complement strand
TAATAACTAAATAAATAAATAGGAGATAAAAAATGTTAAATAAAAAAATAAAGTTTTTAGAAGCTGTTAATGGAAAAATAAAAGTTTCTGTTGGTGTTGCTACTAGAACTTCAGGAACAGTAAAAGGTCTTGTAAATATTATAAAACAATATGGATTAAGACCTACAATTCAACATAGTTCATCTATGGACTTTGCAAATGAATATGGTTTTAAAAATAATTCTGACGCTTGGAACCTTTGGAATTTATCAGTTAAAACTTATTCAAAAGAAACTAACCAAAACTGGGAGATGATATAATGGACATAATTAAATTAGAAGAACATTATGGAAGACCTTCAGAATTTGCTCTTACATTTACAATGGAAGCAATTAAATCAGAGGTTGTTAGCTTTTGGGAAAAAGTACAAAATGATGAAATAATTGGCGAGAAGAAAAAATATCTTCAAGCCTTATTTAATCTAAATAATAAACTAGTGGAAAAGTATAACTCTAAAGGTGGTGATGCTACTGGTTATTATATGGAATGGGTTGACGAAAAACCTTATTCTGTTTCTTTATCAGGGTTAATAAATTAATGACTGTTAATAATAAATTAATCTCTATTGATAAGAGATACAAACTAAATTCTAGGGACATTGAAGAAATTAATGTCCTTAGAAATCAAGGAAAAACATTAGATGATCTTGCAAAACATTTTAATGTATCACAAGCAACTATTTTATACTGGACAGATAAAAAACAAAGAGAAAAACAAAGATTAAAAAATGCTAAAAGAAGAAAAAAAGGTCTTGAATTAAAAACATCTATTAAAAAAGACATGGAAAAAAGAAAGTTAAGATGGTCTATTTTTCCTCAAAACATGTGGGTTAATAGATACCATTCAGCAAAAGGTGAAAAGAGAAGTAAAAGACATAAAATAGATGGTGTGTCTTTTTCAATAGTTGAAAAACATATACATAAATTTAATGCACCAAACTCAAAAATAAAATGATAAAAAAAGAAAGGAAGTATAATATGACAAAATTAGGTAGAGAAATAAGAGTAAAGTTTATTTATACTGATGAGTTATTAAGAAAAATTTTAAATAATCCAACTAAAGAACACTTATATGATATGAGAGATAAGTTTGCAAAAAAGGAAACAATTAAATTTAATCCTTTTGACAAACCAGCTTTTGAAAAAGAGTTATTAACTTTTAGCAACACTTTTAAATTTTTTACTTATAAAGATATTGTAGAAACTTTAAAAGATTACAAGGAATTTACTATTTTAGAATATCGTATTACAGATAATAATGACGATGCTTTTAATAGAAAAGAATATGGTAGATGTTGGGCTTGTGATATTTCGGGTATTGTAATTGATTTATCATTAGAAAGATATTTGAAAAAAGAAAAGGAAATATATCATATAGAAAAAACTAAAGCTGGTTCTAAATATCCTGTTAAAAGAGTTAATTACTGGGGAAAAGACATATAATATGAGAATAGGAAAAATAGGTTAAATAAGCCTTTAGTACCAACAATTAATAATGGTTTTAATTATTTTATAATAATATATAATATTAATTATTAACTAAAAAAAGGAGAAATAATATGACTATAAAAAATATAAACAAATTTATTAAAGAACATAATGATTTTCCATTAAATAAAAAAATATCTGAACCTTTGGATAATAAGGGTGCTGAAATTATATTTAATGAAGTAAATAAATTTTTTGATGAACCTGATAGTAGTGGAGAGGGAAGTGTTGCGTACACTATGAGTGTTAAAAGATTTTATGAAAAAGTAAAATCTGAATTACTTTCTCTAGGATTTAAAGATCATTGGGAAAATTTTAAAATATAAATAACTAAATAGGAGAATAAATATGAGAATGGAAAAAATAATAGAAAGATTGGAAAGAGATAAAGAAATAAAGTTTGAAGAACATCAAACCCTAGAACAAGTTCAGAAAAATTTTCAAAGTGCATATATTGAAAATGATATTGTGTTTTGGGAAATTAATGACCAAATGCCATTTGAAGAAATGACTACTAATTTTGTTCTTGCTGGTTTTATAACTAAAGAGCAAAAAGAAAAAACAGATTATGCTAGAGAAAAAGATGATGATTTGTTTTGGAATAAATATTTTAACAAAAGAAAGGAGTCATAATGAAAGTAATTAAAAAAATATTTAAAAATTCTGATAATTATGAAATTATTTTTGGTAATGAAATATTTAGTGCTAAATATAATAAAACTTATCCAAAATTAGGTGATTGGTCTTTATCAAGAATGAATAAAAAATTATCTAATTCTTTATTTCGTATGTTTTTACCTTGTTATGATAAAGAAAAATTTAAAGACTTAAAGCATATAAAAAATTATATTAAAAATAGAAAATATTTATAAAGCTAGTTATATAAACAGTCTTGCAAAATATCCCATAGTTTAGGATTCTGTTTAAAAATTCTTGTGTAACCATCTCCTACTGCTTGGGCTATGGGTTCTTCTCCTCTTTGATTAACATCTATACCATCATTATAACAAATCACATGGAATAATTCGTGATAAAAAGTATTGAATAATCTTTCGCCTTTTATGTTTTGATCAAAGTATAAGGTTTGTTTATTAGGATCATATAATCCATAACAATCATCTAGATTTTTATAAACAATTGAAATTTTTCTTTTTCTATATTTGATATATTTTAGTTCAGGATTAATGAAACTCATTTTGCATATCGGTTAATAACAGCAACAGTCAATTCATTAATTAATTTTAATGCTTCTGGAAAGGTTAAAGACTTTGTAACATCATAACCTAACTCATCTCCAACTTTTAATATTATATTGCCACTCATTGATTTACCTACTATGGCATAAGGTTCTTGATCTTTTAATCTTATATCCTCTCTATCAAAACAATCTTCTTCTACTTCATTTTCTATATCTCTATAAATATCTTCAATGCTTTTTTCTGCCATATTCTCTCTCCAAAGTTTCCATAGAAATATTATTTACTTCGTGTATGTGATTATCCCAAATTGATAATTCGCATATTTGATAAGTCCAACCAGTTAAACTGTGTTTAGCATAACTCTCAATATGATTATGTGGCATAGCACAACCAACATTTATAATTCTTGTAAAGTCATTTTTAACAGGGCTTATCTTTGCAACCCTATTATCTTGTGCTCTATGACTATGACCAAAAACAATATCTATTTTTGATTTATTAGCAATTTGTCTTTCACTAGCTTCTCCACCATATTCTTTACCCATAGGGTTTATAGGTGCATGAATAAAACCAACTCCACCTAACATAAGATATTTTCCATAAGGAATTACTTCCCATTTATATTTCTTGCAGATAGCGTAAAATTCTTTCTGACACATTCCATAAAAACTTGGATTGCTGTCTTCTTTACGAAACATTCTTTTTTCGTGGTTTCCTAAAGTATAATATTTTTTAATATTTAATTTTTTTAAATGATTATCAAACTCTTTCATAGCTAAATCCATTGATTCCATATCTTTTAAGAAAATAGGTTTATCAATTCTAGCAGTATAAGTATCGTCTTTGATATAATGAGTACAACTATCTAAAGTTATAAAATCTCCTATCTGAACTACGTAATCTGGTTTAACTTTTTTAATGTGTTTTGCAAACCAACCAAATCTACTTTTATCTGGAATATCTGGAGAGTCGTGTGTGTCGCCAATTACTACAACTTTAATCATGTTTCCTTTATTTGTTCACAAGAAAATTGTGCCATTAATTTATTTGCTTCAACTATAGATTCTGGATATTGAATTATTATATTATGTGTTAATCTATATCCTGCTAGTGAGCATTCTCGCCAACTACCATATATAGTATCTGAAAATTCTATAGGTTGCAAACATTTAAAATCAATTCCACTACAGATTGTTAGGACTATAACCCAACTCATTTATTTTTTATTTGTTTTAATGATGTCAGTTGCTTTAATTCCATAAATTGCTGCTACGATTGAAACCCAAAGACCTACTATCCAATAAGGCATATCTTGAAGTTTTTCAAAGAATAAATCCAACTTTGCAGATATTTCAGGATCTTCTGCAAATACAGAATATGCTAGTAATAAAATTGGCAAACTTAAAATTAATAAAACAAACTCATCTTTATAGTCATTTTTTTGATTTTCAAATACTTGACCTTTGTATTCAATTTCACCTTTTCGCATTTTTTCTGAATGTAAAAGTTTAGCTTCTGACATATTTTCTTTAAATTTTTGTTTATCTGAATACAATTTTGCACCAGTTTTAATTCCCATACTTAATAAATTTAACCACATTATTTTATTACCTCATTACCCATTTTATCAAATGTATATTCCATTTCAGGTAATCCATTTTCATAAGATTTACCATCAAAGACTAATACTTGTTTTCTATTAACACCTTTTTCATTATAACTACAATGAATCCAACCACCATTTTTTTCTTTTGGATCATAAAATTCAAGAATCAGTTGATCAAAGTCGCAATTATCTTTAATCCAATGTGCTACTTTTATATTAGCAATACCATTTATTTCAAAATCCACAGCTTGACCTTTAGTGTGTTGACTTGAATCTGAAGAACCTAATTTACGATTAACTTCTAATGATCTATAACCACTATTAATGATTACAGGCATTTCAAATTTTGCCCTTACAGGTTCTAATATTTCATAACATATATTTTCTAAATTCTTTACCTCTCCAGCACCTGGAATATTTGTTATTCCATGCCTAGTTGCTATCTGACTCTTTGTCATTTCTTCTAATTTAAAGTGCTTACTTAATTGCATGATTAAATCCTCCCAAATAATTGTATTATTATAGTACCCATACCTAAAACTACCATTACAATCATACCTAAAACTACTCTTTCCAGTCTAGACATTTGAACTTTTAATTCTTTAATTTTTGCATTTGTTTCATTTTGCATAATTCTGCATAATTTTTCGTGATCGTCAATTCTTTGATGTGCTGTATTTGTAGATGATTTTTTTTTATACATTATTTACTCCCACCAATGTAGCCACCAATAACTCCTATTAATCCTGTAACTGACATCTTCATTAAGGTTATGACACTTTCATCTACTGGTCTATTTTCTTCTAATGCCACAATATAATCTCCAATAATAATAGTACCTAATAAAATTAGAACACCACTTGTTATTAATAGTATTACAATGTCTTTAAAATTTTTAATCATTATTTACCTTGCCCTTTATATCTTGTTTGTTTTTTTTGTCTTTTTTCAGATTTATTCTGACTTTTTTTGTGAATACCTCTTTTAACTGGTTTATCTCTAACAACAAAATCTTTGAATTTTTTAGCCATAATTTACTCCTAGTGTATATTTACCTATAAATTGATTAGATACCCTTTAAAACGTCTCTATGGTCGATTAAACAGGTATATTTTAATGGTTTTAGTCTTTATTTAATGTTTTTTCTAGATATAGGATAAAGTCCATTGATTCTTCTTGTGCTTCCTTTACCCAATGCTTGAATGGTTTTGTGTTTTGACTCATAGTCTTTCCAAAATTATCCATTCCCTCTTTGTGTCTATCTAAATGTTTTTTAATGATCCTATTAACTATCGGATCAATAGTAATGTTTCCCTTTAATGATTCTTCTAATTTACTTTTTATAAATTTGTTAAGATTATTTAATTTTTGAATTTCTAAATCTTGTTTTAATATTATTTCTATTAATTCTTCTTTTGTTTTAGCTAAATGTGTAGGTATAAAAGAATCCATGTTATAACCTTAACATCAGTTCTGTAAATTCTATAGCAACAACTAAAGCTAATTCTATTGCTAGAATAGTATGATAAATGTGCCAAACAACACTATTACCTTTTTTCTTTTTCATAAGACCTTTTTGCTATCGGTTTTCTTTCATAGGTTTTAATTCCTATGTGTTTTAATTCACTTGTTATATCTGTCCATATTTCGCCACCACATTGTTTCCATAAAGCACAGAAATAAAAATCTTCTGATAAATATCTTTTGGTATTATCCTTATCTTCTAAAATACCTTGACCTTGTATTCCACAATCAAAAAAAGCATATTCTTTAATACCTTTAATTCCTTTTTTTACATTAACTTCTGTAAGATATTCTATTTGTGGATATTTTTTTAAAATGGTTTTAAAAACATCTCTTTGAATACACATAAAACCAGTTCCTGCATAATCACAAAGTTTATATCCGTTATCGTTATCTTTAAAATTATATTTACCTAAAGGAAAATTAACACACCAACCTAAACTAGCATCTCCATCTTCAATCTTGTCATCTTTTTTAATTGGATAAGGTGCTGTAGATATTGGTTTGTTTAAATTTAAAACTCTTATAAAATCATCTGGTGTAAAACTTATATCTGCATCTATAAAAAATAAATGAGTATGATCTGTATCTAAAAATTGTTTTACTAGTTTATTTCTTGCTCTTGTTATTAAACTATCTCTTAACCACATTATACTAATACCAATACCATTTTGTAATAATATATCTCTTATAGAAATAATTGATGATATTGTTTCTAAATGTATTTTTGTATCAAAACTAGGAATACAAATTAATATAGATTTTTTATTTTTCATTTTACCTTATAGGTGGTATTCCTAACATTGGTCTTTTATCAAATTTATTTTTTTCTGCAAACTGACCATTAACATGATTATAATGTAAAAATACTTGTCCACATATATTACCCTCAAATGGTTCTCTCCAATGTTCTAAATCGCAACCATTATAAACTAACATATCTCCTACTTCAAGAACGACTTTATCTCCTTTTGGAGCATTAGGTTTATGTATGTTTTTGTATTCATCTATAACATTATTAGAACCAGTAGGATCAATAAATATTGACCATTGATCTCCACCTAAATTTAATGTTGTAGAGATTTCACAACTTGGTCTATCTTTATGTCTTTTTAATATATCTCCTTTTTTATATGCTCTAGCATAAGAATAAGTAGGTATTAAATCTAAACCTGTTTCTTGTTTCATAATAGGTAATACTTTCATTAATAAAGTTTCCATGACAAAATCTCCATAACAAGAATAAGTATTAGGTATTTGCTGATCTTTCCATGTGCCTAATAAACTAGATTCAGAATGGATATTGTGTTTATACATAAATTCTACTGCATCTCTTTTAAGTAAGAAATAGTTAAAGATAAAATTAGCTAAATCATAGCTTATTGCATTTTTAATAACTTTATATTTAAACATTATACAAACATTCCTTTCTGCAAAAAATTAAACGATACTGATATTCTTATTTCATTAGATTCATTAGGATCAACACAATGTAATAACCAAGATGGAAACATAATTAATCTACCATCTTTAGGTTCATAATGTGTTTCTCTATATAATCTTTGTGGTAATTGTCCTGGTTTTTGTTTTGGTCTTATCATAGATGCCGAGTTTCTTGGATCATCTATTTTTAAATGTCCACAGTTCTTGGGTGCTTTAACATAATAAACACCTGACCATAATGAATTAGGGTGTTGATGTGATCTATTCATTCCTCCTGGTGGATTTATATTAGCCCACATATTTCCTAAAAAAGGTTCTGAATCTAAATGTTCTTGTTCGTAAATGGTTTTTTGTGAAGCATATAACATATCAACTAATTTTGCATATTCTGGAAGTTCGTGCATATTAGTTGTTGAGTGCCAACCTTTTACATTAGTTCTAGTTAATCCTTTATCTTTATTTGACCAAGCTATAATATCTCTTTCAAGTTCTTGATTAAGAGTTGGGTGAACTATATCTGCAATATAAATAGGTGTTGGAAAATGTAATTCTCTAAACATTATTTAAAAGGTGTTCCTCCAAACCACATAACAAGTGAATTTCTTTTGCCTCTTATTACTGGTGTTACTCTATGTCTTATAAATGATGCAAAGAATACTGCATGACCTTGTTTAAGTTTTGCAATCTTACCTTCACTCATTAATTCTAAATCTCCACCTTCAAATTCATTTTCTGGAGACAACAAACAAGTCATAGATATTTTTCTAACAGGTGGTTCATGTGCCATGTTCACATCATTATCAACATGCCAATCATAAAATCCTCCTTCAGGATATTCAGTATATTGTGCTGGTTCTGTTAAGGTCATTCCATCAAAACCAAAATGATTACCATTTGTAGTTTTCATTATTCTTTCAATGTCTTTATACATATCATTCATTTTCTTAAATGGAATCCAACTAATATGTGAAGTTCTAGTTTTAGTATCTATTACTCCTCCTTTAATTCCTTTACCACTTCCAACTTGTGCATCTTGTTTAGGCTCTGATCTTCCTGCATCTATAATCATTTTACATTGTTCAGAGGTAAAAATAGGTGTTGTAGTTTCAACTATAAAAGATTTCCAACGTGGCTCTGTTATCATATTGCTCCTCTATTTTTAATTGGATCAAACTGCACATCACAGTTTGCAGCTAATGTTCTTCTAGTTTCATTAGTTCCATTAAATGGATAAACACAATGCCTCATATCATATGGAAAAATATAAAAATCTCTAATATCCATAGGTGGTTGATAATCTATTTTTGCAAACTGACCATTACTTGCACCTAATATTTGAAGCCTACCATTTTGTGGTATTGCATCATTTGAATATTCTTTACCAAAAGTTGATGGCATTTTTAAAATCATTACACTTGATAAACCTGTGAATAAAGTTCCTCTATGAATATGTGCAGGATTATATTCGTGTTCTTTCATTTCATTCACCCAAATAGAATTTAAGTGTGTATCATATTCTCTAATTTTATTAAATGCTAAATAATGTTTAAAAACAGTCATAAAATAATCAGTTACATTTCTTGGTAACATATTATGATTTTTCATCTTAGATTGATCTTGACCATTGTAAAACAAACTATGTTCGTTTTCAATTTTACCAACTAATTGTTTATTAGCAGGTGCTAATCTATGAAAGTTTTGTTCGTAGATTTGATTAATCGCACTAAATATATCTAGTGGTACTTGATACTTTAGAATTGATTGACCTAAAAATACAAAATCAAAATTAAGATTTTGGTTTTCCATGTTGTTCAATTTGCTCTTTCTCTTTGTAACTGCTTTCTAATTCACCAGATTTTTTAATTCTTTGCAAGGATTGAAGTTGTCCCATAATATTAAACACTTCAGCTTCTGATGAATTGGGAGTTAAAGATTTTGCTTTCTCATGATATTGCATACCATAAGATTCTAATTGATGTTGATTAACATCTTTGTCATTAAATGATCCATCATTAAATTCACCTTTTAATTTAGACCACATTTTAATTTCTCTCATTCTATGCTTTGCAGTTTTCTCCATAGAGGCTTTACCAAATTTAGCTTCATCTAAATCAATTTGATATTTAGTTAGTTTATATTCATCTTGTTCAGATTCTATTTTTTTCTCTAACCATTTAATTTTTGCTTCATTTCTTCTGTAGTCAAATGATAATGTCATTAAGTTATCTAAGTAACTTGCTTGTTCTCTAACACATTGCCAATATTTTGCAGCTTTAGTAGGATATCTATTGTCTTGTAATACAGAAAATCTGGCTTCAGTTTCTGTTCGAAACATTTGTTTTTTACTCCAAGTGTCACGAAGTTCATCAACCATACCTTTAAAATCAGTAAGATCGTTTTGTTCTAATAGATTATTTAAATGAGTTTCTTCTTGTTGAATTAAATCTTTTACGTCTTTTTTAACTGCCATATTTATCCTTTATGTTTAAGAGAAATATAACCTATTTAAAAAATATTACAAGGTTTAACTATCTGTAAATGTTTGTACTAATGGTACACCTGCACCTAAATATTCTTCTGTTGCTGTACTGTAAGGAGATTCTCCACCAGCTAATAAACCTAAAGAAGAAGTGCCAAGTCCACTCCTATTACTTATATTATCACTAGATGATGTTCCTGTACTCCAACTAGTTCCATTCCATAATTCTGTATTAACTCCACTTTTTTTTACAGCCGAAGATTGAATACCGAACATTGCACCACCTCCAGCAATATTTTGATCGGCAACTTCTGTCCAACTGCTTCCATTCCAAGTTTCAACATTTGCAAGATTAGATGTAGCATATCCACCACCACATAATGCTAATGTACTTGTTCCAGTTCCTGCCACACTTCTTCTTGCAGTATTCAAATCTCCTACTTCTGTCCAAGAAGAACCATTATAAGATTCTGTTTCTGCTCTTGCATTAGTAAATCCTGGTGGAATTAATCCACCAAATACAACACCTGCTGTACTAGATTCATTTCCTGCAGCAAGATATTCTCTCCCAGTATTTAGAGAAGGTGTGTTTGACCAACTTGTACCATTCCAAGATTCTGAATTACTATTTCTACCAGTACCTCCTGCTGTTAATGCAGAAGTATATGCTCCACCACCCCCCATTGCTTTTCCTGCAGTATTTAAACTTGCAACTGATGTCCAACTAGTTCCATTGTAAGATTCTGTAGCTGCTGTAGTAGGTTCTCCACCATAGACCAAACTTGCTGTTTGAGTTCCTGCTCCATGAGTATAAATCCATCTAGCTGTATTCAAGTTTCCACCTGTAGACCAAGATCCTGCAGTTGTTTGAGCTGCACCTTTTAAAACATTGTCTGTTGTGTTGTACCAAACTTGTCCTGTAACAGGATTTGCAGGATCCGTAGATACTGCTTCAATGTTTGTGCCATTTATTTCTTTGTATGTTGTCATAATTAATCTGTGCTCACTGTTCTAGTTGAAAAAGTTTGGCCACTCCATTCTTCGGTTGCTGCTGTCATTGAAGGTGTAGCACCACCAAAAGCTAAAGCTGCTGATGTTGTACCTGCTCCGCCCAATCTAAATCTTGCTGTAGCTAGATCAGCAACCTCTACCCAACTTACTCCATTCCATTGTTCTGTTTTTCCCGAAAGTGAAGCTCCTCCTGCAGGATCAATATCTCCTCCAAAAACTAAAGCTGATGTTTGTGTTCCAGCTGCAGCTGCACCATACGTTCCTGTATTAAGATGAGTAACTCCAGTCCAACTTGTTCCATTCCAAGATTCTACAACATCTCTTGTTCCAGATGCTGGAGGTCCATAACCACCAACAGATAAAGCAGCAGTTGAACTTCCTATACCTACTAAACTATATCTACCTGTATCGGTTAAATCATTTACTTCAGTCCATGACGAACCGTTCCACAATTCTGTTAATTGTCTTTGTGGATCTCTTCCACCAAAACCTAATGCTGCTGTATTAGTATCTCCACACCCAGCTAATCTTTCTCTCGCCGTATTTAAGTCTGCAACCTCAGTCCAGTTCGTTCCATTCCAAGATTCTGTTACTGCTACATATGTTGTTGTATACCCACCAAAACATAAAGCAGCTGGTTGTGTTCCTGCACCTGCTGCACCTTTTCTAGCTGTATTTAAATCATTGACTTCAGTCCAGCTAGTTCCATTATAAGCTTCTGTTAATGCTGAATTAGAAGGAGTTTCACCACTAAAACCTAATGCTGCTGTTTGTGTTGCAGCGGAGGCAGTTGCTATTTTTGCTCTAGCAGTATTTAAAGCACCACCCGTAGACCATGCTCCAACTGGAAGACCTGCGTTCCATTCTTCGGTTGCTGTTGTTACAGGTTCTGTACCTCCACCAAAAGCTAATGATGAAGTATTATCTGCACCAGCTGCTCCTGGACCATTTCTATTAGTACTCATACTTGCAACTGTTGTCCAACTAGTTCCATTCCAAGATTCTGTTACTGCAGATGTAGGTTCTGATCCAAACATTAATGCTGATGTTGAAGTCCCTGCTCCACCTAAAGAATACCTTGCAGTATTTAAATCAGCAACTTCTGTCCAACTAGCTCCATTCCAAGTTTCTGTTGCACCTGTTGCTGCTGTTGAATAACCACCTGCACTTAAAGCAGAAGTATTAGATGCTCCTGCACCACCAGATAATCTTCTTGCAGTGTTTAAATTATTAACTTCAGTCCAACTGCTTCCATTCCAAGATTCAGTATCTGTTGTATTAACATTACCTGGTCCTCCTGTGCCTCCTCCAAATGCCAAAGCATTTGTATTATCTGCACCTGTTCCTCCAGGAAATCTTCTAGCAGTGTTTAAATCATTTACTTCTGTCCAGCTTGTGCCATTCCAACTTTGATTAATAGCTTGTACTGCTGCACTAAGACTAGGCATTCTTCCACCAAAAGACAAAGCCGAAGTTTGAGTTCCCCCTGAACCTTGTTGTGCTTGAACTGAAGCCATATTGGCAAGATTAGTCCAAGTTGTTCCATTATAAGATTCTGTTTTATTTGAATCTGAAGGTTCTGATCCTCCAAAAGCTAAAGCTGCTGTTTGTATACCTGCTCCACCCATATATATTCTAGCAGTATTTAAATTACCACCTGTAGACCAAGCTCCTGTAGTATTTTCATATTGAAACTTTAAAGTATTTGCAGTTTCGTTATACCACACCTGTCCCGTTATAGGATTATTGGGATCCGTAGTATAGTCTTGCACCTTCGTGCCATGAATGCCTTTGTACTCAGCCATTTTAAATTTATTCCTCTAATGTTATGTCAGCAGGTCTTGTGTTAGTCTCTACTGCTGGTGCTTTTTCAGCATCAGGTAAAGCGTCCCACGCAGATTGTGCTGCTTGAACCTCTGCATCAACAATCGCCTGTGCCTCGTCTTTAGTTTTAACAACTCCTGCAACTTTAGCAACCCAAAGATTACCATGTTTGTTGTATGCAGGAACTTGCCAAACATTACCAGGATAGCCTTTAAACGTGATTCTAGAAGATTCAACGTGATCGATAAAACCCTTTCCCCAATTTTCTGCTACACAGTATTGATATGTTTTTGCCATAGTTTACTCCTTTGTTATTAACTTGTTGTTATTGTTTTTACCACATTTGAGCTAGAACTCCACTCTTCTGTTGCTGCTGTGACTGCTGGAGGTGAAGGATCAGAACCACCGAAAGCTAGTCCAGCACTTGTTGTTCCAGCTCCACCTGCTACTTGTCTTGCAGTATTTAAATCACCTACTTCAGTCCAAGCAGCACCATTCCATTCTTGTACATTTGCTAAATCAACACCAGGTGTAGCAGAACCCCCAACATTTAAAGCAGATATATAACTTCCAAGACCAGCTGATTGAAAATTTGCTGCAGGTAAATCATTCACCTCTGTCCAACTTGTTCCATTCCAAGACTCTGTATTAGCAAGTCGTGCATTTCCTGGATCTTCTCCACCAAAAGCTAATGCCTCTGTATTTGTTGCACCAGTTCCTGCTAATTGTCTTCTTGCCGTATTTAAATCTGCAACTTCTGTCCAAGCACTTCCATTCCATGATTCTGTTGCTCCTGTAACAGGATTACCTCCAAAAAGTAAAGCAGCTTCATTATCTGTTCCTGCATTTCCTCTTGATTCTCTTGCAGTATTTAAATCAGCGACCTCTGTCCAACTTGTCCCGTTCCAACTTTCATTTATTGCTGTAACTCCTCCAGGTGTATTACCTGCAAAAGCTAAAGCTGAAGTTTGAGTACCTGCCCCTGCCAAAGCTCGTCTTCCTGTATTTAAGTCATTAACCTCTGTCCAACTCGTACCATCATATAATTCTGTTAAATTTGAATCACTAGGATTACCTCCAGCACCTAATGCAGCTGTCTGAGTTCCAGCGTTTGCCATAGCTGATCTCGCAGTATTCATACTCCCACCCGTAGACCAAGCACCTATTGGCTGTCCTGGACCTAACCATTCTTCGGTTGCGGCTGTATCTCCTGGTGATTCTCCACCCATTGCTAAAGCAGCAGTTGATGTACCTGCACTACCCATTTTTGCTCTTGCAGTATTTAAATCTGTTGTTTCAGTCCAAGAAATACCATTCCAAGATTCTGTATTTGCTATAGTAGGTGTTCCATCAGGTGTTCCACCAAAACCTAAAGCTGATGTGTTAGTTCCAGAACAAGTACCCCCTAAAGCAAATCTAGCAGTATTCATATTGTTAACTGCAGTCCAACTTGTACCATTAAAAGATTCTGTATTTGTTACATTTGGTGGAGCTAAACCACCAAAACTTAAAGCTTGTGTATTATCAGTTCCAGAACCCCCTGTTCCTTCTCTAGCAGTATTTAAATCACCCGTTTCAGTCCAAGATGTTCCGTTCCAAGACTCTGTTACACCTGTAGTATTATTAGGTGGTATATTACCACCGTAAGCTAATGCTGAAGTTTGAGTTCCATTTGCTGCAGCACGGTATCTTGCTGTGTTTAAATCTCCAACCTCTGCCCAACTGGTTCCATTCCAAGATTCTGTTTCATTTCTATGTAAAAAACCTGGAGGACCTGAAAATCCCCCAATTGCTAATGCTGCTGTATTACTTTCACCAGTTCCAGCCAACAAAACTCTACCTAAATTTAAATCTGCTACTTCTGTCCAAGCTGATCCATTATAAGATTCAGTTATATTTGTATAACCTGTACCAGCAAACATTAAAGCTGAAGTCTGTATGCCAGCTCCTGCTCCATCTCGTCTAGCAGTATTTAAATTATTACCAGTACTCCAAGCACCAGCTACTGTTACATTTGGATATTGATATTTGAATGCGGCTGCAGTGCTGTCGTACCAAACTTCTCCATCAACCACACCTGGTTTATCTCCAGCGTAATTAGTAATCGCTGTACCTTGAATCCCTTTATAAGTAGACATTATTTAGCCTTTAACAACCAACCTTGAGTTCCATCTATATAGACCAAAGTATTAGCTGCCCTTTCTACTGAAACTGTTAAGTCGGCTGCAGAGCCTTGAATATTTTCTGAATTTCTTCCAATTGTTAAATTATTTGTATCAAAAGTTCCTGCGTAATCTATGAATGCAACTTCATCACCAATTGTTGGAGATGCGGGTAGTGTCATTGTAAATGCACCACCTGTTGTATTTATAAAATAACCTTCTGTAGCAACTGCTGTAAAACTTGAAGTTTTAACTGCTTGCCAATCTGTTCCACCAGCAGCAGGATCAGTAAAAGAAGCTGTAGTCCCATCTGTAGATAAAACTTGTCCTGTAGTTCCCATGGTGATTCCACCAAATGCACCAGAATCATTAAATTGAATTTGTTTGTCAGAGCCACCTGGAGGAGAAGTAACTGAAGCAAAAGATAATGTTCCTGAACCATTGGTAGTTAGTGCTTGTCCACTACTACCATCTGCGGCAGGTAAGAGATAAGTTACATTAGAACTAACAGCTTGTCCTTTTAAAGCTATGTAATTAGAACCAGCATCTGTATCTTCTAAAAATCTTAATTCACCATCTTGTGTTGCGGCACCACCAATACTAACAAAACCAGCAGGGTTTAGAGCTACACTTCCATTTGCTAATGTTAAAACTGTTGTTGAAGCTGTTGTAGATATACCTGCAACTGTTGAAGATGAATCTATAAAATTTACTGTATCTGTAGCTTGATCAAATATAGCTAATTGAATCCAAGCATCATTATCAGCATTACGCATATACCAATAGTCAGTATTTGTATCATACCACATTTGATAAGCATAAGTTGTAGCTGGTGCAGTAGCATTTGAATTATTTGATACTATTGCTTGAAGTACATCATTTAAATCAGAACGAAATGCAGGAAAGCCCTGATTCGCTATTACATAATCGTGAGTTGCCATATTTTATATTACCTTTGTTATTTCTTTATCATAGTTAATTAAGTTAATCAATATCCTTTTGCGATATAATCAAATGTTCTTGAAACACCAGAACCACCTGAATCAGTAAAAGCAATTTGAAAACCAGTTGTTGATTTATTTGTTATTGTGTATGATTCTCCTGTCGTCATATTTTGTGCAGTTACCCCAAGTGCTGGTATAATTTTATAAGTTATAGAATAAGTAACTGTTTTTGTACCTGTTCCACTAACTACATCTGATTCAGATGTTATTCTATCTTCCATATCAACAGTAACACTCAAAGCATAAACTAAAGGTGTAGAGCCTAAATCGTCTGATTGCATTAATAATTGAAATTTATAATATCTTGCTGTGTAATCTCCAACACTAAAATTTCTAAAATCTGTATATGTAACATTATCATTTGATGTAGAAATTTGTATAATTGATCTACAGTCAGACGGAGCATCTCCATCAAAGTTTGATTGTTGGTCATCAAATAAACCACTAACATTATCAAATAGTCTATCTCTATCTGTTGATGTTTGAGTTATATTTGCAGTTATTCTTGCAGTAAAAGCATCACCAATATCAATGGGTATATCACTAAAAAGATAAGTTCCTGACGCTACTACATTATTATTTTGTGTACCACCATCAAAATTGTGTGAAGTTACTGAATCAAAATTACCACTTGCTGAATCAAAAAGTTCAGTTGAATCTAAAGTTAAATAATAATTAATCCCATCATCAGTATTTCTAACAACATTTGTTTTAGTTCCTGAAAATTCTGGGTTTTGTGTATTTGTTGTAATTGCATTAAAATTACCTATTGCAGCAATATCAGTTGCTATTACAGTTGCATCAATACTGTAACCACCTAATTTATCAACTGCCTTGATAAGATAAGAGCCGACTCTTGCAGGTACAGTAATAGAAGTTCCAGGTCTTGAAATTTTAGTAACTAATGGAACAGAATTTGACCATTCAGCACCAGAAGTTAATGTAGAAAAGTTGACTACATAATAACTTAAATCCAAAACATCTACTGGATCCCAACTTAAAAAAGCATCTTGTCCAACAATATTACAAGCAAAATTTTCAACATTAGGTGGTGGAGCAGACAAACCAATTACAGTATGATCTGCAGTTATAGTTGAAGAATTAACTCCATAAATATTAACACCTCTTGCTCTTACTTGATAACTTGCTCTGTCAATTACATTTAAAAATTCATAACTTAATCTAGCACCTCTACCAATTTGTTTAAAATCATCAGTAACAGCATTACCATCTGCGTCAGTTAATTGTTTAATTTCTATTTCATAAAGTTCTGTAAAACTATCTGTTGCCTCAGTTAATTCAATAACCAATTTTACGATTACAGTTCCATCATTATAAGAAACCAATTCATCAGTTAAAGTAATTGCTGTTGGTGCAGATACAGAAGTTGATTTAGGTAAATTTGTAGCTTTACCACTTGAAACAGTAGAATAATCTCCTGTACTAAAATCATATACAGCACTAGCAATTTCTTTAAAATTAGCAGTTATCTGCAAACTACCATCATTTCCATCAATAGAAAAACCCCACTCTAATACTTGAAAGGTTTTATTACTCCAACCCATTCTTACATTTGTAATATTAACAGTATCTCCAACATCTAAATCAAAAGCACCCATATCAAAAGATGCTGAAAAAGATATTTGTTGTCTAACTTTTAATAATTGAATTTTTGATAGTCTTTGACACATTCTACTAGAATTAGTAAAAGGATAATCAAATTCAGCATAAATTCTTTCACCATTATCTTCTGCTTCAAATGCAGAACTTGTTAAAAATGGATAATTTTGTGGTTGAAAATCATTAGCTGGTTCAGAATATAAACCCTTAACAGCATTAAATAATTCTTTTTTACTTACTCTACTATTTATTGAAACTCCACTTCTTAAATTGTTTTCATTTAAGGTAACTGTTGGTGATAAATAGGAAGATGGTATTATTTTAAATTCCCCATTTGAATAAATTAAAAAACCACCCAATGTAGTTAGTAAATTTTCTATAATTACTTTAGGACTTTGTGATAATTGAAATGAACCATTACAAGTGAATCTTTTTTCTGTTCCTGATGGATTAGTTACAGTTACAGTTTCATCACAAGTATTTGCACTTGCTATAAAATTTGTATCATTTATCTCAACATCTTCTACTTGCATACCATAAATTGTATTTGATAAATAATCTCTAATACATAAAACAGGATTGTCTGAAAAAGTTGTAAAATTAAATTTTTGTGTAGTGCTTCCTGTTACAGATGTTAGACTTATTGCAGTTTCTGCAACACAGTTTGCATAATTAGTTGCTAATTTTATTGTATCAGAATCTACTTTAATAACATAATAAAGTGTACCATTGCTTAACCCACCAATAGCAGTGTTGCTGTTAGTGTCATAAGTAACCCTGTCAAAAGTAGAAAGCCCATGTGAAGATAAGGTGATAGTGTTATTAACTGTAGATACAGTGCCAGAAGAAGCAGTAAAGCTAGTTGCTCTTGGATCATATAATTTTTTTCCTTTTACTATTGCTGAAACATTCGGTACACCATTTGGATAAACATCTGAATCAAATGTAAATTTTAAATATATATATGCTTTTCCACTAATTTTATGATCAGTTGTCCATTGAGTAACATCAGTCACTAAATTTGCATCTGCTAATTGTGCAGGATCACCAAAATGTTTTTTAACTCTTAATTTACCATTATACTTATCACCACTTGTTGGTGTATAAATAGGAATACCATTACTATCATTAGAACTTGTTTCTAATGCAACAGCATCATCTCCTAAATAAATAGTTGATATATCATCTACTTCATGTCCAGCAAGAACAATAACCATGTGCAAAAATTCATTTGTACTAGATGTTGTTTCTGCATAAACAATAGTTCCACCAATTCTTGATGTTCCATATATAACTCTATAAGGAGCAGTAGGTGCTTTTGAGGTAACTGTTATTCCTGACTCTATAGCAGTACCAAAATTAGGTGGATCAATTTTAGGTGCTAGTTTTTGACCAACAAGACCACCAATAATAGATGTACCAACACTAATTAATGCTTTTTGAACAAGAGGGTTAAAACCTTGAAATGTTGAAACTGCACCTGGACCTAAAACAACTACTGCCGCAACTACTGCCGCAATAATTATAATTTTTTTAACCGAACCACCAGCTTGTGCTACTTCACCATGATATTCATAAGATTCTGATTCTATGATATTGTCATCTTTATCATAAATTATTTTTTTATAAATTTTCACTATTCAATTCTCCAAGCTATTTTACAATTATTTTTTGGTATTAATGTTATTTCTTGTTTCCAATTAAACATAACATTTTCTCCGATACAAACTCCTAAAGTACCATCTAAATCTGTTGTATCAATATAGTAAAAAACATCTCCTTTCTGTGCTTTATCTATATCAATTACTTTAAAATTATTTTCTTTAGCTATCTTTAAAGCTATATCCAATAAATCTTTACTTTTTAAACTTTTTATTATTTCTTTTGCTTCTTTTATTGTTTTATATTTATTGTCAAAAACTTTTTTACCAGTAATTGCTTCAATACAATTTATTGCAAATGTAACACAATCATTTTTACCAAAAACAAATTTTTCTTTATTTTTTGTTTCTTCAATAATTAATTCTAATTTAGAATCCCAATTATTAACTCTCATTAATTAGTTTTCTTTCCCCAAATAATTTCTTTATCTTGTAAGTCTGGTATAAATTCAAAACCTAAATCTGATGAAAAATCAACTTGTTGATCTTCTAAAGTATACATTCTGTTAGCTGGTTTTTCAAAAGTTATTAATCTACTTTCTAATTTTAAAGTTATTACAGTAGTATCATGTCCTTCTTGAATATTTAAGACGTCCATTTTTCCTTTAAAAATAGTATAGACATCTGCTATCACATTTTGTGAAGTATCAAATAAACCTAAATAAATTGAGCCATTTCTATTTGTATAACCTGCACTTAAAGCAGTAGAAATTAAACTAGATTTTATTCCTGACAAAGTCAAAGTAACACCACTCATAGATAATGTTGAACTTTCTTCTATATCAGTAATTCCTAATAAATCTCCTTGACCAGTAAATGTTTGAGAAGAACCACCAGCAGTCATAGTTAAATTACCATAACCATTCCAAAGTCTTAATATTCCATCACTAAAGTCTAATTCAACTGCCATGATAGGTCTTACAACTTTGCTAGTTATAGCTGTTTTAAAAGCACTTGTTATATTTCTAGACATATTATTCCTTAATATTTTTTAGTATTATAATATCTTGCCTTTATTAATGCCTTTTTTAATAATATATTTTTGAGTTCCATTAGCACCAATATTAACTTCTTTTTTTAAATTTTTAGTTAAATTTATTTGTTTATTTTTTTTTTGTAATTCTTTTTGATAATCTAATATTTGTTTGTTTAATCTTCCTATCATTTTTACTCCTAGTAATTTTATATAAATAACTTGATATATTTTCGCATAAATTATCTAATCTTCCAAAAAATCCGTATAAAAATTTATCAATCATTTATTCATCAACCTATCAATATGAGAATATATTCTGCCCATTTGTTTGTCAATATTCATTAATTCTTCACTCATCATGGCTATTAAAACTTGTAATTCTATTATGGAAACTAATACCCAAGTACCTAGTCCTAAAAATATTGTACCTAATAAACTTATTAAAAATTTATTGTTTATTGTTGATTCCTTTTTTGTTGGCATGATAAGTATTCCTTATATTCATTTTTTTTTCTTTTTACCCATACCCATATAATGTTCTGATGGTTCGTAGTTCCATCTTTTACCATGATGACCTCTGACATCGCAATATATCATGCGAAGTTTAACTATTATTTTTAATAACGATCTTTTCATTTTTTAGTAAAGGTAATTTTTTTATTAAGTATTTAGGTATTATTTATTTTTTTATAAAATGTTTATTTATGTAAATATTTGAATTTTTATTATATGGATAAGCTGGTTCTCCAAAGAAAGCTAATGCTGATAGCATTATAATAAGTATCGCTGTAAATTTGTAATCCATTCCTGCAATCTCCATTAATCATAAATTGTTATAAAGCCTCACTACAAGCAAAAGATATTCCATAAACACTTACATTGTTTGTGTCCCAATTAAGTTCGTTACTATCTAATCTCATTAGTGTTGTTGTGTTTGAATAAACTACTGTTGTGTCATCATTAATAGCTTCAATACCTGTTCTTAAAGAGGGTTCAACATAAACAGTAGCTTCTCCACTTGCATCACTATTTACATCTGCACTCACCATATAAAGATAAGAATTAATTTGTATATAATCTCCAGCTTTAAAAACATTATTTGTACTATTTGCAAAGCCATCTAAATTAATAGCATTACCAGTTTGTGCATCACCATTAACTAATATAGTACCTGTAGCCACTCCTTGAATAGTTTTTCTATCCTGATCACCTATTTTAAAAGTTCCTCTACGACCTCTTAATGACATAAGAAAAGCTAACCATACTGCAGCACTTTCCTTTTTCATAGGTGGTAAAGTAAAGGTTGCTCTCCATTGTGCACCCTCATGTTCATAAACTTGTTCTTGATTTGTAAATGGAGATTCAGTAACAGCTACTACTCTTTCTAATCCCCAGTTCTGTGTTTTGATTCCTGTAACAGTAGGAAGTGTTAAAGGATAACTTGGTGTGTATGATGCCATAATTAACTACCGAATGCCTTACTAAATTTTCCGCCTCGTTGCTTTGCGTCAGCAACTGCTTGGACTGTTGATTGTTGTATTGCTGGTAACATATTCATAACTTCTGCTCTCACAGTATTAGTTATACCAACAGCAAAGTTTAAATTTTGAGTAACATTTACTCCTCCACCACCACTCATAGTTTTTTTAGTGTCAGCATTAGTTCTAATTGAACCAGCACTATTAGGAACAAATAACTCTGGACCTCTTTCTCCAACCAAAGTTGGTCTTCCTTGTTGTGCTGTTCCACCTCCTGCCTGACCTGGAAGTGTAGTTCCTGTTGTAGCACCACCTGGAACTTTAGGTGCAAAAATTCCTGTTATAGCATTCTTAACAAATTTATTAACTTGATCTAAAATTAATGTTTGAATAATTGTTTTTTGAATACTTATAATTAATTCTCTTAAAATATTTTTAAAGTCTAATGCACCTGCTTTACCTCGTAAGAAAGCATCAACAAGAGTATCTCCAACTTTAGAAACTTCATTTGCTACACCAGTTGCTACTTTATTTACATTTTCAAGTTCATTTCTAAAATTAACCATTACCTCTGCTTGTTGTTCAAAATGACCTGTTTGAACTTCCATAATTCTGTTAATTTCTGCCATAGCCTCTTTTCCAGTACCTAATTTACCAATTAACATATCTCTTAATTTTATTTGTTCTTCTAAAATAAATTTTTGTTTATCTCCAGATGCAGTGGCTAATCGCATCTCGTCCATCATTGATCTATTTCTTTTGTCTGCGTGTTTTTTAGTTTCTATTTGTGCTTTATTGACTACTGTTTGTTCTTTACCAATTAATTCAATTTTTTTCTCAATATCTTTTTGTTCATCTTTTAAAAGTTTTATTCTTAATTCTAATTCTGCTCTATCTTGTTTATCTTGTCCTGAATCAAAAAATTTTCTTTTATTTTTTAGAGCATCTTCATATGCTTTTTCTAATATTCTTAAAGCATCTTTATTATTTTTAAATAATGTTTCAAGTTCATTAGCACTATCTGGTAATTTTGTAATTTGTAATACTTGATTTCCTAATGCTTCTGATAATTTATTTATGGAATTGGTTAAAAAATCTACTATTCTTTTACCTGATGCACTTCTTTCAAAAAATAAATTTAAGTTTTCCTTTAAGGTATCATAAGCACCAGCTAATCCACCTGCCGCACCCTCTCCTGCACCACCAACTTGTTCTTTAAGAGTTTTAATAATTATGGCTTGTGCTTCCATTTGACGACCAGTCATAGCAAGAACTTTAATTTGTTCTTTTTGCTGTTCAGTAAATGAAACACCAACTCTACGCAAAGCAGATAAACCAATTTCAGGTTCTTCTAACGCTTTACCTAATTGAAGTGCCGCAGTTTTCATACTACCAAAACCAACTGCTGCCAAATCTTGAGTAAGTTTTAAAGTTTCTTTAAAAGTTTCTCCAGTAATAGATTTAAAAGTAAGCAATACTCCTGCCGCATCTCTTGCTCCTTGAACACTAGCTAAAGTACCTTTACCAATAGCTTCTGCCATGATTTCAATATCTCTACCTACTAGACCTGCCGCATTTCCTGTTGCTTTTAAAAGAGCATTTAATTTACCTTGTTGTACTTCTAAATTAGATATTGCACTAACTGTTTTTGTTACTGCTAAACCTATTCCAACCATTCCTGCAGTAAAAACTAACATCAAAGGATTAACTCTACCAATAATTGCACCTATCGCAGATATTCTACCAGCTACTGGACCAAGTGGACCTTGTACTGCTGCAATAGAACCTGCTGTATTTTGAAAAATAGAAGATAGTTTTTTTGTACCTTTACCAGTTTTTGTAGTAGCAGTATCAACTTTTTTCATGCTTTGAGTTGCTTTGTCTATATTAGACTTAAACTTCTGTGCATTTGCTATAAGTTCTACTCTGATTGTTGCTAAATTTGATGCCATAATATTAATCTGGGAATTGTCGCATTAATTCCTCTAACTGTTTTGATTGAGTTGGTTCTATTTCTTTATTTTGCCCTTTGGATAATTTATATCCATTAAGTGCAGAAACAAATTCTGTTATTGATAAATCCCAAAATACTTTAGGGGAGAACCTTAATACACCAAGACCTATTTCTAGGTATTGCTGGATTGGGTATTTTGTTGCTCGTTCTCCCCCTGTACTAAAGGGGAATCTTCTTCTGTTTTTTCGCCTGTAAATATTGTTGTTAATATTTCAGCACATAATACTGCTACTTTTATTAAACCAGTTTTCATTACCATATCGCCAACTGCTGGTTGAGTAAATTTACCACCAGCACCTTGTAAGGCTTCGTGCATAACAATTACTACATCTTTTAATGAATAATTATTAAGACCTAAACTATTTGTAATGTCTAAAATTGATTTACCAGTTCTACTTTCTATATTAACTATACTCTCAAAGGTAAGTCGGAAAGTTCTTTCTTTATCTCCCAACTTACCTGTGATTTCGCCTTTATACTGATTCGCCATCTGTGTCCTTTTCCATTAATTGTTCAAGTATATTTTTTTTTTTAGGTTCGCTTTTTGTAAGTTTTTTTAATGTCTTATTAGCTTTTACTATATCACTTGTGTTTGGATTTTCACAAGTAATTTCTGCTCTATTGCTATAAACCTGTATTTTTTGAACAATCAATTCTTCAACACCTATTGAAACTTTATCATAGGGTTTGACAGGAATATCACTTCTTGTTTCGATAGTAACTACACCCTTTCTAGTAACCTTGTAGAAACCATTATAGGACTCGCCTTGAAATTTTATTTCTATCATCTTAAACCCATTTGTATGTTCCATTATTAATCCTATATTGATTATGCGTCAGTCCAAGTAATTGTACCATTTGATTCAAGAGTTAATGAATAAGTTTCTTCTCCATTGTATTCTCCTGCTCTTTCGTAAGATGTAATTATAAATGCACCTTTTGCAGTTGAAGTATCTCCAAATACCAAATCGTAATCTACTGAATCTCCACTAAATGCAGTTGCTCTTGTTGTAGTTTCTGATGCTGCATCAGTAAATACTCCACTTGCAGATATACTCATACTTCTTATTCCCATATTTGCTCCAAGAGCTCTACCTATATCATTTCCTGCTGAACCATCAAATGTTGCTGAATCTTTTGTTGTAATATCAACTGTTTCTCCATTAATAGACATTGATGTACTTCTCATTCCACCTAATGTTACTGGTGAACCTGTACTGTTGTCTTTTAATAAGAAAGCTGAACCTTTTTGTGCTGCCATGTTTTTTCTCCTTGTTTATTTTTTTATTAATTATTTTTTAATTTGTCAATACAAAAACCCTAAATCTTTGCATTCCATGTGTTGTAAGTCCATCATTTTCTTTTATTATATCAGAGAACTCAAATCTCATATTATTAAATGCACCTGATACTGATAAACTTGATTCGTGTAATACATCATAGACTAATGACATAATTTCTTTTATTTCCTTACTTCCTCTATATCTTGAAAAAGTATGAATAATAAGGGTAAAATCACTCCCTTTTTTGTTTTTCGTTCCATCATCTACCATAGTCTGATCTCCTACCTTGACATATGGAAATGCTGTTCCCTCTGGAACAAAATCGTAAATATTGTTTCCACCTAAAGCAGTGGTCAAAGGAGTACTTGCTAACAAAGCATTATATACTGTTGTTTGTAATGTAACTGCAAAATCTGTCATTTAGTATATTCCTCAATTTTATTTTTAACTCTTTTAAATACTGCATTAATAATTGGCTTTTTACTTTTTTCAAAAGCTGGTAGCATAAATGGTCTTGCCTCCATTTTACTTGTACCATATTCTAGGTAAGCTGAATAATCTGCATTACTTTCTACACTTGTAATATCTTTGCTTTTTTGTTTAACAATTATTTTACTTACTAAATTTCCAGTATCACTTGCTGGTGCTTCTCCAGGAGCAGATGCTCTATGCTCTCTACGAGGATTATACATTTGATACATAACCCCTGACTTTGAACCTGTCTGAATACTTTTAATTGCTTCACCTCTTATTAATTGCCCACCACCTTTTACTATTTCTTGAAAAGGAACTTCCATATCTTTTTGCAATCTATTTAATTGAGATAATACTTTTTTTAAATTTTTAACTTTAAGATTAATTTGCATTAGTTTGCCACATCTTCAATAGCTTCTAAAGTAATATAATTATTATCATCATTCTCATCATTAATCTTAATTATATTAAAAGTTCTAGTTCCATATAATATTCTCATCTTTGTATTGATAGCATTTTTAGTACCATTGTATCTTATAAGAAACTCGTATGTGTGTGGGTTTTCTATTTGTCGCCCTGTCTTATCAGTAAATATTTCTTTGCCACCTTTGGGTGTCATTTTTGCATAAGCTGTAACATAAGTACTTCTAGAAGTAGTATAACCACCCATATTATCTGTACTTAAATCAGCATTCTGCAAAGTAATTAAATTTTTAGTTTTACCTACTCTTGATACTGACATTTTATAATCCTAAAAAGTTATTTAATCTTAAAACTTTGTATGGTGCAAATAACATTGCTACTGTATTAGGTATAAGATTAACATTCATACTTGTAGCTATTTCTCTATTTTCATAAAGATGTAAAGCTAACATTTTAATTGCTTGTACTAATGGCTTTGGTACATCACTTGCCGCATTACCATAACCTGCTCTAAATTTAATTTCGTAAGCATTAGCATTTCTTAATTCAGAAGCAGTCGGCCAACTTGATCCATTCTTTAAAACTACTCTACCTTGTTGACTTGTTGTATCTACATAATAATTAGATGTGTCAAATGTTGATTCTGTATTGTCATTATTATAATACTTAACAGAAGTTACTGAAACCAAATTAGGTTTAGGTAATACTATATAATTTTGATTAGCTTGTAAGTCAGGTGCAGTATATACACCCTCTGGTAATCTTTCATCTGAATAGAAAGGTAATCTATCCAAAAACAAACTTAAATCTTGTTGTGTTATGGCTCTACCTGTATAGGCTTCTGCCATGTCTTGTGCTAAAAATACAAGAGATTCAATGAGTGCGTTTTCTGATGTATCAGAACTATCAATTCTTGCAAACAATTTAAAGTCAGCAATACTAACTTCATTTGTTGTCCAAGCTGTATCTATTTTTAATCCACTCATTATTTAATCCTTATATTTTTTTTCCAAAAACTTTTTTAAGTAGGCTTTTTGATTTTTTTTTTACTTTAGTTTCCATTTCAGTTACAACTTTTTTAGTTGTTTCTGCTGATACTGATTCTGCTCTACCATTATTAATAAAGTTAGTAGCTAATTTCATTTGCCAAGCACTACTCATATCATGAACACTATCTTTTGCATAAAGCATAGTTGTAGTACCATTTTCATTAGCACTTGCAACTTTATCTTGTTTCATTTTTATTTTCATATTTTTCTCCTTTGTAAATTTTGAATAGTTGGGGGAAGTTCTACTCTCGCTTTCCTCCCCCCAAAAATTATTATCCTAAGATAATTTTGTTATCTATAAATTAAATTATAGATTAGCAGCTTCTGTAGTTGGAGCATGAAGTGGATTACTTTGAGCACCCACAACACCAAAGACAGTACCAGTTCCATGAGTTCCTGAAAAATCAAGTACAACTCTGTAGTATCTTTGTGGACCAACATAACCGATACCATAGACAGCATTACAATCGCCATCAGCATCAATAGTTTGCCATATACCTGAACTATCAACAGTACCACCTGTAACAAAATTATTATTTGTTACTGCAGTAAAAGATGAATTATCAGAACTATCTTCTAGTTTAATATCAACTTTATTAGTTCCACTGAAAGTAATTCCAGGTGCACCTACATTTACTATTGCCATTGAACTATTAAAACCTTGTGTATCAATTCCAGTACAGTCTGTATCTGCATCTTTCACGATAGCATTTAGGGATTCAACAAGTTCAATGTTGTTTTTTAAATCAAACATTTTTTATTCTCCTTTTATTATTAATATTAATTACTGAATAGTAATTTTAGTTAAAGCCTCATCAAGAATAACTTGACCACCCACTCTTCTTCTAGCGATGTATCTTACGTTACCTGATGCAGCTTGAGTGAAAGGATCTCTCATGATAGATAGAACAGTTCTATCAACAATCATATATCCTCTTCTAAAATCACCAAATACAACTGGAACAGTTCCATTTGCAACTGATGGCATATCAGTACACTCAACAATAGGGTGTCCTAAAATATTAGAACCAACACCCATAGCATATACACCTGGTTGGAAAACATATTGTCCTTCACCATCTTGCATTTTTCTAACTGCAGCAAGAGTTGATCTAGACATAATCCAAGAACCATTTCTAGCGTATTCTGCTTTAACATTGTGAGCCGCATTGATTAAATCATCTGCACCAAGAACGTCATTAGTAATTGATGTTTGTGATCTACCTGCTGGTAAGCCTGTAAGAATACCTTCTGGTTTTCCAACAGAGTTTCCTGATACGAATGCCGCACCTTCTGCTTTTGCAAATTGCTCTGTAAATTCAGAGTTCATTTCTGCTTCAAGATTGAAAACTGAATCTTCAAGTTCTTGTTCAGAAATATCAACCAAAGCATACATTTCGTGTGCTGCGATTTCTTCTAAACCAACTGTGTATCCAGTAGTTTCGCTTCTTGTACCTTCTTCAGCAACCCATTGAGCAGTAAACTCACCAGTTCTTTTAGGAACTTGAATGCTTCTTTGAGATGTGCTTCTGATTCTAGCAATTGATCTAATTGGAGAATATTCAACTATTCCTTTAATTAGTTCTCTTACATATTCAGGTGGAGCAAGGTAACCAGCTGTTGTATCGTTTCCAACAGTTAATACTTTAACTTCATCTGGAGATAGGTTTTCTTTACCTTTTCTTAACCATTTATCAAAAATTTGAACATGCTTTGATTCTAATTTTGAATCATTTGCAAATCCTGGTCTTGATATAATAGTTTCTAATTTAGCCATTGATTCTTGGTTTTGCTTTTGTGCTTCAGCTTGAGCTTTCATGCTTATTTCCAAATCAGCAAATTTATCCATATCTTTTTCGATTTTAGATAACTTTGCTTCTGTTACTGGATCAGCAGTTCCTTTAGCTTCAACTTGTGCAAGTCTTTCGTCATTTGCTTCTTTGAAAGACTCAAAAGTTTTTCCAAGAGTTTCAACAGCAGTTTTTACTTCATTGTTGTCCATAATTGTCCTTTTGGTTTTATTGTTTAATTATATTAGCAACTTTATTTATTAAGTCAGCTAATTGTTTGTTGTCATCTCCAGCATCTCGCTGTGATAAAGATTCCGATAATGCTTTCGCACCAATCTTCGCCTCTGTCCGAGAAAGACCTCCTGCCTCACGCAAGATTTTCTCCCACTCTCGAATATTTTTAGCATTTCCTTTTACAGTTTCTATTAAAGCACTTTCATTCATTGGGAAAGTTACTAAACTGATTTCCATAAGGTCAACTTCTTTAAGAGTTCTTACTCCTCTCTTATTTTCGTTGTACCCTTGTTTTTCTGGATCTGCTCTAAATCCTATTGACATACCATCTAATGCACCCATCTTTAAAAGTTCATATGCTTCACGACCTTTTTGAGTACCCATAGCCAGTTGTCCTTTAACAAATAATCCTTTTGAATCTTCGTAAATTTCTGTAAAGACTCCGATAGGCTCATCTGTTTTATGTTGATATAACATTTTAACTTTGCTTACTGGTCTATTTATTAATGATTTAGTAAATGCACCTTTTTGCATAATGTCATTACCTTGATCTTCATTTCCAAATATAGAACCATAGCCAGTAAATATTCCTTTACTATTTTCTGCTTTGATTTCAGATTCAAAAACTAATTTCTTTAATTCTGTATCGCATTGGCAAATGCCATCATCTTGACATACACAAACACTTTTCATAGGTTTTTTCTTTTTAGGTTTATGATATTTATCTTCATCATCATTATAACTCTTACCTACTGCTTCTAAATATTCTTCATGAGAACCACAAGGCATATAAAATACATTGCCATCTTGATCAACTCTATGAGTTCCTGTGCAACCTATTTCTCCTGCTCTTGCTTCTGCAGCATCTTCACGATCAAAATAATCTTCTTGCTTTTCTGTTATTGGTTCTTGTTTTGCTTTAGACGAGATAACATCAGTCAATGATTTAATAGCTTCGCCCATTTTTTCTATATCGTTCATAGAATATTTCTCCTTTGTTTTATTTTTATATTGAGAATTACATACAGCTAATCTTTGCTCTGTTGTAGGAAATTCAGAAGTAGTCTTATCATCTGACATACATCTACTTATGAAGTCCTCTCTCGTTTCTTTATCTTTTGGTTTTACTAATGGCATTATTTACCCTTAACTTTTTTAATAACCTTTTTGCAACAATTATCAAACCATTCATATTTGTCGTTAGTTCTGCATAACACAATACCGATTATTATTCCTATTATTATTTCCATTTTTTTCTCCTATAAAAAATCAGGTGTAATATAAATTGATGCACACCTACAGTTAATTGTATTCCCAGCAGAACCTTTTGGATCTCCAGGATATTTTAATCTTTCACCACCAACTACAAAATCAGACTCCAATGGTACTCTTTGTCCTGCAGCAATAGAATGACTTAATCTAGTACGAGCATCTTGAATTGCAACCCACTCTTTAACAGTACCATCTATATTCATATTTTCAGCTACTGCTTCATTTGCAAAACCTGCAACTCTATGAACTTCTGTTCTAGATATAAGGTTTGCTCTATATACACCCATACCGATAACTGTATTTCTTAAAGCAACTCCAGTAGCCTCTACTGATAATCCCTCATTATAAGAATTATCAATTACTTTTGCTAATCTTTTTCTAGTTGTTTCGTCTATATCAGCAACCCAAATACCAGTATTTAAAGCAATAAATTCTGATAATTGATTTTCAAAGTCATCATCAAAATCTTTAGAAAAAAATCTTCCTAAAGCATAATCTTTAAAAGCATAAGCAACACTTCTATAGAGTGTAGTTAAAATAAGTTTTAATTTATCTGCTTGTTTTCTTAACTCCATATCTAACATTATTTGACTTCTTGTTTGATATGCTATCTCAATTTTATTTGCAAACTCTTTAAAGTATTTATTTAATACTTTGTAATATTGTCGTCTAAATGGTGTTCTTAATCTTTCTTGTTGATACCAAATTCTTTCTCTAACACCTTTAAACAATTTTAATTGTTTGCGATTAAAAAACATTATCTACCTATAGATACACATGAAATACTTATTACTCCATTTGTACCATGAGCTCTTAATCCGTTTATAAAAGTTCCATCTGGAATTAGAAATAAATTTACTTGACCTGCTCCAATTACCATATCAGTTAAAGTTGCTGTTCCTGAAGTAGCTGTAAAACTTATATGAGCTTCAACTGTTGATACTACTCTTACTAATCCTGTTGGTATTACTAAAGCACTACTTGAATTGCTTGAACTTTCAGCAGCGATTGAAACATTATTTATTATTCTTAATTGTTGTGCCATTTTCTTTATTCTCCATTATTTTTTATTAAATATTTAACTACTGTTCCTGCTGGGTTAAAATCCATTTTACCAACTGAAACACAACCATTCATAGAAATTATAAATAAGATTAGAATTATTCTAATGTAGTGTTCTATTGTCCACTCCATAATAATTTTCTTCAAGTTCAGCAATATTATCAAGGATAGTTTCAGCATCAAAATCAATGCTCTTTGTCATGCAAATATAAGAAGCATAATGTGCTGCTTCTTCTTTTGTCTTAAACTTTCCTATTCTTACTACTACTTCAGACTCATCTTTATTTTTTAGTTTCTCTATAAATAATTTTGTTTGTTTTATTGCACTCATGTTGCTAATGGGTGTCCTTCTGGTAATAAATCTAAATCAAATTTACCACCTCTAAATTTACCTGTTCTAACTGCATATAAAAAAGCATTTACTCTTGCATAAGCCCATTGATCTGATGAAGTAACTCCAGGTCTAACACTTCCAGGATTTGTATTGTAAGCACCAACTCCTCTTCTAAATACAGCAGTCAACATTCTTAATGTTACTTTTTTACCTGCTTTATCTCCATGTTCTTCATTATGATCTTCTACTTTTTTAGCAAGACCTTTTTTTACAGCTTCTGAAATTGCTTTTTCTTCTATTTCATCTTCTAAAAATTTATTTTTTTCTCTTTCTAATTGATTTCTAACTTTTGTACTCCAACTAAATCCAGCATCTCCACCCCAAAGTGCCCAAGCTATTCTGCCATTTGATGGGTAACCTTTCTCTCCTACTCTAAATCCTTGTGCTGACTTATCGCTTTCGTGTCTGCTGAAAAAACTAAACATTCTTCTAACAGTACTAGGAGATAATTTTTCTTTGGCAATAATTTGACTTGCTCTAGTTGCACCTATTCTAGTACCACCTCTATTAAATTCTTTTCTCCAAGCAATACCTTTTTTAGCTTCTACAACCATTGAGTCGGTAGGTGTTGTATCTATGTCACTAATGGCTTTTATGATTTCATCTATATCTGAATCTTCATTTTCAATTAATTCTTCAGGTACAACTTCTTCTGGAATTTCTTCGCTGACATTATCTTCTGTCATTTCGTCAGCTATATTAAGTGGCATTAAGTTTGCTGGTACTAATAAACTATCAGCACCCTCCATTGGTTCATAACCTAACTGCTCTCTTGCTTCATTACGAGTTAAGATACCTTCTTTAACACCTGCACTAACAGATTCAAAAACTCTTTTTCTTTGTTCTGCCATAGCTGGAATAGAATCAATATCATATCTTAATTCTAAACCTTGTTCATTAAACATAGGCACTAACCATTCATTCAAGTCGCCCTGTATTCTGTCAAGTAAAGGAATAATTGTTTCATTATATAATGCAAGTTTTGCTTCTGCAAAATTAGAATAAGTTTGTGAATCAGGAATACCTATAAGCTGACTTGGTACTCCATAAACTAAAGCAATATCTTTTGCTGACATATTTTTTAATTGTATAAAGTCCATGTCTTTAGGAGATAAGCCCATTTCTTTCCAATCAAAATCTCCCTCTAATAACATTGGCTTACCAGCATTACCAGTTCCACTAAATCTTTGGTTTACATCATTCATTAACTGATTTCTTTGAACATCAGATAATTGAACATGACCACCTGTTTCATCTTTAGGATTAAAAATAACAGCACCACTTGGTCTTGCTCCATTTTGTAATAAATTTACATTATGTTTGTTTGCCAAATTATGTTGATCAATATCAACACTAGAAGCTGCCATAGGACTCATTCCATAATAATCATCTAAAGGATTAAAAAGTTTTATATGTTTAACTTTAGAATTTCCTGTTGCTTGATCTACAAGATAGCTTTCAACTACTTGTCCTTTTAAAACATAATCATATGATACTGGCATTGCTCTTGTGCCTGTTCTAATCTTCATTCTATCTGGTCTTAAATTATAAAGTTCAGTTGGTGGAGATTTATCCCCTCCTACACTTAAAATATAATTATTTCCTGCAATTAATAAGTAAGAATATAAAGCCTGAAAGTATTCAACTTGTGACATAGTTGGACTTGGCTTATATAATAAATCTAATAAAGGGTGATTATCAACTTCTTGATCTCCTCTGAATAATAAAATTTTAACTCTTGAAGCATTGTTCGCTATTTCATTTATACATCTATAAACAATAGCATTTTCAGAATATCCATCAGTTGCTAAATCTTCATAAGAAATTTTAGGTGCTGAATCATATCCTAATGAATTATAATAAACTATGGGTGCTTCTTTTCTTTGCACCTTTGGTTCTTCTTTTCTTTTAAAAATATTTTTTATATTGTCATATATTGCCATTAACTAATTCTCCAATTAACTTTGCCTGTTCTTTGCGACAGTTCTGTTATTCCCCAAACTAAAGCATCTAATCTGTCTGGCGAACCAGAAAATGTTGTGGGGTTGTAATTTGCCATTTGATCCTCTAAAAATTGAAATGGTTTTAAATGCTTAACTCTATTTTGTTCATATAATGCTGATATTGGTTCTGCTCTTAAATACTTACCTTTAGTTGCTCTTACACTTCCATAACTTATGTTGTTATCAATAGTCCTTATCACTCTTTCAACTAAATCTCCACCATTATTTACTTCAGCTATGATTTTATCTGCATCATATTTGTAATAAGTTTCTACTGCCATCTTTGCCCATTGGTCAGGTGTGTATTTTCCAGTAACATCATCAAGTACATAAAATTTTTCATCTGTACCTTTAGCACAAACAACTATTCCAGTTTCATCTGAGTTTTTATTGCTAGTAACTGCTGGATCAATAGCAACTACTGTTCTTGTAAAGTTCGGTATTATATCTGTTGATTTAATGAGTGCCTTACTAATCATATTACGATTCCATAAAGCACCCTCAACATCTTCTAAAACTTCAGCGAATAATTCTTGTCTGCCCAGCCGAGTTCCTTCATATTTTTCTTTTAGTTTTTTAACTGCGGACTCTGCAAGATTATCTTTATTTTCAAAAGTGCTACCTCTCGTTACAAGAGAATCTTTATTAACTATTAATTCTTTAATTAAATCTGTGGGTTTGGGAGTTGTTGTTATTACTACTTGTGGCTTGTCTCCAAGTCTTAAACCAAATAATAATTGATCCCATGCTTCTGCGTTCTTCCAACTTCCAAGTTCATCACACCATGCTCTATGAAATTGTGGTCCTCTTAATCGGTCAGGTTGTTCAGCAGAAAAAGTTTTATATACAGTTCCATTTTTTAAAACTAACTCTCCAATACTTCTATTCCAATTCTCTATTAATTCTCTATCAATACAACCTAATAAACCAGATACTCCCTCAATACATGTATCTCGACCATCTCCAAAAGTTGGAGTTACAATTGCTATTCTTGAATTAGGTTTAGTTAATCCATAAAATGCAATATCTTGTGCACCTGTTCTGGTCTTACCCCAACCTCTTCCAGCTAATATTAACCAAACATTCCAATCTCCACTAGGAGTTATCTGTTTCGGTCTTGCTGTCTTGCACCAATTCAGATGCTTCAGTAATATTTTTTGATTTAATAAAGTTAACTTCGTTAAATAACTTTCTGATTTCAATAAGCTGTCGTTCTTCTCCGAATAATTCGCTGTCGTCTTTTCCTGTAAGTTCATGATAATTTTTTTCTTTCCAACCTGCTTGTGTCTTTAACCAGAATATCTGTGCAACTACATTACCATCTTTTGCTTTTTTAAACAAGGCTTGTGATATTACAGCATTGGCTCTGGCTTTACTTGTATCAAGTTGTGTTCTAAAATTCTTTCTTAATGTAGGTTCACTTATTTTAACTATCTGTGCTATTAAAGATTGTGTTACTCCAGCTATTGCTAAAGCTTCAACTAATTTAGCATCATCTTCTGTCTTAATATAAGGTGGTCTGCCTACTTCGTTATTTTCTATATCCATAACCTGTTTTTCTATTACTCCATAATTTCTGCCAACTCCATACTTGTAGTTTAGAAGATATATGGTTTATCAATAATAATATTCGTTTAATCATTCCTTTTTTATAACCGAAAAAAATTAATTAGCCAATAGATATAATGATTTTTATTAAAAAATAGGTCAAAATAATAACATTTATTACGAAATTAATTAAATTATTGTATATATCCTTAAAAACCCCAGTTCTATTGACTTTTAGCAGTAATAATAATTAATATTTTTTATTATTTATTGTTTACATACCATAGAATCAATATAAAATCTAATTATGAAAACGAAAACAATAACTAAAAAAGGAGAACAAATGAAAAACAGAACAATAAATTTAGTTAAAAATAAAACTCTTTATTTAACTAATGATATTTTATATAAAAATAAATATCCAATTGTTAGAATACAAAAAAGAGAAATTGATATTAAGAAATATAATTATCTTATTTCAGTTGTTGATGCTAATTCTACAGAATTAGATAAATTTGAACCATTTGATAATTATGATAAAAAAAATGTTGCATTAGATCATGCTTTTAAAATAGCAAAAAATTCTCTTATTGATTTAATGACAGAAGTTAAAAATATCAAAAGAAAGGATAGATCATAATGTCAAACAATTTAAATACTAATAACTTTTTATTTAAAAAAGCATATCTTAAAACTGAACCTTTTGAACATATTACTTATTTAATTCAACTTAAAGATGAAAGATTCTTTAATGTTACAGATGATCAAAAAGGTAATATTGAAATTTATAAGTACAAAGATGGTACTTTTGATTTCGAATATTCTGTTTGGGGTCAAAAGTTTAAAAATGTAAATGATGCTTTTAAATATCTAAATAACTTAAAAGGAGCAAACTAATGTCAAACAAACAAACAATGATGGAAAATATTGTTAACAAAGTAATTAGCAATATAGACAAACATGGTAAAAACTGGCTTAAACCTTGGGCTTCTTTAGGAATGCCTAAAAATTTAGATTCAGGCAAAAATTATAGAGGAATAAATACTATTGCTCTATGGATTGCTAAAGAAGAATCTGGTTTTACTTCTGATATATTTGGCACATTTAACCAAATAAGAAAAAAAGGTGGTAAAGTAAATAAAGGTGCAAAAGGCACACAAGTTATTTATATGCAACCTGCTTTATACAGAAATGCCAGAACAAATGAAACTCCTGATTCATCAGATGGTTCAGTTAAAGTTCAATATAACTTAATGAGAAGTTATTTTGTTTTTAATCTAGACCAAACTACTGGATTAGAAGAATACAAACAAGTTCAAGCAGAGGGTTCTGAAACTTTACTTGATGTAGAACAGTATGTAAAAAATACTGGTGCTAAAATCAAATATTCATCAGAAACTTTATTTCTAAAAAATAGTTGTTATTATGTACCAAGTCAAGATTATATCGGAATGGTATCTAAAGAACAATTTAATGGTAATGAAAGTTCATCTGCTACTCAAAACTTTTATGCTACATTACTTCATGAACTAACACACTGGACTGGTCATAAATCTAGATGTAATAGAGATGAAAAGTATAAGGCTAAATATTTTGAAAACTTTGATTCAAAAGAAAAATATGCTTTTGAAGAATTGGTTGCTGAAATAGGTTCTGCAATTCAATGTTGTATATTAGGTATAACAATGGAACCAACACCTCACGCAATTCAATACTTAAATATCTGGAAAGATAGAATTAAGGCAAAACCAGAAACTATCTTTAAAGCTAGTGCTTTGGCACAAGCTGGTGTAAATTATATTCAGGATTTACAACCAGAAAAACTACAAAAAGTTGGTTAATCTCTCTCTTACCCTGCCATCATTAATTTGGTGGTAGGGTTTTTTTTTTACAATTATTTCATTATGCTTTATCCCTTATCATAGGTGTACACATAAATCAATAAAATTTTTGTTTATAGTAACCAAAATAAATAGAAAGATCGTCTAAAACTTCTCTTAATCTGTTTCCCATATATCTTTGGTCAATATGTAAAATATTTCTTGTTTGTTTTAATGAATAATCTTGTCCACAAATATAACTTGCTATTTCAAAACCTTTATTTCCTAACACTTTATGAATAGAAACAAGTTCTTGAATATTATGTAAAGCACCATAGGAAACTTTATCTTTAGCACCACCTATAATAAAAAGACTTAAATCTCTACCTTTCATTCCTCCAATTGCACTTGCTTCAAATATTTGCCTAAATTTTATTCCTGCTTTATGCTGATAATCAACTATAAGATGTTTATGAAACATATAATCAAGTCCACACTCTCTAACATTAACCATAACAACGGTTGTATATTTCTTATTTTGTGAGGTTAATTCGTGTCTTTGTTGTGGAACTATTTGTTGTTTTTTATCTTGATCTTTCATGGATTATTTAATAATAACGAAATATGGAAAATAATGCAATACTTAATAAAGAAGCATATCAGCTAAAAGATATTGAAACTTTAAAACCACACCCAAAAAATTATAAAAAACACCCAGAAGATCAGCTTAAACACATTTGTAGATCAATAGAGGAAAATGGTATTTATAGAAATATTATTATTTCCAATGATGATGTTATACTTGCTGGTCATGGTGTTGTTCAGGCTTGTAAAAAACTAAATATAAAATCTGTACCTACTTTAAAATTGGATATTTCTTCAACAGATCAAAAAGCAACAAAATTATTAACAGCAGATAATGAAGTTTCACATTTGGGGGAAGTTGATGAGAGAGCTTTATCAGATGTGTTAAAAGATATTTTAGATAATACAGGAGATTTATTAGGAACTGGTTATGATGAAATGATGTTATCAAATCTTTTATTTGTAACTAGACCAAATAGTGAAGTTAAAGATTTTGATGAAGCTGCAGAATGGGTTGGTATGCCAGAGTACGAAGCCAAAGAAGATAACCCCAAATGGATTATAAATTTTAGAACAAAAGAAGAAAGAGAAGATTTTAAAAAATTAATTAATTGTGATGGTGGTAAAATGGAAGGTAAAACTTGGAGTACTTGGTTTCCACCTAGAGAAAATGAAGATTTAAAATCTGTTAAATTTGAAAATGAAGAATGAACATAAACCTAAATATCCTGTTTATGTAATATCAAAAGGTAGATTCAAAGGAAACCTAACTGCAAAATTTTTAATTGAAGATAAAGTTGATTTTCATTTGGTAGTAGAACCACAAGAAGCAGAAGAATATAAATCAAGATATGGTGAGCATAGAGTTTTAGTTTTACCATTTTCCAATTTGGGTAAAGGTTCTATTCCTGCTAGGAATTGGGTTTGGGAGCATTCTATAAAAGCTGGTGCAAAACGACATTGGATTTTAGATGACAATATAGCAATGATTAGAAGATTGCATCATCAAAAAAGAATTAGATGTAATGCAAATAATGCTTTAAGAGCATCTGAAGATTTTACAGATCGTTATGAAAATATTGGAATAGCTGGATTAAATTATACTTTTTTTGCAGTAAATAGATTATCTCCTTTTGTTTTAAATGTTCATGTATATTCAACACTACTAATTAAAAATGATTTACCTTACAGATGGCGAGGCAAGTATAATGAAGATACAGACTTATGCTTACAAGTATTATCTGGTAAGTGGTGTACCATATTAATAAATGCTTTTTTGATCGATAAGGCAGCGACTATGACAGTTAAAGGTGGTAATTTTACAGAGTTATACAAAGGTGATGGTAGATTAAATATGGCTAACTCATTAAAAAGATTATGGCCAAAGGTTGTTGATGTTCATAGAAGATTTGGCAGACCACAGCACAAAATTAAAAAACAATGGGCATACTTTGATACACCATTAATTAAAAGAAAAGATATAGAAATATCCAAAGAACCAAATAATTATGGTTTAAAATTAAAAGCAATGGATCAAGTTAAAAGTAAAGAATTACAAAAACTTGTTCAAAAATACAATTCAAATTAATTTCTTAAATGAAAAAAATAATTGTTGTGACTGGTGGTGCTGGTTTTATTGGGGTAAATTTAATAAAAGAACTATTAATAAAAACAAAATTTAATATTGTTAGTATTGATAATTATTCTTCTGGAACTAAAAAAAATCATATAAAAAATAAAAGAATAAAATATATAAAAGCAGATACAAGAAATATAAAAAAAATACTTAATTATTGTAAAAAAGATATTCATTCTTTATTTCATTTTGGGGAGTTTTCAAGAATATATCAAAGTTTTTTAAAAAGTAATGATTGTTTTAAGTATAATACAATAGGATCATATGAGGTGTTTAATTTTTGCTTAAATAATAAAATAAAATTAATTTATTCTGCAACATCTGCAAGTTTAGGTAATAATGGACAAGATAAAAATTTATCTCCTTATTCTTTTTCAAAAGCAAAGAATCTTGAATTTTTAGAAAATTTAAAAAAATGGTTTAATTTTAAGTACGAAGTAATTTATTTTTATAATGTTTATGGTAATAACCAAATTGGTACAGGAAATATGGCTACTGTAATAGGAATATTTGAAAATCAATATAAAAACAAAAAACCATTAACAGTTGTAAAGCCTGGAAATCAATCAAGAAGATTTACACATATTGAGGATACAATTAAAGTTTGTTATCTAGCTTGGAAACAAAATAAATGCAGGCATTATGCTATATCAAATAAAAAAAGTTATACAATTTTACAAGTTGCTAAAATGTTTTGCAGTAATATAAAATTATTACCAGCTAGAAAAGGCGAAAGAAACACCTCTGGTTTAGTTAAAAAAAACTTATCTAATACAATTTATAAAATATATGGAAAAATACAGTTAAAAAATTATATTACAAATTTTATTAATCAGGAATAATCATATAATCTTTATCTAATCTGTTAATTTTATAAAATTTATTATTTTTTTTAAATTTTTCAAAATTACCTACATTACCAACATGATTATAACCCAATTTACATAATCTAGTTATAATGTTGTTAATATCTGGTTTATTGTTTTCCTCATCTTCAAATCTTTTTTGATTTAACCAAGTCGCTACATGGGCTAAAAACTCCTTATCTTTTACAGTTGAGGTATATCTATTAAATTTTTGTGCAATGTCGCTAGGATCAAGGCTATGACAGTGTATGGCATATCTTTTGAGTGCTAAATGCTTTGAACCTTTTTTTATATCTAATAAACTCCAAAATAACTCAAAATCTTTCTCTATTGTTTTATTAGGTATAGGTTTAGGTATAGGTATAGGGGTTATCGTTTTGTTATTAACAGAAGCATAACGAGTTTCCATACCTTTTTTACCAGCATCTGATTTTTTCTTGTATTTTGCTGTTAAATACTCGTGTTCTGATGTTAATCTTTTATGTGTCCAAGAATCCATATCAGGATTATTAACAATTGTTTCAGGTTTAAAAAACTCATTTAAAACTAAATTAACAATTTTTTCACATTCTTTTGTTTTACAACCACATATTCTATATGCTGAATTAGTTGTAAAAGGTTTAGAATTTTTAGTCCAACAAAAACATATTAATCTTATATATATTCCTATTGCTTCATTTGTAAGGTGTACTGTTTCAGCACTAAATGTGTCTGTAAATAATTGTAATGCGTGAAATTTATTTATTTCGGTTGTCATTATTTAACCCTCCCTCTTTTACCAAGATAAGTTTTTATATATTTCCAAGGGTTATCTTTTTTGTCTTTTTGCAAGTCTTTTATTTCTTTATCTTTTTGTAATTTTTCAAGATGTTGTATGTATTTATCTGGTACAAGATCATGACCATTTAATTTGGAATGACCTTTATGAATTAAAATCCAATAAGATTTTTCACTTTGGGAAAGTAAATCCCAATCTTTTATATTATTCATGTTGCTCCTTTTTTTAGTTATTTTTTAGTTATGCCTTATAATGTTTTGTTAATATATCATCTAACTGTTTTTTTAAATCAATAAAATCGCCTCCTTTCAATACATAATGTGGTGTTTTTAATATATCACTTATAACTTTCCACAGTTTTTGACTTTTACTTAAAGTACCTTTGTTGGTTTTAAGTTCTATATAAACAAATTTACCATTTTTAAATTCAAGAATTAAATCAGGACAACCAGACTTCATACCCATACTAGCCAATAGCATCTTATATTTAAATGATCTAATACCTTGATTTGGTATATGAAAATATCTTAACTTTGATAATTTTTTTTGTTTTAAATAATTAATTAATTTAATTTGTATCTGATATTCTTTCATTTCTTAATGATTTAATTGTTTTAATTAATAATTTTGTATAATTAGGATTGGTTGCATATCTAGTTAATGTTTTTACTAAAACTAAAACATCTAAATCATTATTTTTAAGCATTTGAAATCTTAATTCTCTAAATTCTTGAAAAGCAGTTCCTGTATTTAAGACAACAATATAATCCTTGACAGATTCGCATTTATTTTGATATATTTTGGCACCAAATTTAGAATTTTTATTTCCTTTAGGTTTAAGGTGTGGTTCATCTAAATTAAAGGTCATCACTCCAAACAAATTATTACCTTCTTTAGCAAATCTACTGGTACCATAAGCACTTTCTAACACAGCTTGTGCTACAATTATTTCACGTGGAACATTTTGCCATATAGTTGTATTCCTTTCCTGCCAACTTATACACTCATTAAGTGATTCAATAAATTCTTTAGAATTATTATAAACAAAGTCGGGTTGTCTTGCTTCAATTTTTTTATCCATATATTTATTTAATGATGTTTGAATTATGACTAAAATAATAACCAATATCCATAATTTATATTTTAAAAAACTTTTTAAATTTATCATTTTTAAAATGTTCATAAACTCTTTCTCTAATTTTTTTATCTGGTGATTCTAAAGCAAAAGCCATAGCCCTTGCAATAGGATTTATTTGATATAATTGCCAAAACATTTTTTCATTCATAGTATGTTGCTCTCTGTGATGTTCTATACACAAGGGAATTGTAAAAATATCACAAGGTTTCATTCCCATTCCTGCTCCAGAATATCTTATATGTGCTGATTGAACATCATCTCTCTTGCATATTAAACAAGGTTGTGAAGCAATAAACATTAAATGATTTCTACTTTTTAATGGATTGATCAACATCTATATCAAACTCCTCTAATAAAGTTTCTGATCTTAATTTATATATTGATTCAGGTTTTCCTCCCTCATTATTTTTATTTTTTTCTGTATCAATAATTACACCTTGTAATTTTAGTTCAGTAGTTCTAGGTCTAATTGTTAATAAATTAACATTTAAAATATTAGCCAACTCAGAACCAATTAATCCTTTTGGGTGTTTATATAACTCAATCAATATTTGTTTATGCAATCTACTTAATCTTTTGTTGGTATCATTTGCACTTGTTATTGAGTTTCTATGACCTCTGTGTCCTGCTTTGTATGGATATTTATCTTTAAAAATAAAATTATCTTGCATATGCTTTCCTTTCTTCTATTATATGTTTTTTAACATCTTTTTCATTGATAAAAAATTTTTTTGTAAAACAATCGTTATTTACAGCTTTTAAAAATTTATCAAGTTTTATTTTTTTGGCTTTTTTATCTCCACTTTTAACCATATAAATAAATAAATCTTTTTTAACTGTCATTTATAACTCCTTTTAACCAATATGGTGTTTCTGAATAATTATATTTAGCAAAATACATTTTTTCACCAATATAATAATTTTTGTAGCTTTGTACATAATCATCTAATTTATATTCGTCTGGCATACATAATGGTGGAGTTGTAAAATCTCCCTCCATACCATGCCATTTTTTATATTTACTATTTAAAAGCAAAATAATTTTAAAAGTTTTATGCACTTTATTATATCTTTTTGTATATTCGGTTAATAAAGAATCAAATAATTTCATGGTAAAAGAAAAGTTTGCACCACTATCTCCAACCCATATGGTCATTGGGTGATGTGGATATGCAGGTTTGTATAAATCATCTTTTAAACCATAGTGTCTTTGGTAAGCAGTACACAACATCTGACCTGTTTCCAAAATCATTTTAACAACATGCTTATCACAATGATACTTTGCACATAATTTTGGGTTTTTATCTAAATGAAATATGTTCATGAATAATCCTCCAATATTAGTTCGTCAAACTTCATAAGTTTATTATAACATTTCTTGTGTAATGAAATAGGTATAATGCCTAATTTACCATCAAAGCGACTTTCCTTTTTAATACTCTCTCCATCTTTAAAGTCTTTTAAACAAATAGAACAATTATTTAATTTTATTTTTTTAGACATTATCTTAACCCCCAATTATTTTTTGCTATATCTGGCAATTTAACATTAGCTTTTTCAGTTTTTTTAATAAGTTCTTGAGTTTCTGATTTAACAACATTAACTCTTTGAACTATTTTATATTTTACATTATTTATAACTTCATCATCTTTAGGTATAAATTTAATATTCATATAACTACCTAAAAGCCATGCTTTAGATTTTAAAGCACCATTTCTAAAGTAATCATATTCTTTAAAACCATAAAGAGTATCATTCGCTTTAAAAATATTTAGATAAACAATAGGCTCAATTTGATCTCTATCAATTTCACTTATTTGTTGTCTTGATATATATTTAACTTTTTGAATTATTGACTTTGGCATTATTGACCTCCATACATTATATTACCATCACGACTTTTACCTGCCATTGAAATAGTATAACCTAAAAAATTAATTGAAGTACCAACATTTAGATTCCAAATTTTATCAGTAGGATTATCTGATACAAGTTTTTTTGATTCCAAAGTTTTTTTAAAAAGGTAATTTTCTAAATCCTTTTTTTCTATAAAAGATTTAATTTTAACCTTATTATCTTTTTTTATATTTAGTTTTATCATTTTTATATCTCCTTATTTAGTTATAAGTTTAATCTATAATATTCTTTATATAATGTAAATAATAAAAATAATTATTTTATAATATTTGTTAATAACGAAGAAAACGAGGAAAAACGATCAAAACGAGGAAAACGAGGAAAACAACGATTTTCTGTGTTCTTTATATATATAATAAAAATTAATATTTTTTAATATTAGTTGTTTACAATTATTATTATTTGTAATAGATTCTTCTTATAACTAAAAAAAAGGAGATAAAAAAATGATAAAAATAAATATAAAAACAGCAAATACAATAAAAGTTAAGTCTTTTGAAAAAAAATATGATTTGGTTGATTATTGTATAAGTGAATTTTGTTGGTTGGTTAGTGATGATTATAGTTCTTTTATTGATGATGCACAGAAATTAGCTAATAAAATTTGGAACACAAATGTTGGTCAAAGTTTTAAAAGTGATCTTGGTCATATAATTTCAATTGCTGGTAAAAGTTTTGATCACAACTCAATGTTAGGAGATAAATAATGGCTAAAGCTAAAGATATAAATATCTATAAAATATTTTCTCAAACTTATAACAAGTCAATGTTTGGCTTTATGGATTTTGGGGAATTAAAATTAATACCTAAAGTAAAAACTATTAGACAGACTACTCCTAAAGTTTCAATGGGTAGTCATGTTGATAAGTTTCTTAAAGAAAGACAATTAACATTGGTGGTAAATAATGGATAATTTTATAAAAAAACTTGATATAGAAAACTCTAGTGAAATTGAGTGTATGAGTTTTAAAATAATTTTATATAATCTAGTAATATTATGTCAGAATAGTATTGCAAAAATTGATATAAGAGAAAAAGAACTAAAAAAGGAGAAAAAAAATGAGCAGTAGTACACCAGAAAAAGCACCTAAAGTAGATGAGCATATTGGTTATAGTAAATTTGCAAAAACCAAAACCTATATCGTTAGAGTTGATTATGAAGTTACTGCTAAAAATATAGATGATGCTAATACAATCATAGAAGATACTTCTGGTATAGAGCAAATTACTTTTAATAGTGGATTTGGTAATAGTCATTTGGAATGTCTTGAAGTTGACTCTTATCATGTTGATGAAGAAAATGCACAAGATGATGATAAAATTAAAAAAATTGCAGAGTGTATTCCAGAAAAATATATAGATGATACTGATAATAACCCTATTGAAGAAAAAGAAGATTATAGTTGTGGAGAATGGGTTAATGATGATTATGAATATAAAAAAAATGAAGATGGAACAGATATTAAATAAATTCTATGTAAATAGAATAGTGGGGAAGGTCTTTAGCTCCTTAAACCTTGAGAATACTTCCTCACTAAAAGATTTACTTGAAACTAAAAGTGATATAGTGTATAAAAAATTTTCAGGAGTGATCAATCCTCCTATTCTTGATAGGTGGAATTGGTTAGTAGTAATACCCCAGCAGTTCAACAGATACGCAAATCCTTGCAATCTCCTGACTGTGTTAGTTCCACCTATCTCTATTATTAAAAATTATTTACTTTTAATTAAAAATAATATAAAAAAATCACTAATAATAAAAAAGGAGAAACATGAACACTAAAACTAAAGAAAAAATGAAGATGTTGCAGATTCCTGTAACAGAAAAACAATTTGATACCCTTAAAGAAAAAGCAGACAAAGAAAAAAGAAGTTTGCCTAACTCTATATTAATAATACTAGAACCATACATGAAAGCTAAATAATGGAGTATTTGGTAGTAACATTAATTATATTACTAGTTATTAATCTTTTTAATAAACAAAAAAGAAATACTGATATTGATGAAAGATTATTAAGAGTTCGTGCAGATATGGAAACTTGGTTTGCTTCTATGACTGCTTATATGAAAGATATAGAAAACCATCAAAAGTTAATACTACAAGTTAAAGAATCAATAAATATGCTTAATGCACATTTTATTATGAGTAATTCAGAGTTGGATAAACACTTCCCTGATCTTAATAAACAACCAATTAAAAAGCCTAAATTTACAATAGTACAATTAAAAAAGAAAGTTGATAAACTAACTAAAAAGGAAAAGGATAAAGATGACAAATCTATATAATAAATCTGAAAGAACATCAGAACAAGTTTTATTTGAAAAGGAAATTGGTAAATGGTTAAAAAGAACTAGATTATCAAAAACAAAAATTAATCCATTAACTGGTAGAACAATGGTGGTTACGCAAACTAAATTAGCAAAACATCTTGGAGTAAGTTTTCAGCAAATTCAAAAATATGAGAGTGGTGCTAATGGTTTGGGATTATTTAAGTTTAGACAATGTTGCGTATTTTTTAATACTAATCCTAGAGATGTATTAGAAATTATTGATGTAGAAATGTGGAATCAAAAACATCACCCAATTATAGAAATTAACAAGGAGAAAAATGTTGAAAAAGATTAATGTCTTTAATTTAATTAAATTGGCTAAAAAAAATAAGCCTATTAAATCAAAGATTGTTAATGTGTGGAAACCAAAAATAACAAAAAAAGGAGAACAATATGGTACAATTAGAAATAACACTAACAGGTAGAAGTAAATCTTTTACTGGAGAAACATTACAAGATTGTGCAAAACAATTTTTTGATGAATTTGGAGAAGCAAGTAAAGAGGTAGTTAAATGTCAAACTTTTGAAGTTAATAATCCTACTGAATTTTTAATAGTAGGTGGTAACGAATCTTGTTTAGGTTATTTAAAACAAATGCAACAAGGAGTAATAGATGATAAATAGATTATTATTAATAATATTTTGTTTATTTTTATCAAATTGTTCTACTTATAAACCTTTAATCAATCCAGAAACTTCTAAAGATAAACATAATGGAGATGTTATTGCAGGAAACTATTGGAAAGATTTACATGCTTGTAGATATATTCATGAAAAAAACACTGGTATAGTGCCTAAAACATTGGGCTTATCTGATGAAAAAATGTTTGTTAAAAAGTGTATGGAAAATTATGGGTATTCTATTTTAAGATAATTTATGGTATAATTTATTATGTTAGATGATGACAGAGGTTCTTTAGACTTAACCAAACAAATAGATGAACTTAATAAAAAAGTTAAAAATCTAGATGGTTTAGAAAAAATACATAAAAAAACAAATGGTGATTTAAGACTACATATTTTAAAATTAGATAGAGAAATATATGAATTAAAAAAAAATATGGCTATTGAAAAAGAAAATCATCAAATTAACATTATGGAAAAAGATAATGAAATAGGAAGATTAATAAAAAAAATAACAGAAAAATAAAGGAGCAATATGAGTAATAAAGAAAATGAAAGTTTATTAGCAACACAATTAAGTGGATTGCAAAGTCATCTTAATAAATTTATTAATAGAATAGAGGGTGATGAATTTACAGTAGGGTTAATTGATGAAATTAAAAATACTTTAAAAGCTATTGATACAAATTCAGAAAGTGCAAACTTAAATCCAGAACACTTTGATAAACTTATAAGATTTGCTATGGAAGTTTGTAAGAAGATGCAAAAATATAGTGAATATATGAGTAATGTTAATGTTAGATATACAAGTTCCAATGCTAATAAAAAGTTACTAGATAGAGTATTAGATGAGTTTAAACTAGAAGAAGTTAATCTAACAGTACAACTACCAGAAGGTGCTAAAATTAAAGAAAAGGAGGAAGCTATGGAAAAAAAATAATTTTACTTTAATACAAAACAATATATAACTAAAAAATAACAAAAAAGGAGAAACATGGCTTTACAACTTACTAACGAAGAAAAAGAATTATTTGATAAAGAAATAACTTCTGCAAAAGAGGAAATTGAAGAATTAAAATCTTTAATGAAAGTAAATAACAAAGTTCAATCTATATTAATTGATGATGTAGAAGATTTAAAAACTCATACAGGATATTTTAATGCCTCTGAAAAAAAACAAGATTAAGGAAAAAGAATGGAAAGGTGTTGGTAAATCTTTAAAACAAAACAAAAAAATTATGGATAGATATTGGGGAGTTATAAAGAAAAAAGAAAATCCTGATAAGCCCATAGAAGTTAAAGAGTTAAAAGTTGAAAAACATAAAACATGGAAAGAACATAATGCGTGGCTTGATACATTTAGAGCAAAAATAATAACAAAAAAAGGAGATAAATAATGACATTAGATCAAATAGTTAAAATGCAAAGTATAATTGATAAAAGAGCAATTCGTTCTGATACTTTGGAATTTTTAAATCAAACAAGATATTCCGATTCTAAAAAAGCTAATATTAGGTTTGGAGATATGCACATAGATCATTTTTTAACAGTAGTTTCTAATGATTTTATAAATATAAATAATGGTGAAGAAAAAGAAAAATCTTTTCATGAAATGCTTGAAAAAGTTAAGAAAAAAATAATAAAGGAGTTTTCTCATGGAAATCATTAAAGAAGATTTTAAACATAGCTTTAGTTCAGTTACTAAATTTTCTAAAAGTCCTTGTGAATGGTTATGTACTTATGGATTAAAATTAAGAAGTCCTAGTAACGCTTCAATGACAAGAGGTAATTTATCAGAGTTTGGTGCTTATTATAAAATTAAAAGAGGTATGCAACAAAGAGATGATAAGGCATTTGCTAAATTAATTAAACATAGATTTAAAAAGTTTAAATATTTAGATGCTGAAAAAGAAATAGATAATGCTATTGAATGTGCTAAACAATTTGAAAAAGTATTATATGAAAGGCAATTAAGAGATATAGTAGGCTATCAAGCAGAAATGGTTAAAAAACTAGATGGATTAAAATATCCAATTAGATGTTTTACCGATTTTGAATTTGAAAATATTATTGTTGATGCTAAATCTACAATGAGAATGCCAAGTTATCCGAAAGCAGATCATTTAAGACAACAGGCTTTATATTCAAAATTATATAATAAACCTACTGCATTGTTATACGCAACACCAAAAAAAACAATGTTTTATGAATTAAATGAAAGCGATATAGAAAATGGCTATAAAGAAATATTTAATCACTTTAAATCTTTAGAGAATTATATTATAAAGTGTAATAACAATTTAGAGGAAGCAATTAAAATTACTCCTTTAAATACCGATCCTAACCCTTATGCGTGGGATCTTAACATAAAACAGGAGGCAGAAAAAGTATGGCAAAAGTATCAGTAAATAAAACAGAAGATATAATGTTTAAATTATCTCAAAAGTTTCCAGAGAAAGATATTCAATGGAGAGTTCAAAGATTAACTAAAGATGGAACTGCAGGAATGGCACTTGCCTATGTAAATGTTCGTCAAGTTCAAGATAGACTTAATGAAGTGATGGGTTCTAATTGGCAATGCAAACATGAAGTGTTTGGTGCTAAAACTATTTGCCATTTAGGTTTATTCCTAGATGATAAATGGGTATGGCGATCTGATGGTGCAGGAGATACACAATTTGAAGCTGATAAAGGTGCTATTTCAGATAGTCTTAAAAGAGCAGCAGTATCATTTGGTATAGGTAGGCATTTATATGATCTACCTAGTATTTGGGTAAAATGTCAATCAAAAGAAAGTGGTGGTAAGTTTTATTTCCAAAAATTTACTGAAAACCCTTGGGATAAAGTAAGACAACAAATGAGTGATTTTAGCTAATGACAGATACACCTAAAATAGTAGTTAATAATACTACGAATGATGAAAAAAAACTTGAAATTTGGAAAATCAGATGTGGGCTTTATGGAGAAAGAGATGCGTTAGTCAATCTTCAAACTGACATTTGGGAAAAAATTGAAATAGTTAATAGTAAAATACTTGCACTAGAGCCTAAAAAGAAAAAAAAATATTCAGGTTCTAATGTATATTAAATGCTTATTAGCTATCTTGAATTTAAACTAAATAAAGAAATAGCTTATGAAGATACATTTGAGAAAGATAAAGAAATTCGTAAACAATATGACGAATATGTTAAACAAACAAAAACAAAGGAGGAAAAAATGCTAGACAAACCAATATACTTTAATGTTTATAAAGTTGAGAGTGATAATCCTAAAGCACCTACATTTAGTTGGAATGGATTTACTGTCAAAGAAGATATAGTCATTAAAGCAGGAACTAAAATTGATATGACATTTTGGGGTAATTCCACAAACCAAAAAGATGGAAAACCAAATCCACATTTGAAAATATCTAATCATGTTCCAAGAGAAGATAAAGGTGGTGTTTCTAATAGAGATATTAATTATCCAACTAAAGAACAAGTTGCACAACAGGATAATAATTACCTTGATGATGACATCAACTTTTAGTATGGTATTTGTGGGGTTAAATAATATAAATATTATTGCCCCATATACTCTATTAAAGGTTGTAATGAAATACTTGATTAAACTATGGAATTGTGATAATGTAGATTTTATCTCAACCTTAAAATGGGAGAGTGAAAATGTAGATGACCTAGTACAAGAGGTTACTAAAAGTTTGCCAAAAGGTATTAGGGCAACCATAGAGGAAGAAAATGTTGAACGAGAAAATAAGACTACTCGTTGATACACTTGACCAAAAGCATAATGAGTATGTTAAAAGCATACAAACTTTTGGAAAAGTAACTCCAATCGCTAGTCAAAAAGCTAGTGAATATCGTGGAGTACAACGAGAAATAGTTAGAACTGAAAATAGTAATAATAATATTAAATAAGTTCTAATTAAAATTATTTAGAGTTAATAGAAACTATTAATAGTTGATTAAGAAAGCTGTACTCTAAATTTAGGTAATAACAAAAAAAAGGAGAAAACATGGACAATCATAAAACTTTTGTATTAAACACAGAAGATACATTTAATAAACTACAAGAAGCATCAGAGAAAAAAGCAGAAACACTTTTTAGATATAGAAAATTAGAAAAGTCTGAAAAGATTATATTGGCTAAACTTAAAAACGAATTAAGATTAAACCATGATAAGATTAGTCAAACTGAATTAACTGATGAAGCATATAGACAAACAAAATATAAAGAATGGTTAATAGCCTATACACAAGCTGAAAAGGATTTTACCCTTTCTAAAGATTATTATAATAATTTAATTGCTTTAAAAGATATGAGAATAACAGAAGAAAGTTCGGCTAGATACCTAATTAATAAAAAATAGGTTAAATAAGCCTTTAGTTCCGTAACAAATTAATTAAAATAATTGTTTTTATTATTTTATAATAATATATAATATCTCTATTAACTAAATAACTAAATAGGAGATAAAAAATGTTAAATAAAAAAATAAAGTTTTTAGAAGCTGTTAATGGAAAAATAAAAGTTTCTGTTGGTGTTGCTACTAGAACTTCAGGAACAGTAAAAGGTCTTGTAAATATTA
>Ga0206131_10000559_pt1 | contig 51376 bp, 30 predicted proteins | sample Helgoland_Spring_FD_148636 | JGI IMG/M metagenome (GOLD analysis project Ga0206131, IMG submission 148636) | Pelagic subsurface seawater microbial communities from Kabeltonne, Helgoland, North Sea - Helgoland_Spring_Bloom_20160517_1 | ecosystem: Environmental > Aquatic > Marine > Epipelagic ... | reverse complement strand
GGAGAAAAACTTAAAGGTGTTTTAAATAAAATAAAAGCTCCAGAATTTGCTGTGGGCGATAGCATTGTTGAGTTGAACAAAGTTTTACTCATAAAAAGAGGGTTTCTGCCAGTGTTGAAAAAGAAATCATCTGGGTTAGGATTATTTCTTGGTGGGGTTGTTATTACCGCCGCGGGTACCTTTATAGGGTATGCTTCTACCCTAGTATTTGAAGAAGGTGGTCCTTTTATTATTGTTACTGCGGTCGGAATTACCACAGCCATTGGGGTTGACATTGTTGGCGTATCGGTTGCAATTGAAGGCGTAAAGCTAATTTCTCAAAAAGTAAAATGGCCTATTGGCGATAACTGGAAAGCTTCTTTAAACTAATTTGGAAATCTGATTTTAGTCAAAAGTTTTTAACATAATTTTATTAAATTTTCGTATTTTTGAAGACTTCTGTGTGAAGTATGATTTTTGATTTGAAGATTAATAAAACCGCTGTAAAACAAAGCTATTTGCCACTAATAAAAAATACACTCCTCTATTTCTTTTTCGTGCTCTCAATATTTTTTGGAAATCAAGCATTTGGGCAAGCCCAAATTGATCTCCCAATAAATTGGGATGATTCGTCTACAGTAAATTATAATATTTCTGACTTTGGTGGAGCAAATTCTTTTATTGTAACAGACCCCATAAATGTATCAAATAGTGTTTTACAAACAACTAGAGATAGTACCGGTCTTCCCTATCAAGGAACAATGTTAGGTAGTTTTGGATTGCTCAACCCTATTCCATTTTCTCAAGGATCATCTACCATTTCATGCATAATTTATGCGCCAGACACAGGTATTGTAGTACTATTGAAAGCCGAAGATCAAAACAACCCAAATATTTTTACTGAAACTGCAGTAAAAACTAACAAAACAAATGCTTGGGATACATTAGTATTTGATTTTGAATTACCATATGGAAATAGTCCTGCAATAAACTATAATTTTTCATACAAGAAATTAATCATTTTTTATGATTTTAATAGTATGAATTCAAAAACGAGAGATTTTTTTTTGGATGACATTTTTATGGGTGGTGTAGCCGACACTTCAGCTTTAGCTATTTTCAATTACAATCCTGATTCAGCTTATATAGATACCAATGGTTGCGTTATATGTAAGCAGTATGCGGTTGGAGATACTTTCTCATTAGACTCAGGTAATACATGGTTTATAGTTGCCAACAGAGCCATGCTTGACTCCATGCGCCTAAATGGCGGTGACTTTACAAAAGTTTGCGTGAGCTTGGTTACCAATATGAATTGGTTTGCATCTCAATCAAATTTCAATCAGGACATCAGTTCATGGGACGTTTCTAATGTAACCTCTATGAGCTTGATGTTTTTTAGCAATAGCACTTTCAATCAAGACATTGGGAATTGGGATGTTTCGAGTGTGACTGGTATGTATGGTATGTTCCAAAACGCATCCTCTTTCAATCAAAATATTGGGGGATGGGATGTTTCTTCTGTCAATAGCATGGTTGAAATGTTCAATTCAGCCTCAGCCTTCAATTATGATATAGGAAATTGGGATGTGTCAAACGTCACTGATATGAGCTTAATGTTTAGAAGCGCTATAAATTTCAACCAAGACATTGGGAGCTGGGATGTGTCAAACGTCACTGATATGGCTCATATGTTCTTTCAGGCAACTTCATTCAATCAAGATATTGGGGGCTGGGATGTGTCAAACGTCACTGATATGAGCTATATGTTTAGAGATGCTATAAATTTCAACCAAGACATCAGTAATTGGGATGTGTCAGATGCGACCAAGATGACTTTGATGTTTCAGGGCGCTAGTGCCTTCAACCAAGATATTGGGGGCTGGGATGTGTCAAACGTCACTGATATGGCTCAGATGTTCTTTCAGGCAACTTCATTCAATAAAGATATTGGAGGTTGGGATGTTTCAAGTGTTTCGGACATGAATAGCATGTTTTCGAATGCTACTTCCTTCAACCAAGATCTTTCTGATTGGTGTGTTCCCAATATACCTACTGCTCCAACAAACTTTTCGTCCGGTAGTGCATTAACCACAAGTCAACTTCCCAATTGGGGTACTTGCAGCAATGCGTATGTAAACAATAGAGGCTGCGTTGTTTGCGACTCTTTAACTATTGGAGAACAGTTTGTTTTAAACGGCGACACTATGCTTGTTACCAACAGAGCCATGCTTGACTCCATGCGCCTAAATGGTGGTGACTTTACAAAAGTTTGCGTGAGTTTGGTTACCGATATGAGCAACCTTTTCCAAAACGACACTTCTTTTAATCAAGATATTAGTAGTTGGGATGTTTCTAATGTAACTGACATGTCTTTTATGTTCGATGGAGCAAATAATTTCAACCAAGACATTAGTGGTTGGAATACATCAAATGCTTCCAATATGTCTGGTATGTTTTGGTCGGCAATAGCCTTCAATCAAGATATTGGCAATTGGGATGTGAGTAGTGTAACTAATATGGGCTCTATGTTCAATAATGCATCTTTATTTAATCAGGACATTGGCAATTGGAATGTTTCGAGTGTGAGTAATATGAATAGTATGTTTAACAATGCCCAAAATTTCAATCAAGACCTTTCTTCTTGGTGTGTACCTAATATACTTACTGCTCCAACAAGTTTTTCGTCAGGTAGTGCATTAACTACCAACCAAATTCCAAATTGGGGTACTTGCAGCAATGCGTATGTAAACAATAGAGGTTGCGTTGTTTGCGACTCTTTAAATGTTGGAGAACAGTTTGTTTTGAATGGCGACACGATGTTAGTTGTTGACCGTTCGATGCTTGATTCGATGATTGTTGGTGGCCATGATGTTACCAAGGCGTGTGTTTCTCATATTACCGATTTACAATGGTTGGTTATTAACGCAACTTCTTTTAATCAAGACATCGGTAATTGGGATGTGAGCAATGTAACCAACATGAATCACATTTTTAGGGAAGGGAGTGCATTCAATCAAGATATTGGTTCTTGGGATGTAAGAAACGTGGAGAGTTTTGTTTATGCCTTCCTAAATTCCTCTTTTGATAGAGACATCAGTTCTTGGGATGTGAGTGGTGCTAACAATTTATCTGGGATGTTCTATAATGCTCAAAACTTCAACCAAGATATTGGAGCTTGGGATGTCAGCAACGTTACTGATTTTGGTGCCATGTTTCATAATGCCTACGCATTTAATCAAAATATTGGAAGTTGGGATGTAAGTAGTGCTGAAAATCTTAAATGGATGTTCTATTCAGCTATTTCCTTCCATCAAGATATCGGCAGTTGGGACGTAATTAATGTCACTGATATGAATTCGATGTTTAGAAACGCCGATGCCTTTAATTACGATATAGGTTATTGGGATGTCTCTAATGTGACAGATATGGAGGCTATATTCAACGATGCTTCTGCTTTCAATCAAGACATCGGAAGTTGGGATGTATCAAATGTCACTTCTATGAATGATATGTTCAATAGTGCATCCTCTTTCAATCAAGATCTTTCTGATTGGTGTGTTCCCAATATACCTACTGCTCCAACAAACTTTTCGTCAGGTAGTGCATTAACCGCCAACCAAATTCCAAATTGGGGTACTTGCAGCAATGCGTATGTAAACAATAGAGGCTGCGTTGTTTGCGACTCTTTAACTGTTGGAGAACAGTTTGTTTTAAACGGCGACACTATGGTTGTTGCCAACAGAGCCATGCTTGACTCCATGCGCCTAAATGGCGGTGACTTTACAAAAGTTTGCGTGAGTTTGATTACTGATATGAGCAACCTTTTCTTTGATGTCAATACTTTTAATTTTAACCAAGACATTGGTAATTGGGATGTATCAAATGTAACTTCTATGGCGGCCATGTTTCATGATGCGCACCTCTTTAATCATGACTTATCGGCTTGGGATGTGTCTAATGTTACGAGTATGCACAAAATGTTCAGGTATGCCCGTGCCTTTAATGGTGCAATAGGAAGTTGGGATGTTTCTAAAGTAACAAATATGTCTGAAATGCTATTTGGTGCGGCATCATTCAATCAAGATATAGAAAGCTGGGATGTTTCCAATGTGCTTTACATGAATTCTATGTTCTCAGCAGCGAGCTCGTTTGACCAGGATTTAAACTCATGGGATGTAAGTAATAATCAAACTTTACGATTCATGTTCCGTGGAGCCTCAAGCTTTAATGGAGACATAAGCGATTGGGACGTCTCAAACGTAACCAATAGTGAAGAAATGTTTAATGATGCAACAAGCTTTAACGGAGACATTAGTAATTGGAATGTTGGGCAGGTAACTACAATGCGATATATGTTTCAGAATGCGTCTAGCTTCAACCAAGATATAAGTAATTGGGATGTTAGCTCAGTAACAGAAATGTACGGAATGTTTTTTGGCGCTACTAATTTTAGTCAAGATCTATCTGGTTGGTGTGTAAGCAATATACCTGCTGCTCCCTCAAATTTTTCTACTGGTAGTGCATTAATGACCAATCAAATTCCAAACTGGGGTGTATGCCCAATAGTTTTAGCTGTTTTGGAAAATAGTTTAACAGGTGACACAATTGGCACAATGAATTCAAAATACAATGATACTACACTGTTATATTCGTTTAAAATTATAGATGGAAACATAGGGCAAACCTTTAGTTTAGATAGCCTCACAGGATTAATATTAGTAAATAATAATGGCTCAATAGACGCTGAGAAATACACTTCGTTTACATTACAAATTGCTGTTACCGGAACCGATACAACTTCCAACCCTGATACTATATCGGTTTTAGATACGGCTGTAGTTAAAATTGATGTAATTGATGTAATAGAGCCCATTTTTGTAGGCTTTAACAATGCAGTTAGCTTAAACGGAACCAACCAATATTTGGAATCTCAAAATGCAGTTATTCCAAACTCCGGAAACTTCTCAATTTCAGTTTGGGCCAAACAAAATACCCCGCAAACTTCAGCTTTCAATATTGTATCTCAAACCTCAAACTTTAATGCAACCAACAAAAGGTTTTATTTAGGAGCAAGCAACTCGGGAGAAATAAAAATTGGCGATGATTGGCTAAACACTGGTGTTCAATTTCCATCAGATTTAAAATGGCATAACTACACTTTTGTGAAAAATTCCACCGCTGTAATTCTCTATATTGATGGTGACTCTGTGGCAACCAAAACAGTTAATTATGCCAATCCAGATTTGCCTTCATTTAAAATTGGAGTGCAGTTTAGTGGTATTTCAGAATTTTTTAATGGATATGTGGACGAATTAAAGGTTTGGAATACCAATTTAACCAAAGACCAAGTTAGGCAAACCATAATTTATAATCCAACTGAATTAGACACTACATTAGAGTTGTATTACAATTTTGATGAAGTTGCCAACACAGTAGTTGATTTATCTGGAAACAATAAAAATGCAACTTTCTTAAATTACTCAAATCCAAGTAATGCTTATTTAAGTTCAAACGATACACTTATTGTTTTTGCTCAAGAGCTTATTTCAGATTCCTCTGCACTTTTCAAAACCAAGGCTTTTGATTTTGACAATAGCCCAATCTTTTTTGAAATACTAAATCAACAAGATTCGTTATTTACCATAAATGACTCTACAGGCGAAGTTTATTTATTAGCCGATACCAACTTAAATTTTGAATTATCTCAAAATCATACCATCACTATTAAAGCCACTGAGCAAGGAGATAACCAAACAGATTCTGTTACATATTTAATCAAAGTTCTAGATGAGCCTGAGCCAATCAATACCGATTTAGAAATTATCTATTTCGGAACTTATGGAGGTGGATACCACTATATTCCTCAATCTCAAAAAGTAAAAGAATTATATTCTAGCATTAGAAATAACGGTCCCGACTCTGTTCTAAATTTTTATTTGATTTTGGATGATGGAATTTCTACCGATTCTATTTTTATTGATACTATTTTACCAAATGCAGTTCAAAACTTCACATTTAATGTCTCTCAAAACGGATTGCTAAATGGCAACTATAACTATACCAATTACATTTTTACCGATACTTTTGATTTAGTTCCGAGTAATGATACAGCCATATTAAATGTGGTAATCAATGATTCAATTTTATCCAAATCAATAACTGAAGATACCTTAAATGGAGACCTTTACTTTGAGCCAACAACTGGTGAATTATCTCTTCAAAAAGACCAAAAAGTAGCATTTAAGTTTACTTTAAACAAAGGTGATACCTTAACAGAGTTTGGATTGTTCTTAAAAGGCTTAACCTTGTTAGATACTTTTAATGTTGAATTAAAAACTATAGCAAATAATCTTCCTGATTCTACCATAGAAAATCAAACCATCAGTTTTACCGACTTAACAGATGGGTTTAAGTATTTAACTTTAAATTGCTTCCAATATTTAGATTCCGGAAGTTATGCGATTTCTTTTGGCAAAACAGATACTGTTGGCTCATCTGCAAGGTTTGCAACTACTTCATCTAACTTTGACTCAACCGCAATATTTACAACCGATAATTTTGGCAATTGGGTAGATCCAACCTCAACTAATTTTACATCAACTCAAGTTTCGAGCATTATTTTAGGAAATACTTATGATTACCCTAATTTGATAAAAGGAGGAGATACGCTTATTTGCAGCGGTAACTTGCAAGGCCTTGAAGCAGAAATTGGAATTGATAGTGTTTTTTGGGGATACTCTTTTAATGCGCCCAGAATTATTAGTGGTTTTGATACAACATATATTCGTGCATCCTATGTAGATAATCAAAACTGTTACTTTGTTGATTCGGTTTTTGTTGTAACCTTAGATGAAAGCCCTTTTATCTATTCTTCAGATACCATTCTTGGTTGTGCGGATAGTATAACCTTAAAGGCAAATTCAAATTGGTCTTCTTACAATTGGTTTGATGGATCTACCGATTCATCAACTACGGTTATTTTACCTGATACTGGAATAAACTATTATACAATTAGGTTAGAAGATAACAATTACTGTATTAATATCGATTCAATTGCTGTTGATGTAAAGCCACTACCAACCTTAACCTTTAGCAATATTGGCCCTTTTTGCGATAACGAAGCAGATTTTGAAATACCAGATTCACTTTACAGTCCTCTTGGTGGAAGTTTCTCGAGCTTAGCGCCCCTTGCAAACGACACAATTTTAATTTCACAAGTAATTGGAGGTTTAACAGATAGTGTTATTTATACTTACACCGATACATTTGGGTGTGTAAATTACATTTCTACTCCACTCGAAATAAAAGTTGCTCCAACGGCAAGTTTAAACTTTGTAACAGTTGGTTTAGATTCTATTTGTGCCAATGAAGTTGACACTGTGTTAAGCGGTGGATTGCCCAGCTATGGTTTTTATAAAGGTATTGGAGTAATAAATGGAAACTTATTTAGCACCGATTCTGTAGTAACTGCATCATCTACCATAACTTTTATTGCAGACTCTACCAATGGTTGTTCAGATTCCGCCATAGCTTCAATTACCTTGATAGCTCCTCCGAATATTGATTCATTAAAATTAGCTCCATTATGCTTAAACGATTCAATTTTGGCCTTGGATGGAGGTTTCCCAAATGGTGGTTTTTATAGAGGAAACGGAGTAAGCAACAACAATTTTGATCCTTTGGTAACCGGTTCAGGAATGCACCCCATAACTTATGTTTTACAAAATAACTTTGGATGCTTTGATAGCCTTTCTGCCGACATTGAAGTTTATGGTTTACCTGCAGCTAATTTTTCTGGTTTACCAATATTATGTAACAACGATACCGCATTAAATCTTACACCTTTTGTAAACGACACAAGCAATATTTATCAATTTAGCGGATCAGGAATTAGTGGTGATTACTTTAACCCATTTTTAATTTCTGCCGATACTTTTGATTTAATTTATCAAGTTACCGATAGCAATTTTTGCTCTAAAAAAGACACTAGCGCCATTGTAGTTATAGCACCCCCCACAATAACTTTAACTACACCTTCTCCTATTTGCGATTACGATACAATTAACCTTTTTAATGTATTAACCCCATCTCCCTTGGATGGTAATTTTAAAGGTAGCTTTGTTTCAGACTCACTGTTTAAAGCAGACACAGCAAATACATATAATTTAAGGTATGTAATTTCAGATACATCACTTTCTAAAACTTGTTCCGACTCATCATTATTCAATTTAACAGTAAATCCTGCCCCTATTGTTAATTTTAACCTTTCACAAAATAGAGTTTGTGTTGACAAATCTAATATTTTGTTGAGTGGAGCTACACCGGCAGGCAATAGTGGCATTTACACCGGTACAAGCATCAATAAAATAAGCAACCAATACTTCTTTTATCCTCCTTCTGCAGATACTGGCTTACATGTAATTACATACACCTTTACTACTTCGAATGGCTGTGTTGCTGAAGATAAAGACACCTTAAGAGTTGATTCTTTGCCATCAATTTCAATAAATACAATACCTAGTATTTGTGCAGGCGATGATACTTTAAACTTAAATACTTTCGGTTTCCCTATTGGCGGAATATTTTCAGGTGGAGCTGTTTTTACCGATTCTGTTAATTACTTTTTTATACCTGATTCAGCTTCAATTGGAGCTTCAAATCTTGTAAATTATGACTATACAGACTCAATAACTGGTTGCTCAAATTCTAGTAATTCTCTAATAACATTAAATCAAATTCCTGCTTTAAGTTTTGCTTCTCTTCCAAGTTTTTGTGAAGATGATACTGCTTTTTTAATTTCGCAATATTCGCCAGTTGGAGGAATATTTTTAGGCAACGGATTAACAGTTGACACCATTAATAATCAATATTATTTCCATCCAGATTCGGTAAGTGTTGGAATACAAACTTTAACCTATCAGTATACCGATAATAATGGTTGTACAAATTCAACACAGAGGTCTACCAATATAAATGCTTTACCTGTAGTAAACCTTTCACTTCAAGGTACTCCAATTGATACTTTATGTTTAATTACAACACCACAGAGTTTCCCTTTAACCTTTGCAACTCCAATTGGTGGTCAATATTCTGGTAAAAATGTAAGTTTCAATACTTATAATTTGAACATTTCCTCAGCGGGTACAGATACAGTTTATTATACCTACACCAACCCTACCACGGGCTGTGTTGCTTCAGATACATCAACATTAGAATTAATAAACTTACCTCAAGTTAACTTTAACTTAATTACTGATAGTATTTGTAATAATGCAAGTGTTATTTCAATTGGCGGAGGCACAAGTACATCGGCAATATCACAAAGTTTTTATTCTGGTCCGGGAGTGTCTAACGGCAACTTTAACCCTAACAGTTTAACACCAGGTATTTACAATATAAATTTTGTGGTAATTGATTCAATTGGATGCTCAGATTCTGCATCGCAAAATATTACAGTGCATCCAGTGCCATCTATTTCGTACAACACTATTGCCCCTATTTGCTTAAATGATTCAACAATAATTAATGCAAATACAAGTGGAGCAACATTTTGGAAATTCAGCATATTAAACCCATCTACAAATGTTTTAAACCAAACAACTGGTTTATTTCATTCAAACCAAACAGGAATTGACTCAGTGCAATTTTTGCTAGTTGATGCAAATGGTTGTGCAGATAGTTTAGTGCAAACGATTAATGTAGATACTTTGCCAAACGTAACCTTGGGTAATTTTAATGATGTTTGTAGAAATGGTTTTCCATTAAATTTAAATACAGGAACACCAATAGGCGGAACTTATTTTTATAATGGAAGCCCTGTAACTAGCTCACTTTCACCAAACACTTTGGGGGCAGGATCTCATAAAATAATTTACAGATTTACAGATTTAAATAGCTGTACATCACTAGACTCGAACAACATTACAGTAAACTTGTCACCTCCTATTACCTTATCTAGTTTACCGAAAATTTGTACTGATGGAAGCGCCATTACTTTAAATCAGGGTAATCCTCAAGGTGGAATATATAGCGCAGCTCAGGGCATGCTAAACGATAGTGTTTTTGACCCAACCATTGTCCTTGCAGGAAGTTACAACATACAATATAGCTACACCGACACCAATGGATGTGATAGCTCATTAACTGGATCTTTGGTGGTTAACCCACTTCCTCTTGTAAACTTTAAAAACTTAATTCCAAACTTGTGCACCAATTCAGATTCTATTTTTATTAGAGATTCTGTAAACTTTCCTGCCATACCTCCAATAGGTTATTTTACAGGAAAAGGCATTGACTCTGCTGGTTGGTTCAATCCGAATGCGGCTTGGATTGGTGGACATAACATCACATATCATTACACCGATACAAATAATTGCAGCAATTCAACCACTACTTCAATAATTGTAAATGGGCTTCCTGCGCCCATATTATCACAAAACGAAGTTCAAATATGTTTGGGCGATACTGCAATTTTAGAAGCCCAAGGTGGAATTGAATTTTTATGGGAAACAGGAGATACAACAGCAATAATTAGGGTTTCTCCAGATTCTTTTAAAACCTATTCTGTTACTGTTACAGATGGATTAAATTGTTCAAATATTGGAAGTATTGATCAAGATGTTTACAACTCGTTTTTTGTAATAGCTAATTTAGATTCTGTAACAACAAATTTAAATACTCCTCTTACTGTAGATCTTTTGGCTAATGACAATGGAAATATTACACAGTACAAAATATTAGATGGACCCTATAACGGAACCATTGATGAATCTTTTAATCCTGATTTAGACTATACCCCTGATCTAGGCTTTAGAAGGTACGACTCTTTAACATACGAACTATGTGATGATTTTTGCCCAATTATTTGTGATACAGGAAAAGTGAAAATTCAAGTTTTTGGTAATCCAAACGAATTTATTCCAAATGGCTTTTCGCCAAATGGGGACGGCACCAATGATACTTGGACTTTCCCAGGTATTGAATTATTCCCTAATAATGAGTTGATAATTTTGAACAGATGGGGAAGTGTTGTATACCAAGCAGCACCTTACAACAATGATTGGGCAGGCGAATCAGGAGGAAATTTTAGTTTTGGTAGCGATAGATTGCCAGATGGTACTTACTTTTATATACTAAAATTAGATAAAGACTCTAATAATGAAGGCCTAACAGGCACCATAGAAATGAGATCAAAATTATGAGAATACTGAAATCCATATTGTTTCTTTTCTCCATTTTATGGGTTTCTATTGCCATAGGGCAAAAAAGGTTTAGTATAGTTCAGTTTTCACAACACAGGGCGTTTATTAACCCTGCTTCTATTACCCAAAATACAGATATTAATGCAGCCACTGTTTTTAGAAAACAATGGGTAGGTTTTGAGGGCTCACCAACAACTTCATTGTTTGATGTTAATAGTCCAATTAGGTCTTCTAACAATTATGCTGGACTTTCGGTAGTTGGTGATTTTTTAGGAGTTAACCAAGAAATAATGGTTAGTGGAACTTATGCTTACAAAGCGGCGATAGATAGATATTCGCATATTTCATTTGCCTTATCTCCATCTGTGGTTTTTCTACAAAGCGATTTGGCTTCAGTTAGCACCGATTTTTCTGGTGACCCATCTTTTGCTGTTAATCCTAATGCAGTGTTGCCAAATGTTAGGTTTGGTGCGTATTATGATACTAAATATACTTTTTTGGGTATTTCATCTCCTAGCCTACTTACCAATGGCTTACCTGGAATTAATGGAGATGGGGGAACCGTATTTGATATTTCGAATATACATTACAATATTATTGCGGGCTATAAAAGGGAGTTTAAAAGTAAGTGGACATTTTATCCTTCTGCTATGTACAGCCACGTGCCGGGTGCACCTTTTCAAATTGAAGCCACTGCGAACATGCAATTTTTAGACAAATTTGGAGGTGGAGTTTCATACAATACTTCAAGGGTAATTAGTGGAATGTTTAACATTAACCTTAATGGTAATTTTAAATTGGCCTATGCCTATTCTTTTGGTTTTAACGAAGTACAACAATACTCTCCTGGAAGTCAAGAAGTAATGTTGTTATTTGGTTTGTGGAACCGTAAAAAGACTATTATTAATATGCCAAAATTGTTGCAGGAATACAAAAAAGTACACGAATTACCAGTTAAAGAAACCAAGACGCCTGAAGGCAGACAACCATACTCTGGAAAAGGAGATTAATTTCCCCTCGATTTTCGCATAATATTTTGTATTATTGATAATTACCTAAAAGTGTAATTATCGGTTTGAAAGCACCACTAAACCTCGTTTTTCCTAATTTTCAAAAACATTTTTTTTGGGTGTTTTGCACGATAGCCCTTTTTTGGGGCTTGTTTCAAGTGCAAAATGGATTTTCTCAATCCCTTCCACCTATAATCTTAACAATAAACGAACCCCAAATTGGAGATTCCATTGGGCAATTGCAAATTTCTAACCCAGCACCAAATACTACCTACATTTACAAATTAGTAGATGATAGTGCGGTAAATGCCACTTTTGACATTGATACTCTTACTGGAATTTTTTGGGTTAAAGACAATGCTTGGGTAGATGCTGATAAATTTTCACAAGTTAACTTTAGTGGTACTGCCAAGGTTTTAGGTACAGGAATTAATAGTTTTTCTGCTTTAATTACCATTAATTTAATTGATATAGCTGAACGTTTTTGATTAACCTATCGTCATCGTCAGTATTTTCAATTTCAGAATTTGAATAATCTTTTTATAATAAACTAGAATAAATCTAAGTTAGAGAATATTTTCTTTATTATATATAGACTCCATTTTAGCTTTAACGAACTTATTCTATTCTTCAATTTATTTGATCTAAACAAGACCCTTTACTTCCTTAATGTAATTCAGGTAAAATAACTATTAAAGAAACTTGCAAACAAAAAAAGGGCTTTCGCCCTTTTTTTGTTATGTACTTGTAGTCGTTATTATTTTTTATCCTCAGCTAGTTTTTTGGCTTTGTTTGCTCGAGCACCACTTACTATTAATCCTTTGATAAAGTCTTCAACAGGGAATAGCATCAAAGCCAACAACACGTTCAAACCAACTTTAATAAAGATTACCCCTTGGAATAAATCTTCAACGTTGTCTTCAACAAAGTTAATTCCGTACTCGAAAATGATAATTAATGCAATGGTTGCCAAAACTGTTGCAGTTCTTGAACCTCCTGTTTTTCTTCCATAAAAAATGGCGAAAATCAACATTAATATTACAACACCAATTTGAATAGCGTAAAACCACCAAGCCATATACCAAGGAACCTTAACTTTAAAGTCATAAGAAAAAACATCGCTCTCTACAGCATAACTATTTAAAGCTTTTACTTTAAATGAGTATTTTCCCGGATCGAGGTTTGAGAAAAATGCTTGCTTAAAATCAGTTGGTTTCGACCATTTATTGTCGTAACCCTCAAGCATATATTGATACCTAACTTTATTTGAGTTATTTAGAGAAACACCTTTATAAATAAAAGTTAAGTCATTTTCATTTGAAGAAAAAACATTGTCAAAAGGAAACTCCCCAGGTTCTTGGTTTATTTCAATGGCTGGAACCTTAACAATTGGTTTTACATCATTTTCAAAATTATCAGAAGGATTGTATCGAACCGCCCCAAGGATAGTTCCAAACCAAATATTGTTATTCTCATCCATATCAATGGCATTGTAATTCACCTCAAGTCCTAAAAAGCCTTCAGTTTTGCCATAGTGTACAAATGTTTCAGTTCTTGGATTAAATTTTTCTACACCATATGAGGTTCCTATCCAAATATTATTCTCATTATCGGCAATTAAAGCATAAGGAGTTTCTGATCTTAAGCCACTATTTTCAATATTGTAGTTGATAAATATCTTGCCATCGTATTTATAAAGTCCTCCTGTATATGCTCCAAAATAAATGTTCCCTAAATCATCAGCTTCAACGCAAATAATATACGGCTTAACACTATCTGCTTCACCAAAAATTTTGAAGTTTTCACCATCGTACATGGTTAAATATCCACCACTACAGGCCATCCATAAATTACCTGATTGGTCTTTTACAATTTTAGAAACATTTCTACCGCCAAGTCCATCGGCTTCTGAATAAAAATCTAATTTGTAAGTTTTCTTGTTTAATTTGGCTACACCTTGTCTTGTTCCTAGCCAAATATTTCCATTATTATCCTCAATAATTGAAAGAATCAAATCTCTTAATACCCCTTCAATATTTACTTTTTCAAAGCTTTTATCTTTATTTCTTTTGAAAAGCATACCGTTTGAGTTTGCAATCCACAGAACGCCTTCACTATCTCTATAAATATCTCTAATACCAACATCTTCTAATCCTTTTACTAGTACCTGCTGAACTTTTAAGTTTTCAGATTGTGGATTTGAACCATTTACAAGTTGCGTAATACCTGAGTTTGTACCTAGCCAAATGTTACCTTCTCCATCATTTTCAATAGCTTGAACTATGTTATTTGGTAAACCAATGGTTTTATCAAACAGCAAAAAGTAATCACTGATGTATTGGTTTAATCCAACATTGGTTCCAAGCCAAACGCTTTTTTCACGATCGCAATACATGTAATTAATGTCATAAAAACTTAAGCCTTCTCTTGTGCTGAAATCTATGTGATGGTATTCTTCATTTTTCATTGAAACTACAGAAACTCCTCTGTCTCTAGTACCAATCCATAAATGGTCGTATTTATCATTTAAAAAGCCTGAAACATTATTACTTGGCAAATCATTATCAGCGTTTTTATTAATTACTGGAACCTTAGTAATAGTTTCAGCAACCAAATCATCTAAATCTTTAGGTATAATTAAATCAACACCTTTATTGTAAGTTCCAACCCAAATTTCATTGTTATAAATTGCAACATCTGTAATTCTATCCGAGGTAAGGCCATTTTCTTCAGACAAATGAAAAGCAGGAATTGAATTACTTTCAATGGCATCAAGACTGAAAATGTAGATTCCATCATTTTCGGTTGAAACCCACAAATTCCTTTTACCATCTACAAATAAGTCTATAATATTTTTGGATTCTTCACTTTCGGAAAAAGAAACTTTTGTAACCTCATTTTTGTCGATATGATAAATGAAAAGTCCACTTCCTTTAGAACCAAAAACTATCTGTCTTTTATCAGTATTTTCAACAAATGCAGAGATGGTAGAAAACTGATTAAATCTTTCAATATTCAAATCTTCGAACTGTTTTGTTTTGTAGCTCCACCTTGTGATAGAACCTGCCCAGTGGCCTAACCACATATCTCCATTGGAAGATTTATACATTTGTGAAACCCAGTTTTCGGCTAAACTATCTCGTGTTGTAAAGTTTTCAAAGGTTATTCCATCATAAATAGAAACTCCAGAAATTGTACCTACCCACAGTCTTCCATCGTCGTCTTGACAAATAGTTTGAACCTGAGATTGAATTAATCCATTTTCAACACCATACTTTACAAAACTCACTACCTGAGCATTGGCAAATTGGAATAATACTATCGCTGATAATATTACTATACTTTTTAAAATTCTATTCATTAGTTCTGTTCTTGGTTAAGGTTGTATTTTTCTAGGATAGTGATATATTCTTTACTTGAAATTTTTTCACTATTAAGATAAAAATCTCTTGGGGCTAAATCAAACCAGTTTTCTTTTTTTATGATGTCTATAATAGAGTCGCCATCGATTATTTTGGTACGATAAGTGGCAAAAATTTGATTTACGCCATCCTTATTTACTCCAACGGTGCTATATGAAACCCTAATTGGTCTTTTCACTTTTAAGGTGCTATCAATAGAAATTGAATCAATATCAACACCCCTTCTTAAAAAGCTAGTAGCAATTAATTCATTAAAAGCCATTACATCTTCTTGTTGCTGTAGAAGATTCTCATTTACTTCCTCAACTTCAGGCAATTCAAAATCTACAAACTCTATGTCATCTAAAATTTCAGAGTCTAATTGTGCGTTTTTAAATGATTCTTTAGGTTTTGCTGTATCGGGTGCCATCATAGACATCAAGAAATCCTGAGCTTCACTTGATTTTTCAGCCATACTTTGTTCCTTTTCCTTTTCGTTTTGCTGATCTTGTGAATCAAATACTGACATATCAGATTCTAAAGGAGGTGGCATTGCCAAAGGAGCAGATTGTGTCATTTTTTGCGCCGTTAAGATTCCTAGCGTTTTGGATGTTGCAGGAGTGGTTTGAATTTGAGTAGCTGCATTCTTTGCTTTTTCTTCGGCTAATAACCTTTCCTTTTCCTCCTTAGGTGCCCATAATTTTGCTAAAAATTGCTCATTAGCCAAAGAGTCTTCAATGAAATTAGCACTAGCTAATTCATAATAAATTCTTTGTATAGGAAGTCCCATTGCAGTAACATCAATGTCTTCGGTATTTTCTGGAACCAAAGTAATTTGAGACATGTTTACTGTATAATTTCTAATAGAATCTTGAGGCATTCTTGAATCTACAGAGGCCTGACCATCATAAAAACTACTTGATTCAAACTTTAATTTTAAGTTTTTCTGAAATGGCATTTGTACTGAAAACTCACCTCTTCTATCGGTTTCTACAGAATCAATTTTTTCAAAGTTATCTACAACATATACTTTAACACTTTTGAGTCTTTTAGCAGAAATATCTTTTACCAAACCTTTTACTGTTACTCTTTTAGATGCTATTTCAGCCAAGAGTTGAGATTCCACTATTCCATTAGCAAATTGCTGAGCTACTAATGGGTCTTCGGTAAAATCTGATGTTAATGGATTGTAGGCCACCTTGGCAACGGGGTTCTGAAATATTAACGGATCAACAATTGTTGGGTCATCTTTTTGAAAAACTTTAACAGGACCCATGTAAGATGTATCTGGTTTTGCACTTCCTGAAATAGTTGTATTTACTTCAAAGAATGAATTAAAAAACTGTTCTCCATCATATTCAATTTTATATACTTTGTTATAATCTAAAGATGCTTGATACTCACCTTCTCTATTTATTTCAAGTGTATCTACAATAGTTTCTCCTTCTTTTACATATACAGCTAAATCTTTGTGTGTTCTTCTAGAAAAATCTTGCACCGATGAGTTTACGATAAGCTTTTTAGGAATTAAATCTACCTCAGGTGTATTTAACCTCTTTTGAAAAGCAGCTAAAACAGCTTCATCATCAATGGTTTCTCGCTGAATAGTATCGTAATAAATTTTAGTAAATGGCATTTGGTAAGCCTCGGTATTTAAACCTTCAAAATCAAATGGAATCATCGGAATATCCATTTTATGGGTATTATCCTTATCAGCAATTTCAATTGGTAATTTTGAATCAACAATAAAGTTCATTGCTGAGTATCCTCTTCTTTCTACAGTTACAGAAAACTCTTTTTGATACTCAAGTTCCATCTCGAAAATGCCCTTTTTATCTGTGATTAATTGCTTTACTAAAACATTTCCAACATAGGCTGTAACCTTCGCGCTGTCTAACTTATCGCCGGTAATGCTTCCAACCTTACCATCTAAATATAAATAACCGAAAGTATCAGGATACTTTTCGTTAGCTAATGCAACCACAAAAGCATTTTTTTCTTTAGATTTTGCTATTGCTTGTTCAAATTCTTTTCTCACAGCAGTATCTTCTTCATACTTAACAACTGTATCGCCCAATTGAATAAAAGCCATTGATTTTTCGAAAAGTTTTTCTTCGATGTAAGCATCATCTTTGGTATAAATTTTTGCTGGAGGTGTTTTAATTGTAATTTTTTCGAATTTGGTTTTATCTTCTCTTTCTGTATTGATATCCATCACTTGGATATGATATTTATCGCCAGAAAACTCAAGTGTTAAATCTTTGTCGTATGGAGCTTTAACAGCATACTCACCATTTTTGCTAGTTCTGTTTGCAGAAATAACCCTTTCTCCTTCTTTAATATTCACATCAACATTTGCAAGTGGTTTTCCTGCAGAATCTAGAGCAACTCCTTGTATTTCAATTGGTAGTTTTTTGGGTTCATCTAAAACTTCAATAAACTCAGTCTTTACAACTTCATTAGAAGCAAAACTTCCCGAATCTGGATTAAATACGAATTCAGTAATTGGTTTTTCAAATGCATATGGATTAATATACTCTGTTTTTTTGCTGATTAATTCAAGTTTAGGAGAAACCTCATACTCAAACTGAGCCATAGAATCGTTAATAGATGTATTGAGATTAAAAAAGGTTGGGTAATAATTTTTTGCTAAAATTTGAATTTTAGCTTGTTTATTGTGAAAAACTTTAAACTCATAATTACCAGTTGAATCTACCACAATTGATTCGGTAAGATCTTTTCCTTCATAAACATTGATGGTGGCAGAATCAATTTTATTACTATCATTAGCAGTAAGTTGTCCTTTAAAAATAACTCCTTCTGGCTCATTGGTTTCTGCAACAAAATCATCTAATGCTGAATCGTCTTGAATAAATAAATCTTCTAAGGGATCATAAACAATTCTTGTAAAAGGTTTTTTGAAAACATTCAAATTAAAATCAGAACCTTCAGCTACTAAAAACAAAGCGGGAGAAAAAGTATAGTTTTTATCACTTTTAGGCAGCGGAATATCGCTAATTACTTGTAAATACATTTTAACAAAACCATCTTTTTCGAAATGAATAGTTTGTTTTTGTTGGTACTCAACTTCTATAGAAAATTTACCTCCACCAGTGGTAGTGGTTGTACTAATTACTTTGTCAAACTCCTTTAATGTAACTTTCACATCACCCAATGGTTTGCCATCAGGGTCTGATATTGAACCTTTTATTTTTAACCGGCCTGTGTTCTCGAAGGCCAAAAAAGTTGCCATCACCACAACAATAAATAAAGTTGATAGGAAGGTTAAAAGTTTGCGGTTTGTAAACATTTTAGATGGGTTTTACACTCTGATTCTTTTCAAATGTAAAAAATTGCACTTTCAGCAAAAAATTTTAATCGTTTATCGACTTTGGTTTTATTTTCCAACTGGGTAAGTCTCCGGTATTCTGCTCTTTATACAATTGTTGAATTTTATAAAATTGTCTTTCAATTCCGCCTGTTGGCCTTAAGGCTGGTGATTGCAACAATTCGCCTTCTGGGCCAATTAAATAATACATCGGAATTATTCTAACATCATACATTTCTTTGATGTTTGATAAATTGGTGTGCCCAAAAGTCCAAGGGTACTCTTTTTTCTTTAAAAACCACTCTGCCCTAGTAATACTCTTATCAATAGAAATGCTTATAAACTCTATATTTTGATTGTATTTCTCATATAATTCGTTCATTATTATCATTTCCTCAATGCATGGTTTACACCAAGAGGCCCAAAAATCTAGGTAAACATATTTGCCCCTAAAATCTTGTAACGATTTTGTTTCTCCATTTAGGGTTTTAAATTCAAAATTGGGTGATTCTGAAAATACCTCTAGCTTGGTAAATTTTAATTGGATTTCGGATAAAAGAACTTTATGGGTTTCAAAGATTGTACTCGTTTGCAATTCTGCCAAAATATTTTCTATTGATTGCTTTTTGTACTTTTTACTTTCAATTTGATAGAATAACTCAGTAATTATTAGAAGCTCTTTTTGTTCTTCGCTAAGTTGTTTAAAGTATTTATTTGTATTTAAAACCGAATAAAGCGAATCTAAATTTTGGTGCACATTTATTGAGGCGCCAAGTTTTGTATCAAGATTAGAGGTGGCAAAAAATCTGAAAAACCCATTAAAAAAATCTTTGTAGAACCTAGCAAATTCAGGGTTGTAAAACAATACTTCTTTGCCAACCAAAAATTCCTCTAACATGTTTTGTCTCGAGTAATTTGTAGTTAATTCCAATTGAGCCAAAGCATAGGTAACATACTGAATTACAAACTCATTCTGCTCCAATCTTAACTTTTCATAAGTTTTTTGTTTGAAAACTTTTACAACGTCTCCTGCTCTTTTTTGAATAATTAAACCTGCATTATCTTGAATAAACTGGTCTATTGTTTTGTTGTATTCTTCAATTAAGGTATTTAAGTTGCTTTCGCCATCTTTTAACAGCTTTACGCCCACCACTTTTTCTTTGCTTAGAACTGGAAGGTTAGCGCCATTATAAGACCTCAATTCAATAATAAAATCGGCATTTGGCTCTAGGTACAACTCTGCAACATATTCGTTAATTAAAACTCTGTATCTCCCTACTCTTTCAACCTCAAAAGTTAAATTAAAAAAGCCTGTATCGTTTGTATTTGTTATGGTAACGTTGCTAACTGAATTTAAAAAATACTCATTGTATTTCTCAATTTTTACTTCAGAATTTGGAGCCCATCTTACCAATCCACTTAATTGCGATGCAAATAACTCAGCCGAAAAGGCAAGAAAAACAAAAAGTAAAAAATTTCGCATTAAATTTTAAATCCTTTGGGTATAAATTGAGAAATATTGCCTTTATGATTGTAAATCTCTCTAACTACAGTTGAACTAATGGCTGAAAGTTCAGGCGCACTAATGATAAAAACTGTTTCTAATTGTTTATCGATAGATTTATTCATTAAGGCTATGGTTCTTTCGTAATCAAAATCTGATGATGTTCTTAAACCTCTAACCAAATACTTTGCCCCTATTTGTTGGCAGAAATTTACTGTTAACCCTTCGTAAGTTTTCACTGAAATTTTAGGCTCAGTTTTGTAAAAATTTGAAATAGATTGAATTCTATTTTCCAGCGGAAATAGATATTGCTTTTTGCTATTTACCCCAATAGCAATTACAATTTCATCAAATAAATTTAAGGTGCGTTCAATAATATTGGCATGCCCTGTTGTAAAGGGATCAAACGAGCCAGGAAAAACAGCTTTATTCATGATTTTTATGTTTAAAAAACGAAAAATTTACATTTCCGTATTTCCTCGAATCTACAAAATTAATATGCTTTGATAAATCGGTACGTTTTGAATGCTCTACAATTAATACTCCATCAGGGTGCAAAAGATTTGTATTCTGAAATACCAAAGGGGTAATTTCATTAATATTTTTTAAATCGAATGGTGGGTCGGCAAAAATTAAATCAAATTGTAAATCGGTATTTTTTAAAAAATTAAAAACATCTCTTTTTTGTGCCAACCAATTTACATCAAACTCATTTGCTAAATTACGTATATGTTTTAGGCAATTTGGATGTATATCAATTGACAAAGCACTTTTAACTCCTCTTGACAAGAACTCTAAACTAATTAAACCTGTACCTGAAAAAAGATCTAAAACAGTTAACTCATCAAACTCAAGTTGGTTGTTTAATACATTAAAAAGGCCTTCGCGGGCAAAATCTGTTGTTGGCCTAACAGGAAGATTTTTAGGAATGTGAACATTTCTGCCTTTAAACTCTCCTCCAATTACACGCACAAAAATCCATTTTGTAAGGTTGCAAATAAATAGTTTGGCACTGATTTTAAATCACTTGACTTTTCAATAAAATTTAAATCTTCAAAGGGCCTAGCCATAGGAATGTATAAGGTTAATAATTTTAAATAATCTTTATGATTTGCCATTTGGCCTATTAATTTTAGTGGAACTTCGGCTGGTATTATATCATGACTTTCTAAAACCAACAAAGTGTAATATAAAACATCTTCAGGCTCTTCAAAGTAATAACTATTGCAAAATTTTAATTTCTGATTTTTAAAAATCACCAAATCAAAAAAGTCTTTGTTCAGGTTTAAAACTACTTCATCATTCCTATTTAATCTTTGCCACGCTGCAGCCATTTCTAGCAAAACATCATGATGATGGAATGTGTTAATCTCAGAAAACCAGCTATTTATCTTGTAAAAAACTTCTGAATTGAGTAAAGATAAATTTATGGCTTCTTCAGATTTAATATTGAATTTATGGTTAATACCTCCTTCAACCATAAAACTGTTATTTTTTAAATATTCGAGGTGAATAGTTGAATCATAAAAAGCTTCTGGAATTAAAGTGTGAATCCTATTTCTTTCTATTAAAATAACATTTGAATATTGAAATTTCAACCAACTATAATCGGCAAAAAATAAATCAAGGTTTTCGAGTTGGTTTTTGGAAAGGTCAAAATTAAATTGTCCTAACCCAATGTGACTTGCTTTATTTTTATTTACTAAAGCAAACGAAATTGAAGTTTCACCTACCTGAAAAATCAAAAGACATTGCAAGGCAATGTCTTCATCAAAATTTTTTGGAATAACGGCAAAAGAATCTTCCCAAAGAAGTTTCTTTCCAACAACATGTAAAAAATTATTCTCCCCAGTTTCCACTAGTGGTAGGGTCTGTCATTGAACCAACTTTTAAGTCTTTTTCAAGTGTGATTAATCTTTTATTTAAGCCTTTTAAGACTTTCTCGCGAGCTGCAGTAACTTGAAAAACCTGAACAATTAGGTTGTTTCTCTCAATAGTACCCGCTTCAAAATCAAACATTTGTCCACCAGAGTTAGGAATAATTCCCAGTGAGTCTGGTTGTAAAATATACTTAGCCTTACGTTCTTTAAGATATTCTTCGTTAAAAATACTGCTTAAGGCTGGTTCGTAAATAGTGTCTCTTGTTATAATTCCAAGTTCTAAAGCTCTTTCTTCGGTTAAAGAATCGGGTACAAAACCATTTGCCTTAATTACTTTAACAGAATCATACTTTACAAAATCAACTAAAGTTTTGGCATCGCCAGCATAAACATTTTTTTGATTTTTAAATACCATTTGAACTTGACGCAAATCTTTTAGCCTTTGAACTGTTTCATCAAACCTAACTTTTTTGGCAGCCCTAAAATCAATTGGATCCTTTATCGATTTATAATCTAAAGCACCCAAAACCACCCAAATAACAACCATTACACCAATAACGGCATATCTTGTTGTTTGGGTAAACATATTTGAGCCACCCAAAACACCAAAAACCCCTACAATTAAAATGGCTCCAGAAGCCATCAAAAACCAAGAATTTTGGTCTCCTGCAATTCCAAAAATTAAAAGTGCTAATCCTACTACAGTAATGGCTATTGCCGTTGATGTTTTTGAAAAATTAATTTCCATTTTCAGTATTCTTTTTTTTGACGATAGTTGCAAATCTAAAAATTTTTTGCCACCACCTTTTTCTTAATTATTAAAAAAGCATTAAGTAATCATTTGTTTCAAAAATTACCTTTGACAATTCATGATTTTAAACTCATTTTTTAATAAAAACTTTTCTCCAACCTCCAATCAAAAAGTTGCATTAACTCAATTAGATTCTTTTTTAAAATCTAATGAAAATGTTATGATTTTAAAAGGGTTTGCAGGAACAGGTAAAACCACCATTGTGGCAGCATTGGTAAGCTTTTTAGAGGCCACCAAAAGAGAGTATTTTCTACTCGCCCCAACAGGCAAAGCGGCAAAAGTTATGAGTATTTACAGCCATCGGTTTGCCACCACAATTCATAAAAAAATTTATAGGCAACAAAACATTCCAGGCACTTACAATTTTGTTCTAGGCACCAATGTTAGCCGTGGCGGGGTTTTTATTGTTGATGAAGCCTCGATGATAGGTTTTGGTAACGAGTTTAACACCAATGGCTTGCTATACGATTTGTTTGAATACCTCTACAATGGCGAAAGCTGCCAACTAATTTTTGTTGGAGATACCGCCCAACTTCCTCCCATAGGAGAAATCGAATCACCAGCATTAAATCCAAGTGCCATAAAAAGGGAATTTGTTGAAACTTGCAATTTGGTAGAATTAACAGAAGTTGTTAGGCAAGCAAAAGATTCTGGCATATTGGTAAATGCAACAAAGATTAGAGAGCTAATTGAAAACCAAGAAGTTGGTTACCCAAAGTTTGAGCTCAATGTTCCTGAAATAAAGTTGATAAACGGAGGAGAATTACAAGAATGCATTGAGCAGGCGTATTATAATTTTGGAGAGGAAAACACGGTAATTTTAACACGCTCAAATAAATATGCCAACTCTTACAACCAGCAAATAAGAAACAGAATTTTCGATTACGATACCGAAATTACCGGAGGTGAAAAATTAATGGTGGTTAAAAACAATTACTTTTTTACCAAAGAATACGAAAAACTTGGTTTTATTGCCAATGGAGATACGCTTGAAATTAAAAAGGTATTGCACGAGGTTGAACTCTATGGGTTTAAATTTATGGATGTAGTTGCGCGGTTAAAAGATTATGATGCCGACCCTGAAATTGAAATTAAAATAATCTTAGAAAGCTTGCATTCTCTAGGTCCTGCTTTAACCAAAGAACAAAACAATGAATTAATTCAAAACATTACCCTCGATTATCCCGAGGAACCAAGCAGGCGAAAAAAATGGCAACTGATAAAAGAAAACCCATACTTTAATGCTGTTCAAGTAAAATATGCTTATGCCATTACAGGCCATAAAGCACAGGGTGGTCAATGGGATTGTGTTTTTGTTGACCAAAGCTTTTTTATAGAAGATATGCTAAACATTGATTATTTAAGATGGCTTTACACTTGTTTTACTAGAGCCAAAAAACAATTGTATTTGGTAAACTTTAAACCAGAATTTTTTAGTTGAATATTATTTCAATAAGTAACTTTGAACAAATTGTAAATTTTGATTGGTAAATTATTAGGCAAATTAATTTTTGCTGTTAGCGGATGGAAAATCTCGGGGGAAATTCCTAAAGAAGTAGAAAAATGTGTTGCTATTGGAGCACCTCACACCTCTAATTGGGACTTTATTTTTACAGTAAGTGCTCTTAAAATTTATGGCTATCCGGCCAAGTACTTAATTAAAGATGTGTTTTTTAAAAACCCATTGTATTCTTGGATTTTTTACTGGACAGGTGGCATACCTGTAGATCGTTCAAAAAGCAACAATTTAACAGGCGAATTAAAAAAAATGATTGAAGGAAATAAACCTGTTTATATTTTATTTTCTCCTGAGGGAACAAGAAAAAAAGTTACTAAATGGAAAAGTGGGTTTTACCATGTTGCTATTGATTGTAAATTACCCATTGCATTAGGTTTTTTAGATTACAAAAAGAAGGAAGCCGGATTTATGAAAATGTTTCAACCCACAGGAAATAAAGATGCAGATTTAGTTTCTATTGTAGAATGTTATCGTGATGTAACGGCATGTAACCCTGAAAAATTCAGTTTTGATGTTTTGGGAAAAGATTAATAAAAAAATTTACCTAATAGGGTTATTCATCTTTTTGTTAAGTTGCCAAAAAAGTGGCTTAAACAAACAATACGATTTTCTTTTTCTAAAAATGAATTAAAAAAAGGGGTAGAAAGCAAATATTATGTTCACAACATTCCCTTAAATCCCAACGAAAAAACTAAAACAGATATTTCATACTCTCTTTACCAACAACTAAACGACTCTCTTTTTACAATTAGCTCCTACAATGCAGGATTTCAACCGGTTCAATACCAAGAATTTGTTCAGAGAGAAAAAGGCCTAATTCTCTCAAAAGAAATTTCGATTTACAGAGGAGATTCAATTATTTCTACAATTGGAAATAATATTTTTTTTCCTACAAAAGGTCAACAATTTGAGCCTTTAGAAATTGATAAAAAATTTGGAAATGTAACCTACAGGTATCTAAGAAAAATAGATTTTGTTAAGGATACTATTTTCAATAACAACAAAGGAAAAGTATTAATAGGAAATTTAAAAATTACCTTACCTGAGTTGGATAGTACAATTTCTACTATACCATTTAGATTTATTTATGATGAAAGTTTAGGTCTTGTTTTTTCAACTTTAGAAAGAAAAAATTTCGGTGTTAAAAATGAGTTGGTAGAGCAAATGCCAATTTCAAAATTTAAACAATTGGCCAACCACCAAAAAAAAAGAACAGGCTATATTAATCCTAGCAAAACTCTTGACCAAAACTCTAATTTTTCTCTTTGCGGAAAAGAATTAGACATCACAGATTATTACAACTCTGATCCTGATGGTGGTTTTTTTCCGGATAAGCGAGCTTTTTTAAGTTCATTTCGACAAAATGTTGATACAGCACTTTTTGAAGATGTGTCTGGATATCTAACTTTTAGGTTTGTGATTAACTGCAAAGGTGATGCTGGTAGGTTTACAACTGAAATGGCATCTCTTGATTTTGAACCTGCAGATTTCCCCAAAAATCTTGTACAAAATTTACTTGTTTTTTTTTTAAAAAATAGAAAAGAATGGGCAACTACCGATTTAAATGAAAAAGCAACAGATACTTATTTTTATGTAACCTTTAAATTTAACAATGGAAAGCTGGAAAATATCTTGCCTTAAGTTTTTTTCCATATTGCTTTTGGGGCTAGCAAGTTGCTCAAATAACAATTGGTACAAAAAAGAATTTACTGCTGATGAAAAATTAACCTTGGCAAAATCTTTATTGGGAGGAGTTGGTTTTTATTACCAAGGAACTGTACCTCAGCAATTTTTAATGGAAGAGGCACTTTCTTTTGATTCTACCAACGCTGACATTTGGCGAGAATTTGGAAATGCACCTGTTAAAAGAGGTCTGGCTGTTAACATGCAATATTTTTACGGTAAGGCGGTAAAATTTAACCCCAAAGATTGGCAAGGCTGGCGAGGATATTTGTACCTATATTTTTACAGAGATTTCAAAAGAGCAATAAATGACTTTAATGCGGTAGATAGTTTACTTGGCTTGGTAGGTAATTCACAAGGCCAAAATCACGATTATATGAGAGGTATTGCAAACTATGGCTTAGGAAATTACAACGAGGCCTTGTTGTGCTTAAATAAATACATTAACACTGAAATAGCTACAAATGGCGAAGATTGGGTAGATGTTTATGCAATACTTTACCGAGCATACACTTTTCGAAAATTAAACAAACCATCATTAGCCCTTGAAGATATTTCGATGCTTTTGAGGCTTTACCCAAACTTAGCAGATGCTCACTTTTTAAAGGCGGAAATTTTGTATTCTCAAAATTATTTTGATGATGCTTTAACAGCTACTGAATTGGCAAAAAAGAATTTTCTACTTGGCTATTATCACAAAAGACCATACATAGAAGTTTTAGAACAAATTTATTTATTTGACATTGTAGACTTAGAAATAAAAATTCGACTTGGAGAGGTATTCCCCTAATCTAGAACCTTCATTTTCATCCACACATCAGACTTAGGCCAATCACTATCATCGGTTTCAACTTTAGCAATAGCATCAACTACATCCATTCCACTTATTACTTCACCAATAACAGTATGCTCTCCATCTAAACTTGGTGAACCACCAAACTCCATGTAATGTTGGGCTTGGTCTTCGGGAATTACTTGATCTTCCATTTGGCGCAAATATGTTATTCCTTCAGGTTTAATTTTACCTCGTTGCACTATATAAAATGTATATGGCGATGAAAGTTTATCGGGATTATCAGTATAATTTCTCGCCATAGCTACTGCTCCCCTTTTATGAAACAGTTCAGCTACAAACTCGGGTTTCATTTTGTAATTTCCAATTTCGGCTTTCAGTTCTTGGGTTTCCCAAGTATCAGAATTTCCTCCTTGAATCACAAAATTGTCGATAACCCGATAAAAAACTGTGGTGTTAAAAAAGCCACGTTTAACAAGCATTAAAAAATTGGCTCTGTGGATGGGTGTTTGTTTGTAAAGTTTAATTTGAATATTGCCAAATTCGGTTTCAATTTCTATTCTGTTCTCAGGGTTTTTCTTACCCCAATTTAAAAGAAACTCTTCATAGGTTTCGAACGTTAACTTAGGGAATTTCTCTTCTTTGGGTTGTTTGGTTTTCTGCTTGGATTCTTTAGCTGAAGTAGTTTTTTCATCTTCATTAATTTTCTTTTTGGCATTCTTAGAACCACATCCTGCCACAGAAAAAACAATAAAAGACAAAAGTAAAATTCTAAACATGTTTTAAATTTTTAAATTTAAATAACAGCGGAAGCCCACGAGCCAACATCCATAAAACAAAGGCAAACCAAATAGCAAATAGGTTTGAAGCAAAACTATCTAATATAAAAATGGCGGGCAAAAACGCAAAAACTCCAGCTCCAATTAGTATGTTTCTGAGTAAAGCTGTGTGGCCTAAACCTTTAAAAATACCATCTAAAGTAAATGCCAAAGCATTTATTGGTTGTGAAATAATTATGATCCAAAAAGAGGCTTCAAACAACCTTAATACTTCAGCTTCCTGAGTAAAAATTCTCCCCAAATACGTATAAAAAATAAGGTAAACCAAACTAAGCATCAAGGCGATTCCAATATTTACCTTAACCAATAAGAATCCTATTCTTTTTAATTCATTTAAGTTTCCCTCTCCTGCTAATCTTCCGCCGATAGCATTGCCTGCATTCGAAAATCCATCAATAAAAAAAGAAGAAAACAACCAAATATTTATCCCAATGGTATAGGCTGCTATTTGATTTTCGCCGTATGAGGTGGCGAAGGAAGTACCAAAATAAAAAGCCAAATTCAGGGCTGCTGCTCTCAGAAATAAATCGAAACTCATTTTAAGAAGCTTTCTAATACCTTGATGGAGTTTTGTGGTAAAATCAAGTTTCAATTTTGATTTAGTTAACATAAACCGAATTGCCAATACAAGCATTATGACTTGTGAAATTACACTTGCCCAAGCGGCTCCTTCAATTCCAAAAGCAGGAATGATTTCGCCAAAACCAAAAATTAATAAATAGTCTAAAATTATGTTGGTGACCATTCCCACCAGGCTTATTTGCATGGCCCAATAGGTATTTTGCAGCCCCCTAAAAACACCAAAAATCCCAAAAACTACCAATGAAATTGGAAGCCCCCAACCTCTTATGCTGAAGTAACTTTTTATCAATTCTTTTTGCTCTCCTTGAGCATTGTAGGCTTCAAAAATTAAATCTTGTAAGAAGTATGAACCTAAAAAAACAAAGGCTCCTAATAAAAAATTTAGGGTTAAAGCCTGTGGTACAAAGCTTTGCAAACTATATAAAGTTTTAGCCCCAAAACTTTTAGATACAATTGCCGAAATGGCACTTTTGGTTTGGGCCAAAATCCACATTATTAAGGTGAAAAAACTGGCGCCAATCCCAACAGCGCCTAGTTCTAACGTTCCTAGCTGTCCAACAAAGGCTGTATCTACTAATGATATTACAGGTTCAGCAATTCCTGCAGCAATTGCAGGCAAGGCTATTGAGTAAATTTCTTTCCAAGATATTTTGGTTTGCAATTTATTCAAGCTCTAGATTAAGCCTCTTTTTTAACTCCAGTAAGGTGGGATTTTTTTCGGCCATCCTAACAAACTTATCTCTGTTAGTATAATATTTTACTGTGCCTTCAACTACTTTAACTTCCCATGTTATGGTTAAAGCAAAATTTTGAAGTTTGTTTCTTAAAAACTCTAATAAATCTGGTTTTCTATTTTGCCACTCCTTTTCTTCAGTTGCGCTATGCAATGTAAAATATACGCTTGTTTTATCTTTTAGTTCAATGGGAACATTTACAAACGAGTTGAAAAAAAAGCCAACATCATTGTTGTTTTGAAGCCTTTCAGAATACTCATTCCAAGCTTTTTTTAATTGCTCTAACGAAAAGTCTTCAATAGGGCCTGAAACACTTGTTTCTTCAACAACTTCTTCTTCTTTTTTTTCTTTTCCTAAATCAGAATTTTGTAACAAAGAACCTAGCGACATTTTGGTTTTTACCTTTCCAAACATTGCTTTGCCTTTATTGGGAGTTGGTGTAGGATTAGAAATTGTTTTTCTAATTTCAATCTTTGGCTCCTCAGCAATTGGTTGCGGCTTGGGCCCAGCCCTTAAATTTGGTTCTTCCGAAGGTTTAGGTATTTCTACACTTGGCTTTTGAACCTCGGTAGTCTCTTGTTCATTTGGAGCTTTAGGATTTGGTGCAACAGATTGATTTACTGGTACTTGAATAGATTCACTCCCAGTATTTTGCTTTAAACTAGTGTTTTTTTTTTCTATAATCTCAGCGTTAATACCACAAATTTGAATTAAAGCATATTCTATAAGTAAGCGTTGATTCTTTGCTGATTTATAGTTGATATCGCACTCGTTGCAAAATTTTAAAGCTTTAAAAATAAATACATCGGTAACTAGTTTGGCTTGCTGATAGTATTTTTCTTTGATGTTATCTGCTACTTCTAATAATTTTAAAGTGGCTTTGTTTTTACACATCAATAAATCTCTAAAATGAGCAGCTAAACCATTAATAAAGTTATGTCCGTCAAAACCCTTGTATAAAATTTCATCATACGTTACCAAAACATCACTATAGTTTCCTGAATAAAGAAAATCGGTAACCTTAAAGTAATAGTCGTAATCTAAAACGTTTAGATTTTCAATTACATTTTGGTAAGTTATGTTGTTTCCGCTAAAGCTAACTACTTGATCGAAAATAGAAAGTGCATCGCGTAAAGCCCCATCTGCTTTTTGACCTATAATATGCAAGGCGCTATCTTCAATAGTTACTCCTTCGTTTTGGGCAATGGTTTTTAAATGCTCTACTGTGTCTTTAACTTCAATTCTTTTAAAATCGAAAATTTGGCAACGAGATAAGATGGTAGGAATAATTTTATGCTTCTCTGTAGTAGCCAAAATAAAAATAGCGTATGGTGGGGGCTCTTCTAAGGTTTTAAGAAAAGCATTAAAAGCTGCTTGAGATAGCATGTGAACCTCGTCTATTATATACACCTTGTAACTTCCAACTTGAGGCGCAAACCTAACTTGGTCTGTTAACGAGCGAATATCTTCTACAGAATTGTTTGAAGCTGCATCTAATTCGAAAATATTGAAACTAAAATCTTCTTCGCCAGTGTAATCGTCGCCCATACTTCGGGCATTGATGGTTTTGGCTAAAATTCTAGCGCAAGTAGTTTTTCCAACACCTCTTGGTCCACAAAACAAAAAAGCCTGTGCTAAATGGTTGTTGGTTATTGCGTTTTCTAAGGTTTTGGTTATTGATTGCTGACCAACAACATCCTCAAATTTTTGAGGGCGATATTTACGTGCTGATACTACAAAGTTTTCCATAATAGAATGGCAAATATATTTATATATGCTATGGATTTTGAAGGATTTATTAGTTCTGAACTATAAATTTTCAACAACTGAAACAATAAGATTCATATTTCACTAATTATCAAATTATTGGGTTAATTTGCGATGTTTATTTCCTTCTTTAAAAATAACCTTTAACCACCTTTTGAATCTGTAACAAAATTTGTTACTTTTGCCGACCATTTTTAAAAATAAATTTTAACATTATGAATCGTTACGAAACTGTTTTCATTTTAACTCCCGTTTTGTCTGAAACACAGACAAAGGAAGCAGTGAAAGATTACGAGACTGTATTGAAAGGATACGGAGCTAAAATCGTTCACCAAGAGCATTGGGGCTTACGCAAGCTGGCTTACCCAATTCAAAAAAAATCAACTGGCTTTTATCACTTTTTCGAATTTGAAGCTGAAGGCGATGCAATTGCAAAGCTTGAAGTAGAAATGAAAAGAGATGAGCGTATTATGCGTTTTCTTTCTATCAAAATGGATAAACATGCTGTAGCATGGGCTGAGAAAAAACGTGCTAGAGAAGGTGGACTTGTTGTTCCTAAAGAAATTGTTTAATCCTTAAAAAATTATTAAAATGGCTGATGATATTCGTTACCTCACCCCGATAAACATTGAAGTAAAAAAAGATAAATACTGCAGATTCAAAAAAAGCGGTATTAAATATATTGATTATAAAGATCCTAACTTCTTATTGAAGTTTGTAAACGAGCAAGGTAAACTGTTACCGCGCAGAATTACAGGTACTTCATTAAAATTTCAAAGAAAAGTGGCTCAAGCAGTAAAAAGGTCTCGTCACCTAGCTTTAATGCCATATGTAACTGATCAATTAAAATAAGGAGGGCTTAAATCATGGATATAATATTAAAAGATAACGTTGAGAATTTAGGTTACAAAAATGACTTGGTAACTGTTAAAGATGGTTACGCAAGAAATTTTTTGATTCCAAAAGGATTAGCAATTTATGCTTCTCCAGGAAACCTAAAAATGAGAGAAGAAACTCTTAAACAAAGAGCTCATAAGGAAGAAAAAATAAGATTAGAAGCTGAAAAAATGGTTAAAGACTTTAAAGGTCTTAACATTAAAGTTGGCGCTAAAGTTGGCGAAAACGGTAAGATTTTCGGTTCTGTGAATTCACTTCAATTGTCTGATGCTTTGAAAAAATTGGGTTACGATATTGATCGTAAAAACATCAAAATTAAAGATGAGCCAATTAAACAAGTTGGAAGCTACACTGCAGATGTTAAGATTTACAAAGACATTGCAGAGACAATTACTTTTGAAGTAGTTGAAGATTAATTTTTCTTCCTGGTTTTAAAGTTTGACAATAGGTTTTTAACCCGGAAGTTTTTTTTAACCCCACTTTTCAATGAAAAGTGGGGTTTTTTATTCCTCAATTATTCATACCTCAATGCTTCCACCGGATCTAATGATGCTGCTTTTTGGGCAGGATAATACCCTGCAATTACTCCCGTTAACAAACAAAGTACAACTCCTAAAAACATCCAAGCCCATGGAATAATGAAACTGCTGGCAATAAAATAAGCGGTAATATTTCCTATAATTAGTCCGAAAATAATTCCAACAAGCCCTCCCATTTGGCAAATAATAATGGCTTCAATTAAGAATTGAGATCTAATAGTTTTAATTTTTGCTCCCACGGCTTTTCTTGTGCCAATTTCTTTGGTACGCTCGGTAACTGAAACCAACATAATATTCATTAACCCTATTGCTGCACCCAATAAAGTTATTAGGCCAATTACTGTAGCTGCAACGGTAACATATTGAAGGTTTTCGATTAATATACTAGCCAAGTTATCGCTTCGTCGTACCCTGAAACTATTTTCAGTTCCTAACTTGTCTCCTCTTACAGTTCTAAATAATCCTGTTGCTTCTGAGGTAGCTGCTGTTAAATCTTCTTGATTTTTTACCAAAATGCTTATTTGAAAACTTCTATTATCTGAAGGAAATTGTTGCCTCCCGACATTCATGGGTAAAATACAAGTTCTATCACCGCCAAAACCCGAGGCATTTCCTTTTTCTTTCAAAATTCCAATAACCTTGTATTTTCCTCCTCCTATGCTAATTACTTTGTTGAGGCCGCTTCTTTCTCCAAATAATGTTTTGGCAACTTCTTTTCCCAATAGCACTACCCTAGTATTACTTTCTACATCAATGGTTGTAATGTTTCTGCCTTCTTCTATTTGATAACCTGATGTAAATAAATAATTTTCATCTGCACCCATAACCGAAACATTTGGGTTTGTTTTTTCGGAGCCATACTTTACAGTTGCAGTAAAATTTAAATTGATTGATAATGACTTTGTTGCGGGAAATTCAAACGCATCCATAAATTCTACTGCTTCTCTGTATTCAATTTGTTTGAAAACAGCATTTTCATCTCCTTCTTCTGAGTTCCATTTCTTTATGATGGAAAAAGTATTAGCCCCCATACTTGTAAACTCACTAGTAATAGAAGACTTAATAGCATCAATTGCAGTTAAAATACCAACAAGAGCTGTTATACCAATTGCAATAATGAGCATAGTTAATATGGCCCTTAATAACTGACTTCTTATTGAGGAAAAAGCAATTAAAATATTTTGAAAAATTATTGAGTTTTCGGGTTTCATAATTCAAAATAAGTTCTAAAAATTAAGGGCATTTCTGTATTTTCGCGTAAGTTGAATAAAAACATTTAAACCCAAAAATATGGTTTTCGATATTGATATGATTAAGGCAGTGTATGAACGGTTTCCCGAAAGGATAAAAGCTGCCAGACAGGTGGTAAATAAACCTTTAACACTTTCTGAAAAAATTCTTTATGCCCATTTATTTGATGGTGCTGCCCAAGAAGCTTTTACTAGAGGTAAATCTTATGTAGATTTTGCTCCAGATAGAGTGGCTATGCAAGATGCAACAGCTCAAATGGCTTTGTTACAATTTATGCAAGCAGGCAAACCAACTACTGCAGTTCCTTCTACAGTGCATTGCGATCACTTGATTCAGGCACAAATGGGTGCTCATACAGATTTAAATAGTGCAATTAATCAAAGTAAAGAAGTTTTCGACTTCTTATCTTCAGTATCCAATAAATATGGTATTGGTTTTTGGAAACCAGGTGCAGGTATTATTCACCAAGTAGTTTTAGAAAATTATGCCTTTCCAGGTGGAATGATGATTGGAACCGATTCTCACACTGTTAACGCAGGTGGTTTAGGAATGGTTGCTATTGGGGTTGGCGGTGCTGATGCTGTTGACGTAATGGCCGGAATGGCTTGGGAATTAAAATTTCCAAAATTAATTGGAGTTAAACTTACTGGCAAAATGAATGGCTGGACTGCTCCTAAAGATGTAATTCTAAAAGTTGCTGGAATTCTAACTGTAAAAGGCGGAACAGGTGCAATAGTTGAATATTTTGGCGAAGGTGCTAAAAGCATGAGCTGCACCGGAAAAGGTACTATCTGTAATATGGGTGCAGAAATTGGAGCTACAACTTCAACCTTTGGTTACGATGAGTCGATGAGAAGATATTTAAATGCAACAGGAAGAAATGAAGTTGTTGAAGCTGCTGATAAAATTGCTGAGCATTTAACAGGAGATGCTGAAGTTTATGCTGAACCAGAAAAATATTTCGATCAGGTAATTGAAATAAACTTAGATGAGTTAGTGCCTCATTTAAATGGTCCTTTTACGCCAGATAAAGCTACTCCAGTTTCTGAAATGCAAAAAGAAGCTGAAGCTAACAAATGGCCAACAAAAGTTGAATGGGGTTTAATAGGTTCTTGTACAAACTCTTCTTACGAAGATTTAGCTAGAGCGGCATCAATTGCTAGACAAGCTGTTGAGAAAAAATTAAAAACCAAAGCTAATTTTGGTATAAATCCTGGTTCTGAGCAAGTAAGATATACAGCCGCAAGAGACGGTTTATTGAAAACCTTTGAAGATTTAGACGCTACAATTTTCACCAACGCTTGCGGACCTTGTATTGGTCAATGGGCTAGAGAAGGTGCTGAGAAAAAGCAAGTAAATACCATTGTTCACTCGTTTAACAGAAATTTTGCGAAAAGAGCTGATGGAAATCCTAATACCCATGCTTTTGTAGGTTCTCCAGAAATGGTTGCAGCCATTGCAATATCTGGTAATTTAGGATTTAATCCAATTACCGATACTTTAATAAATGAAGATGGTGTTGAAGTAAAACTTGACCCACCTGTTGGAGATGAGTTACCATCTCAAGGCTTTGCTGTTGAAGAGAATGGTTACCAAGCTCCTGCAGAAGACGGCTCTAAAGTTCAGGTTAATGTTAGTCCTGACTCGAAAAGACTTCAGTTGTTAGAACCATTTTATGCTTGGAACGGAAAAAATATTACAGGAGCCAAACTTCTAATTAAAGCTTACGGTAAATGTACAACCGACCATATTTCTATGGCGGGCCCTTGGTTAAGATTTAGAGGCCACTTAGATAATATTTCAGATAACATGCTTACAGGTGCAGTTAATGCCTTTAACATGGAAACTGACTTGGTAAAAAGTCAAGTTACTGGGGAGTATGGTCCTGTGCCTGCTACCCAAAGAGCTTATAAAAAAGCCGGTATTCCTACAATTGTAGTTGGAGACCACAACTATGGTGAAGGCTCATCTAGAGAGCATGCAGCTATGGAACCAAGACACTTGGGTGTAATTGCGGTTTTGGTAAAATCATTTGCTAGAATACACGAAACCAACTTGAAAAAACAAGGAATGTTAGGTTTAACATTTGCTACTGAAGCTGATTATGATAAAGTACAAGAAGAGGACACAATCAACTTTTTAGATTTAGAAAATTTCTCTCCAGATAAGCCTCTTACTTTAGAGTTTGTTCATGCAGATGGAAGCAAAGATTTAATTGAAGCAAACCACACATATAATCAAAGTCAAATAGATTGGTTTAAAGCTGGCTCTGCCTTAAACTTGATTAAAGAAATGAATAAATAATTCATTTAATCCTCCTAAAAACAAAAATCCCCGAAATGAATATTTCGGGGATTTTTTTTATCATTTTTAAGCGTTCCGTAAATTACGGAACGTATTTTACGGAATACCAAAAACCTTTAAGGGCGCAGATTTTTGTTAAAATTCATCAACTTCTTGCCACTCTTTTTCCATAAACAAGTTATCAAAAAAAGCTTCGAATTCGGTAAGTTGGTCAGGAGCCATAAATAGGTTAACAATTGTTTTTCTTTCACCTTCTCTTACCAAAGTAGTATAAGTTGTAGGCAAATCAGAAACCTCGGCCACATAAGAATCTTCTAAACCAAAATAATTTACTTCTTCTGCAAAAGCCAATAATTGCTCGTAATCTTCCTGAGAGGCTTTAGCCATGTATTTTCCAATTTTTTCAACGTTCTTTTTGCCTTCATAAACCAAGGTAAAGTCTTTTAAAAGATACATTGAATATACAGGACAGGTGCCAAAACAATAAGTCCTTCTTATACCGGCCAAGCTAGCTTTATGATAATCCATTGGGGCAATAGCCATGGCGTTTTCTTCGGTTGGAGAAACTTCTATTTGCGTATTTGCATTGGATGAATTACCAATTTCTTTTTTGGATTTGCAACCCACAAATACAAAGCTTAATAAAACTGTAAAAACTACTAATCTCATTTTTTTGGCGGATTATAACCTCTTTGCTTAGCCATGTCTTCTAAACGTTGTTGAAATTTAGATTTTTTCTGAGCTTTAGGTTTCTTTTTATTTTCTTGAATTTTTCTGTGGATAGCATCCTCATCAATAAAGAATTTTTTAATTACCCATTGTTGAACCATTGAAATAACGTTTGCCAAGAAATAATAATAGCTTAAGCCGGCAGAGAAATTATTAAAAAACCCTAGGAAGAAAATTGGCATAATGTACATCATAATTTTCATCTGTTGAGCTTGCATACCACCACCCATAGTAGCAGTTTGAGAGTTGTATTTGGTATATAACATGGTAGATATCGCCATTAAAATAGTGAACAAACTCACATGGTCTCCATAAAAAGGAATACTAAAGCCTAAATCAAAAATTGAATCATAAGAGGATAAATCATCAGCCCATAAAAAACTTTCTTGCCTCAACTCTATCGAAGCAGGGAAGAAACGATACATGGCAATCAATATCGGGAACTGCAAAATCATAGGTACACAACCTGCCATTGGGTTTACCCCTGCTTGCCGATACAATGACATGGTAGCTTGTTGCTTTTTCATGGCATCGCCATCTTTAAACTTGGCATTTAATTCATCAATTTCTGGTTTTAAAACCCTTGTTTTAGCTGATGATAAATAGTTTTTGTAGGTTAATGGAGACAACAACAATTTGATGAATACAGTAAGCAACAAAATGATAATTCCATAATTTAAGTTGAAGCCATCTAAAAAGTTAAACACTTCAATAATTAAATATTCGTTAACCCAACCAAAAATTCCCCATCCTAAATCTATTTGCTGTTCAAGATTTAAATTATAAGCATCTAGAGTTTGGTAGTGGTTTGGCCCAAAATAGAATTGCATTCCAAAACTTGGGTCTAATTCTCTTTCGAAAACTAAGGTTAAGTCTGCCGCAAGAAACTTGGTGTATTTTTTTGAACCTTCAAGCTTTTTAGTTTCTAGCATTCCGTTAACCTTATCAAAAGACTTATTGGCAATTACCGAAGCTGAGAAGAATTGTTGTTTGAAAGAAACCCATTTGGTAGAAGCTTCTAACTCTTGCTTATCGTCGCTAGTTTCCGAAATATAATCAACTTCATCATCTACATACTTATAAAAAACAGTTGTAGCTGCATATTGAGGCTCTTTTCCTTTTTCTTTTGATGGAGCTTTTAAATTCCAATTAAAAGCCAACTCATTGTTATTTTTAACCAAAACCTCCTCGAGGCCAACCAACTTTACATCAAAATCAATCATGTAATCGCTGCCCTTTAATCCATAAATAAACTCAATGTATTTGTTTGGATCTCCTGCAAAAAGTTTTAGGCTTACAGATTTATCTTGATCTCCTGTTACGGAAACAGAAGTTTCTGAAGATTCGAAATAAAGTTCATCTGTATTGATTAACCTATTTTGGAAAAAGAAATTGAAATTAAACTTTGAAGAGTCTTTGTCAAACAGCGTAAGAGGTTCGCCTGAGTAAGTTTTATACTCTTTTAATTCAACAGAGACAGGTTTTCCACCTTTGTTTGAAAGGGTAAGAATTATTTTATCATTCTCTAAAACAATGGTTTCTTCGTTTCCGAGGGCAGCTTCGCCAAAATCACCAAAAGCATCGTTTAATTTTTTGGTTTTTACAGAATCAGGAAGACTCGCAATTTCTTCTTCAATTGAAGAAACTACTTCTGTATTTTGACTTGAGGCGCTTGTTCCTTTTTCAGAAATAACTTGCTCTACTTCTTGTTGTTTTAATAGTTCAACTTGAGCAATAGAATCTCTAGTGCGCTGATATTTCTGTTTTTCTGCTTCGGTTGGAGCAGTAAAATAAGTATATCCTATTAATATTAAAGCGATTAGGGTAAACCCTACGATCGAATTTCTATCCATGAAACCTGTTTTCGATTAAAGTTTGCAAATGTAGTCGTTTGAAAAAGAAAAATGTGACTAAGCAGTCTGCTTTTCTTTGCCTTTTAAGGCTTTTTGCATGGCTGCATTCACAAATCCAACAAACAAAGGATGTGGGTTTGCTACCGTACTTTTATATTCGGGATGAAACTGAACCCCAACAAACCAAGGGTGATTTGGCAATTCAATAATTTCAACCAAGTCTTTTTCAGGGTTAATTCCCGAAGTTACCATTCCAGAAGCATTAAATTGCTCTCGGTAATTGTTGTTAAACTCATATCTGTGACGATGTCTTTCAGACACTTCTTTTCTTCCGTATGCCTCAAATGCTTTTGTTCCTTCTGCTAAATGACAAGTATAAGCTCCTAGTCTCATGGTGCCGCCCATGTCTTCAATATCTTGTTGCTCTGCCATTAAATCAATTACTCTATTTTCAGCATTTGGAGAAAACTCTGAAGAGTTCACATCTTTTAAACCTAAAACATTTCGAGCATATTCAATAACAGCACATTGCATTCCTAAACAAATTCCAAAATACGGAATGTTATTTTCACGCGCATATTTAACTGCATCAACTTTGCCTTCAATTCCCCTAGCACCAAAACCAGGTGCAATTAAAACTCCGTTTAAACTGTGTAATTTATCTTCAATATTGTCTTCGTGTAAACTTTCAGAGTGAATCCAAGATATATTTACCTTACACTCTAATTGAGCCCCTGCATGCACAAATGCTTCTGCAATAGACTTATAAGCATCTTTTAACTCCACATACTTTCCAATCAAGCCAATTCTTACTGATGATTTTGGCTTTTGTAATCTATTTAAAAAACCTTCCCATCCTGCTAAATCAGGTTCTTGAAAATTATTGAGTTTTAATCTGTCAATCACAACTTCGTCTAACCTTTCTTTTTTCATTAAAAGAGGTACTTCGTAAATTGAAGCTGCATCAATAGATTGAATAACTTGCTCGGGTTGAATATTGCAGAATAAAGCAACTTTTCTTTTGATTGATTCTCCTAATTCATACTCGGTTCTACAAACCACAATATCTGGTTGAACCCCATAAGAAAGCAATGACTTTACCGAATTTTGTGTGGGTTTGGTTTTTAACTCTCCTGCAGCTGCAATGTAAGGCACTAAGGTTAGGTGAATTACCAAAGAGTTTTGCGAGCCTAAATCCCAACGCAACTGACGCACTGTTTCAATAAAAGGTAAGCTTTCAATATCTCCAACAGTACCGCCAATTTCGGTTATTACCACATCGTATCTTCCTGTTTGGCCAAGTAATAAAACTCTTCTTTTTATTTCATCTGTAATATGAGGAATTACCTGAACAGTTTTACCTAAAAACTCACCTTTTCGCTCTTTGTCAATTACAGATTGGTAAACTCTACCGGTAGTAACGTTATTTGCCTGTGAAGTAGGAAAATTTAAAAATCTTTCGTAATGACCTAAATCCAAATCTGTTTCTGCGCCATCATCGGTTACAAAACATTCTCCATGTTCGTAAGGATTCAATGTTCCTGGATCGATGTTTATGTAGGGATCAAATTTTTGGATTGTTACCGAGAAACCTCGTGCCTGAAGGAGTTTGGCCAACGAAGCTGAAATAATTCCTTTACCTAATGATGAGGCTACGCCTCCTGTTACAAAAATATATTTACAGCTTTCCGCCATCTACTTTTAGGATTTTTCGATTACGGGGTGTAAAATTAAGAATATTGTTTGAGGAGGGAGGTTTTTAGTTGGATAAGTTTTTTTTACTCAAATTTTCCAAACGTCATTCCCTCTCTCGATAGCAATCGGGAAAGGGAAATCTCATTTTTATGACTAAAACTACTCTACCACCCACTTTACAGTTTCATTTAAAGTTGGGGTTTGGAGTTTAATAAAGTAAATACCACTTGCCAAAGTAATATCCATTTGTATTTGGTGGTTGCCTTGTGGCAATAACCCAAAGTTTTGTGCTTTTTCAATTTGCCCATTTAAGCTTAAAATTTTTATAGTAACAGCCTCTGTTTTGGCTAAATTAAAACTAAGCCAAGTGTTTTGTGTATTGTTGCTTGGGTTGGGGTAAACCAATAAGTTGTTTGCTATTTGGCCTTTGTTGTTTTCTACACCCACCAAATGGCAACCCGGTACAACGCAACCCATACTATCTGTTTTTACTATCCAACCGTATTGCCCAACAGGGTCTGGGGCTTTGCCGTTAATGGTACCACCCATAATAAAACCGCCATCAGAAGATTTTTCTATGCTGTATAAACTATTATCAGAATCTTGATTTTCAAACTTGTAAATATATCTTCTCCAAATTTCATCTAATTGTTGATTGTGCTTAACTATAAATGATGGGTGAGCTAAAAATTCAGGCGAAATTATTGAATCTGAAAAAGGAAAAAAATACCAGAAACCTACACTGTAAATTTGGTTTTCAAATACAGTTTGGTTTGTAATAAATCCATCGGAAAAACTGTCTTTTAATTGAAAAAAGTAATCATACTTAATTAATCCGTTTAAATTTAAAATGACAGAATATGGTCTCTCCAAAAAATAATCCGGTGTTGTTTCTTTTAAGACATTTAAACCTCCAATTAATATTAATGAATCATTTAAACTATTAATTGAATATGGAACATTATAAAAATCACCACCATATTGGTTGGTCCACCCTAATGTGCCTAAGGAGTCGAATTTATAAACCACAATTTTTGAGCGGTAGGGTTGCCCTGAAACTGCAACCTGCCTACTACCAGTAAAAGCATAACCGCCATCTGAAGTTGTGGTAATGGCATAGCCCCTTTCTGCTAGGTTGGTATTGCCATAAGTAGTATCACTTATAAACTCTCCACTTTTACCAACATGGGCAACATAAAAATCTCCATTGGGGTCGAACTCGGTGGAGGTGCCAAATAACAAAAAGGTGCTGTCCTTTAAAAAAACAAAATCTTCAAAACTCGATTTTTTTGGAGTAAAATATGTTTTTGTATTTATTTTATCCTTTTTTTTATCATATAGCAATAATTTACCTTTTATTCCAACACTAGCACTATCAAAAGTGTAAGCCATTGCAAAAAGGTTTTCATTTATTCTTTTTAAAGTTTTAGTTCCTATGTAATTATAGTTATTGTTATCTGCTTTATTTTTTGAAAATAATATTTTACCTGAGTCACTAAATACAATAATTTCAATTACATCAACTGAACCGTCAAAATAATTTGCAACCCCAATAATTGAATCATTGAAATTAGTAACCCCATTAAAAAAAGTATTATTATTATTCCCCCTTTTATAGTACTCATTAAAATTTTGGGAAAAACCTATTGATGAAAAAAAACTCAAAGCAACCAATAGGGTTACTTTGAGTTTGGTTATTGTGGCTTGCAACTTCATTAAAGCACAGTTAACTTATCGGTATGCAATAGTTGGCCTGTATGGCTTTTAATTAAGATTTGGTAAATTCCATTAGAAAGCATTTGAATATCAATTAAATTGATGCCCTTGCCAATTTTGCGTTCTAACACTTTTTTACCGGTAATCATAATTATATAAGCGTTTTTATCTTAGCTAAGTTAAGGTAATTATAAAGATTATTGGGTGGTGAATACAAATTTGCAACCTGCTTTTGAAGAGTTCTCGATACACTGCTTTTGTAAAGTAGTACTCGAACTGACTTAAGTTTTTGAAATAAAGAGGTTTGAAAGGACAAAGGCTTTCAATTAAGGAGATTCCTGCTTTTGCAGAAATGACGTTCTTGATTAAACCAAGGCCTTATTTTAAATCTTTTCCCGGATATTGCTGCAAAGCAACTTCTAAACACTTAACAGCACTAACTAAACTTTCTTGCACCAATACATAAGCAATACGCGCTTGTTTTTTGCCAAGTTCGGGGTTTGAGTAAAATCCGTTGCCCGGTGCCATCATTACTGTTTGGCCTTCATATTCAAAGTCTTCTAGAAGCCATTGGCAAAATTTTTCGGCATCATCTACAGGAAACTCTACCATTAAATAAAACGCTCCTCCAGGATTTGGGCAAATCACTCCTGGTATTTTTCGCAATCCATCAATTAGTATATCACGTCTGGCAACGTATTCTTTTTTTACTTCATCGAAATAACTTTGGGGGGTATTTAAAGCTCCTAAACCTGCTAATTGACCAAAAGTGGGTGGGCTTAATCTTGCTTGAGCAAATTTTAAAGCCGTACTAAAAACCTCTTTGTTTTTTGTAACTAAAGCCCCTACCCTTGCGCCACACATTGAGTAACGTTTCGAAACTGAATCGATTAAAATTACATTTTCAGCAATGTCTTCAAACTCTAAAACTGAAACATGCTCTCTGTTATCGTAACAAAACTCTCGGTAAACCTCATCTGCAAATAAAAACAGATCGTGTTTTTTTACAATCTCTTTAATTTGTAGTAATTCTTCTCTAGAGTACAAATATCCTGTTGGATTTCCTGGATTACATATTAAAATCCCTTTTGTTTTAGAAGTTATTTTTTGCTCAAATTCTTTAATTGAAGGTAATGAAAAACCATCTTGAATATTCGAAACAATTGGCAAAACCTTAACTCCTGCTGCTTTTGAGAAACTGTTATAATTGGCATAAAATGGTTCAGGGATAATTAATTCATCTCCTTCGTCAAAACAACTCATAAAGCCAAATTGCAAAGCTTCTGAGCCTCCTGTGGTTACCATTACATTGGTATAATCAATATTGTAACCTAAATCTTGGTAATATTTAGCCAACCCTTTTCTATAATGTTCATAGCCTGCAGAATGGGTATATTCTACAACTTTTAAATCTATAAGTTTAACACTATCTAAAGCCAAAACAGGTGTTTCTATATCTGGCTGACCAATATTTAAATAGTATACCCTTTTGCCTTTTGCAACAGCTTTTTCTGCATACGGAACTAATTTTCTAATTGGAGATTCGGGCATTGATAGCCCCTTGTTGGAAATTTTTGGCATTACAATTATTTGGAGCGTCGAAAATAAAAAAAAGCCGCCACGATTTTGTCGTGGCGGCTTTTTATTTAAGTATATAATTTAAAAAATATTAAGGATTTTTTGGAGCCATTGGTGAAGTTGGCTTAACAGGAGCATTATCACCTTGTGGAGCTGCTTCAATCATACCTTTGATTCTAATCACTTTTGTAGGCTCGTTACTAGCATTTGAGCTAATAGTGACTGATTTGTTAATTGGGCCTATTCTTTTTGAATCGTATTTTACTTTAATTGCTGCAGATTCTCCTGGTTTAATTGGAGTTTTTGGCCAAGATGGAACTGTACATCCACAAGATCCTTTTGCATTTGAAATAATTAAAGGTTCTGTACCTGTGTTAGTAAATTTAAATTCGGTAGATGCGTCTCCATATTGTTTCATGGTTCCGAAATCGTGAACTTCTTTTTCGAATTCTACTTCTGGGCCTGATCCTACCTGAGCATTAACTCCTAAAACTGAAACTAAAGCTACGGCTAGTGATAAAAATATTTTTTTCATAATTCTAAAATTTATGATTCAAAATTAAGCAAAGAATGCCTCATGAATTTTGAATTAACAATACATTAACAGCAAAAAAATTGAATAAACAAATAGACAACATCCTACCCTAATGATATTTAGTTGTTTGTACTTTTGCAAACTTAATTTTTAACCATGGCAATTTCCGCAAAATACAACGCATTAGAGGTTGAACCCAAGTGGTACAAGTTCTGGATGGAGAATGGATTCTTTAGTTCTAAACCCAACGAAAAAGAATCATATACAATAGTGATTCCTCCACCAAATGTAACTGGTGTCTTGCATATGGGCCACATGTTAAACAACACCATACAAGATGTTTTAATTAGAAGAGCTCGTATGCTTGGATATAATGCTTGTTGGGTTCCAGGTACTGATCATGCCTCTATTGCTACAGAAGCTAAAGTTGTAAATAAGCTTAAAGAAGAGGGTATTGATAAAAAAGATATTGGAAGAGAAAAGTTTTTAGACCATGCTTGGGATTGGACACATAAACATGGTGGAATAATTCTGGAGCAACTTAAAAGGCTTGGTGCTTCTTGCGATTGGGACAGAACCAAATTTACCATGGAAGATGACATGTCTGAATCGGTAATTAATGTTTTTGTTGATTTGTATGAAAAAGGAATGATTTACCGTGGCTCCCGAATAGTAAATTGGGATCCAAAAGCATTAACAGCTGTTTCTGATGAAGAGGTAATTCACAAAGAGGTTAACTCTAAACTTTATTATGTAAAATATCAAATAGAAAACTCTGATGAGTTTATTACCATTGCCACTACCCGACCTGAAACTATTATGGGTGATACTGCTGTTTGCGTTCACCCAGATGATGAAAGGTACAAACACCTAAAAGGCAAAAGAGTAATTATTCCGCTTGTAAATAGAAGTGTGCCCATAATTAATGATACTTACATTGATTTAGAATTTGGAACAGGTGCTCTTAAAGTAACTCCTGCTCATGATATTAACGATTATGAGATTGGTTTAAGACACAACCTAGAAGTAATTGATACACTCAACCCAGATGGCACTTTAAGTGATGCAGCACAAATTTTAGTTGGTGTAGATAGGTTTAAAGCTCGCCGTGAAATGGGCAAATTGTTGGAGGAATCTGGCAATTTGGTAAAAATTGAAGAGTACAAAAACAAAGTTGGAACTTCGGAAAGAACAGGTGAAGTTATTGAGCCACGTTTATCGTTGCAGTGGTTTTTAAATATGGATAAGATTGCTGAACCTGCTTTAAAGGCAGTTTTAGATGACGAAATAAAGTTAATTCCTAAAAAGTTTGAGAACACCTACAAGCATTGGATGGAGAACATCAGAGATTGGTGTATTTCACGTCAGTTGTGGTGGGGACACCAAATACCTGCATATTATTATGGTAATGGTAAAGATGATTTTGTTGTTGCCAATAATATTGATAAAGCTTTAGTAAAAGCAAGAGAAATAACTAAAAATCAAAGTTTACAAGCATCTGATTTAAAACAAGATGCTGATGTGATGGATACTTGGTTTTCATCTTGGCTTTGGCCAATTTCTGTTTTTGATGGAATAAACAATCCAAACAACGAAGAAATAAACTATTACTATCCCACCAAAGCCTTGGTTACAGCTCCTGAGATTTTATTCTTTTGGGTTGCTCGTATGGCAATGGCAGGTTACGAATACGTTGGCAAAAAGCCTTTTGATGATGTTTACCTTACAGGAATTGTTCGCGATAAACAAGGCAGAAAAATGTCGAAATCGTTAGGTAACTCACCTGACCCAATTGAATTAATTGAAAAATATACTGCAGATGGTGTTCGTGTTGGAATGCTATTAAGTTCTCCTGCCGGAAACGATTTGCTGTTTGATGAAAAATTATGTGAACAAGGCAGAAACTTCGGCAATAAAATTTGGAATGCCTTTAGGTTAACCCAAGGTTGGGAAATTGTTGAAATGGAAACTCCACAAGAAAACCTTGATGCTATTGCTTGGATTAAAGCTAGAATAAGTGAAGCCTTGGTTGAGATGAATGATCATTATAGCAAATACCGCATGAGTGATGCCTTGATGACCACTTACAAATTGATTTGGGATGATTTCTGTTCGTGGTATCTAGAATCTATTAAACCAGAATATCAAAAACCAATTGACAAAAAAACCTTTGAGGCAACTCAAGATATTTTTGAAGATTTATTAAAAATAGTTCATCCTTTTATGCCTTTCTTGTCAGAAGAAATTTGGCAAACCATGAAACCAAGAAAAATTGATGAAAGTTTAATCGCTGCTTCTTGGCCAAAAGAGAATCAAGAAAATAGTTCTTTGATAAAGGATTTCAGTTTTTGTATGCAAACAGTGTCTGAAGTTAGAAATATCAGAAATGCAAAAAACCTATCTCCAAAAGAACAATTGGAATTAAAAACTTTATCGAACCTTGAAGATATTAAGTTTAAAGAGGTTATTGCAAAACTTAGCGGTTTAAAGTCTATTAATACCGTTACAGAAAGACCAGAAAATGCCAACTCTTTTATTGTAAATGGTTCAGAGTTTTTTATTCCGTTAGAAGAATTGGTAAACCCTGAGGAAGAACTTAAAAAGCTACAAGCTGAATTAGAATACACCCAAGGCTTTTTGAATAGTGTTGCCAAAAAGCTAAGCAACGAAAGATTTGTAAATAATGCGCCTGCCCAAGTTGTAGAAAGTGAAAACAAAAAGAAAGCAGATGCTGAAAGTAAAATAGAAACCTTAAAAAATCAAATTGCAAGTTTGAGCTAAAAAGGAAATTGTAATAATTAAAAAGGCGGTTTAAAATTTAAACCGCCTTTTTTATTGTCTTAATATTTTATTGAATAATCAATGGTGTTTTCTCTACAAACTCATCGGTTTCAACTTCTATAAAGTATGCTCCGGTTGAAATATGTTTCAATTCAAGAGGTTCTTTAACTGTTCCTGCCATTTCTCCTAAATTAAAATACTCTACCACTTGACCTTGTAAGTTGAAAATTCTTACTTCAATCAATGATGCTTTGTTAAGTTTCAAGCTCAAATTAACATCACCTTGAGATGGATTCGGAAATACCTCAAAATTGTGATCGTCAGCTTCTAATTCATTTACATAAATACCCACATTACCTAAGTTTTGGGTAAGATTAGAGTTGGCTACTTTTATGTTACAATTGTTTTGGGTAATTGCTTCAACATAATAATAGAATTCTCCAGGAATTAGTGAAGGTAAAGCCAAGTCTTCATATTTGTTAACTGAAGCCGATACTGTATCGTAAGCTACCCAACCACTTGTTGGAGTATATCTGTTAATTTTATAATTCTCAATATCAACACCAATATATTTATTCCACTGTAAGCTAACTCCAAGTTGATTTTTAGCATAGGTTAATACCATGTTATTGTGTGGTGTAGAAATTTTTGAGGCACCACAACTATAATTTCCAACAATAGTATATCTGTGTGGATTCTTATCTACATTAGAAACAGAATCGATATAAGTTCCTCCTTGCCCTGCAGCAATTTGAGCAAGTTTAACATAGCCCCCTCCAGGTTTGGTTTCGGTATATAAAGTATACGATTGAGCAGCTGGCGTTGCTGTTTCATCCCAAACAACAATTACTTTGTTTAATGCTGTATCAACACTAGCAACACAAATTTGAGGAGTAGTTAGGTTTCTATTTGGTAAGTTTACACTTAATACAGCAATACAACCTGTAGAATCGGTAGCCGTTACGTTGTAAACTCCAACACCTAAGTTGTTTATTGTTTTGTTTGTGCCACTGTTGCTCCAAGCATAAGTAATTGAAGTATCACTTGATGTTGGTTGAACAGAAATGTAACCATTATTTTGTCCACAATCTGGATAAACTATACTATCGATTGTTAAACTAAATGCGCCAAAATTATTAAGTGCAACTGAATTTGAAATAACACAATTATTGGTATCGGTTACTTCTAACTCATAAACTCCTGCTGTAATATTAACCAAACTATCTGTAGGTGAAGCTCCTGGCTGCCAATTATAAGTGTAAGGTTGAGTTCCTCCAGAAACATTGGGAAATAATTTACCATCTGAATTACCACAACTTGCTTCAACTGAAACAAAATCAATTGAAATACTGTCTGGCTGAACCAAAGTGTATGATTCAAAAGTTGAACAACCATTTTCATCTGCTACAACAACATCGTAGGTTCCTGCTGTTAAATTTTGAATTACAGTGCTTGTATCTCCATTATTCCATGTTGTTGAATAATTAGCTTTTGCTTTAGAAATAGCAATTTCTAATTCCCCATCTGCAGAGTTGTAGCAAAGTGGATCAACTTGGTTAACTAAGGTAACTTTTGGAGCTCCTTTATCAGAAATACTAACTGCTCCTACTTTTTCGCAACCAAATACATCGCTCACAGTTACACTGTAAACACCCGATGATAAATTGTTGGCTAAGGATGAAGTATTTCCTGTTGTCCAATTATAGCCAAACGGACCTGTACCACCATTAACAATTACCGTAGCAATACCATTTACTTGATTACAATTTGCATCAAAAGCAGAGTACGTTAAATTCATACCTGGATGAACTGTAACTTTTACCAATTCTTCATCGGTACAACCAATGCTATTTGTCATAATAACAGAATACAAAGTGGTTGATGTTGGAGAGATTGATACAACACTACCTGTATCACCATTATTCCATTGGTAAGATAAACCACCGGATGCTTTTAGATTTATAGTTTCCCCAAAGCAAATACTTGTATCGTTTGAAGCTATTGCTAAAGGAGCTACATTTATTTGAACTGTGCGTGTTGCAAAGTTTGAACAACCATTGGTATCTAAATAGGTATAAGTAACAGAATCAATACCAACCCCTGTAATTGCAGGATACAAAATACCCGAAATAACTCCTGAACCAGTATAAGAACCTCCAGAAGGCAAACCTTGAGAAAGAATTAAAGGATCGCTTGATTCGCATAATGCAGGAATATTATTAAGCACCACATTTGGAATAGGTTTAACTGTAATAGATTGAGTTTGGGTTTCGAAACAACCATTAACATTGGTAAATGTGTAGTTTAAGTTATAGTTTCCATTACCCAATTGTTTAGGATTAAAAAATCCTAATGAATCTACTCCAGGGCCGCTAAACAGACCGCCTTTAGGGAAACCGCCTTTTAACGCATACCTATTATTATTTTCACAAACCGATGCAAACGGACTTAAGTTTACAGAATCTGTATTGTAAATAACAATTGTTTTAGAAGCTGTATTGAAACATCCATTTGTATCAATAAAGTTGTAGGTTAATGAAGACGTTGGACTATTTATTAAGCTAGGTAAATAGAATAAACTATCTACAACCCCAGAACCTGTAAAGTATCCACCTGATGGAGTTCCATTTGCAGCTATAGCTACGGTATCAATATTTTCACAAAAACCATTGATGTTTACAATAGAAGCTTTTGTTGGTGCATAAACAACAACTTGTTGGGTATCTGCCGAAACACAATTGTTGCTATCCACAAAATTGTAAGAGATATTAAATGTACCAGGGCCTGAGTTAAGTGGATTAAAATTACCATTGTTTACACCAGGACCTTGGTAGAATCCGTTGGATGGTGAACCTCCTGTTAAAGCAAATGGAGAAATATTTGAGCAAACTGGAGCTATTGCAGATAGCGTAACATTTGGCGCTGGGTTAACTACAATCGAATCAGAAATAACACTAACACAACCTGCTGCATTGGTATAAGTATAATCAATTGTGTGTACTCCTGCTCCAGCCGCAATTGGGTTAAATACGCCTGTAGAATCAATGTAATTGCCTCCATTATAATCGCCACCTGCAGGTATTGCGAATGCTAAGTTTAAAGTTGAAACATTTTCACAAACATCTGGCAGTGCAACAGCAAATGAAGCTGTATCAGTTTTGTTAACAGTAATTGCTTTGGTGATTTGAGCAGGACAACCGTTTGCATTTATTACCCTATAAGTTATATTATAAACTCCAACCCCAGTTACTTGTGGATTAAAAATATTATTTGAAACACCTGTACCAGAATAAGTTCCATTTGATGGAGTTCCTTGGTTTAACGTAATTGCAGAATCTCCTGTACAAATAAATCCAAACCCTGCTAAATTAACATTTGGCGCATTCAATACCCTTATTGAAGATGTGTCTACAGCTACACAACCATTGGAATCTGTATAGGTATAATATACTGGTTTAATACCTAATCCTGCTTGGTTAGGATAGAAAATATTATTGAATATCCCAATTCCTGAATAAATACCTCCTGCTGGAGTACCGGTATTTAATGTATCTGGAAGTACATTTTTACAAACATCTCCAAAGGCAGGGAGATTAACACTTGGCAATGGATTTACGAATATCGTAACTGTATCATTTTTGGTACAACCATTACCTCCAGTTGATGTAACAATATAATCTGTTGTAACAGATGGAGAAACAGTTTGAATTGCACCTGCAAAGGTGTTTGACCAAGCAAATGAATTTCCACCAACTGCAGATATTGTTGCAGATTGCTCATTACAAATAGTTTTATCTTGGCTAGCAATAACATTTGGTAATGGAAGCACTCTTAAACTAAAGGTAGAAGAACTAGATAACCCGCTCGTATCTGAAACGGTAATGGTAATATTTGCTAAACCTGAAGCTTTTGAAATTGGTGTTATTTGAATAAACCTATTCGAGTCTACTCCACTAAAAATAATACTATCTACCGAAACAAGGTTTGTATCTGAAGATGAAGCAGAAAGAATTAAAGTAGAATTAGGATCAAACCTATCGAAATCAAAAATTTGGAAAGCAGTTAAAGCAGTAGTTTCAAGAGCACAAATTGTATCATTTTGTATGAATGTAATTTGTGGAGCTTCGTTTAGGTTATTGATGTTTACCAATACTAAGTTTGTATCAAATAGCTCAGGAGAAAAACCACCATTTACTTGGGTTAGTGTTTTACCACCACCATCAAATAATTTAATGGTTAATAAGAAGGCTGTATCAGTTTCATAATCCAAATAACTATTATCAGCAATTGTAATAATTCCTGATGCTGAATCTATGGCAAAGGCAGTATCATTACCTGCAATAATTTGATATTTAAAGTTGGTTGTTGCATCAACATCAAAAGCTGTTGCTTGACCTACAAAATTTCCATTATTTGAGTTTTCATTAATTGAAAAAGTATCTGCTGCTAAAATTGGTTTTTCGT
>Ga0206131_10000557_pt1 | contig 51463 bp, 58 predicted proteins | sample Helgoland_Spring_FD_148636 | JGI IMG/M metagenome (GOLD analysis project Ga0206131, IMG submission 148636) | Pelagic subsurface seawater microbial communities from Kabeltonne, Helgoland, North Sea - Helgoland_Spring_Bloom_20160517_1 | ecosystem: Environmental > Aquatic > Marine > Epipelagic ... | reverse complement strand
TGGGTTTTTCTTTATTTTTTTTTAACTTATAGGCATTTTTTAATTTTTTTATTTCACTTAATAATTTTGGGATTACAACCTGTTTTTCTTTTTGAATTGTATTTGTAACTTCTCTATGTTTAGAATCTAAGGTAACATGTTGATTCATAATATTATTATTATAAGTTTTTTAATTCGTATTTCATAATTTGTAATTAAAACAATACTATATATGAATATTAGTGCTAAACAAGAAAAAATAGATTTAAAAACAAACAAAAAATTAACATTTATTGACAACGCATTAAAAGATGGATGGAGGGTAAAATACAAGAATGAGAAGTATATTTTTACCAAGAAGCACGGAGATAAAGATTTTTATTTTAATGATGATTATTTAAATATATTTATTCATAAAATGTTAATTTAGTTAAAATGATTTTTTTTTTTCTTTAGGGAATATATATATGGGTGGTGGATTAATGCAACTAGTAGCATATGGCGCACAAGACGTTTATTTAACTGGTAATCCTCAAATTACTTTCTGGAAAGTTACCTACAGACGTCACACTAACTTTTCGATGGAATCTATCGAACAAACTTTCAATGGCCAAGCTGATTTCGGTCGCCGTGTAACATGCACTGTAAGCAGAAATGGTGATCTTGCTTACCGCACATACCTCCAAGTAACTCTCCCACAAATAGGCCAAGAACTTGCCAACTCTAGTGGTGGCAATGTATATGCCAGATGGCTTGATTTCCCTGGTGAGCAACTTGTACAACAAGTAGAAGTTGAAATTGGTGGCCAGCGCATCGACCGTCAATACGGTGACTGGATGCACATCTGGAATCAACTCACCCTCGACGAGAACCAAACCAAATCTTACAACAAAATGGTTGGCAACACCACCGCACTCACATATGTAACTGACCCTACCTTCGCTGATGTAGACGGTCCTTGTGAGAGTTCGGCCCCTACTCAAGTGTGCGCTCCTCGCAACGCCCTCCCAGAAACCACTCTTTACGTACCCCTCCAATTCTGGTACTGCAGAAACCCTGGACTTGCTCTTCCTCTTATCGCCCTCCAATACCACGAAGTAAAAATTAACCTTGACATCCGCCCTCTTGACGAATGCCTATGGGCTATGACCGAGATGGATGGCCAAGGTTCCAAAGTATCTGCTGCTTACACCCAAAGTCTTGTCGCTGCCTCCCTTTACATTGACTACGTATTCCTTGACACCGACGAGCGCCGCCGCATGGCCCAAAACCCCCACGAATACCTCATCGAGCAGCTCCAATACACTGGTGAGGAATCAGTTGGTTCCTCCTCTAACAAAATCAAACTCAATTTCAATCACCCTTGCAAAGAACTTGTATGGGTTGTACAACCTGATGCCAATGTTGACTACTGCAACTCGCTTGTTGCTGGCGAGCAGCTTTGCCATCTTCTTGGCGCCCAACCTTTCAATTACACCGATACCCTTGATGCTCTCCCTAACGCTCTCCACGCATTTGCTACCCCTACCACTATTGGTGCCTCTGCTGCCAGTTACCTTTCCACCAGTGGATTTGTTGATAGCGGCGCAGGTGATGTTACAGCGTCGGCCGCTCTGTCAGCCGCCGGCTGGGACGTCAATGACTCCACTGCTCAAGCAAGTGTTTCGGACGCGGGATCCTTTGTACTTTCGGAGACCGCTCTCAACATGCACTGCTGGGGCGAGAATCCTGTTGTAACTGCCAAACTTATGCTTAATGGCCAAGACCGCTTCTCTGAGCGCGAAGGAAGCTACTTCGACCTCGTACAACCATTCCAACACCACACTCACTCGGTTGACTCTGGCGTTAATGTGTACTCTTTCGCCCTCCGCCCTGAAGAGCACCAACCTTCGGGCACATGCAATTTCTCGAGAATTGATAACGCCACCCTCCAACTTGTACTTTCCAACCAAACCGTCAAAAGCACCAACACTGCCAAAGTACGCGTATACGCCACTAACTACAATGTGCTCCGTGTAATGAGTGGTATGGGTGGTCTTGCTTACTCGAATTAAATATTCGATTTCTATTAAAAAAAAAAGTATAAAAAAAATAATCTATATTTATAAATGCCAGAAATAATAAATATAGATGAATTCACCCAAGATGATTTAATAGATTATCAAAATAAATTAAATGGAAAAAAACTAATTTTAAAATTTTCAGCAACGTGGTGTAAACCGTGTGTCAAATTAAATAAAATTTGGGATGAAAAGATAAAAGATTTACCTGATGACGTCCAAATTATTCCAGTGGATATAGACGAATCCTTAGAACTTTACGTTAAACTAAAATCATTAAAAATGATTTCCGGGGTACCAACTATAATGTTATGGTATAAAAAAGAGGATAAATGGTATATACCAAATGTTGTAATTTCAGGAACGAAAGAAGAAGATATTGATTATTTATTAAAAATGTGTTACAAATAATAATAAATAATACTATAATATAAAAATGGATTTAAATTTAGACCATTATAATTTAAATGATTTAATGAAATTATTTAAAATTCAAGAAATTAATACAAATACTTTAAAACAGGCAAAAAAAATAGTATATAAAGTTCATCCGGATAAATCAAATTTAGATTCATCTATTTATATATTTTTTTCAAAGGCTTATAAATTATTGGAACAAATTTATTTATATAAAAATAAAAAGACCATCTATTCTCACGAAGAACAAGAAACAAATAATGATATTTTAAAATTTTCAAAGACGGAAGAATTTTCATATCATTTTAATCGATTATTTGAAAAAACATATATAAGAGAAAATGAAGGACATGGGGAATGGCTTAAACAAGAAACGAACATAGTTCAAGCAAAAAATATAGATGAAATGAATGATATTATAAAAGAAAAAAAACGAAATAGTAGGACTATCGTAAAAAAAGAAGATATTGGGGCAGCAGCACAAAATACACATTACGAATTGGTTGATTCAAATAATGGTTTTTTTGGAAATAAATTAACTGGAAATTTAAAATATGATGATATCAAGAATGTTCATGGAGAAAGTATTATACCCGTAACAGAAGAAGATATAAGAAACAATTATAATTCTTTAGATGAATACCAACGAATAAGAAATCAAAATATTAAAATGATGAATCCAGAAAGAATTACAAGGGAAAATGAAAGAAAAGAAGAAGAACAAAATACAAAAAGAGTGTTTGACTTGTTAAAAAAAGATGAAACATATAAAAAAATGAATGATAATTTTATTTCTAATTTTAAACGTATCATTAATTAATGTATATATATAGTATAATGGATATATATACATTTGTAGACTATCATTACATTCTTTTTATAGTTTTAATAATAATTATTGTATTAATATATAAATATTATAATACAAAACCAATTGATCGTCAATATTTAGATAAGTATTTATTGGAAACTGTAAAAAAACAAAAAGATATTATATTATCTTGCAAACCAAAAATTTGGATTCATATTGATAGAGAAATAAATTCAAGAGAATGGGAAAGTTTTTCAACCAAAAATACCAGAAAATTAAATCAACCCTATTTATATTTAACTTTAGAAACAATATTAAATCATTGTTCGTCATCATTTGATATTTATTTAATTACGGATGATAGTTTTACAGAAATACTTCCAAATTGGAATATTGATATGGGTAAAATTTCTTATCCGATCAAGGATAAAATTAGAATGAAAGGCATGATGGAAATTTTATATCATTATGGCGGTATGATATTACCTATTCATTTTATATGTAAAGAAAATCTAATCGAAATGTATAAAAAATATATAGATGGAGGTATTTTTGTTTCAGAAATGCCGATATTTAGAAACAATCGTACGGAGTTTTCAGAATCAAATAAAATTATGGGCGCCAAAAAGGGGAATACTATTTTGAATGAATATATTTTATGGTTTCAAGAAAATATATCAAATGATTACACGGCAGAAAGCATATTTAAAGACGAAGAAAGAACGTGGCTTTCTAAAAATGTAACAAATATGATACCAGCCAAGTATATAGGTACTCAAGATGAAAATGGCGAAATCATCGGTATAGATGAACTAATGAGTACAGAATTATAAAATTTTATAGTAAAGCATATGGAATTTATATACCACGAAATGAATTGTTATCACGATTAAAATATAATTGGTTTTGTCAATTAAAGGAAGAAGAGGTAATTCATAGTAAAACGAATATTGCTTATTTACTTCAATAATTATTCTTTATAATACTTTTGACAAAGAAATTGAATCTCCTTACTGGTTTAACATTTTTGTGTTTCCAATAAAATAAATTAATAAAAAATTGATAATAAATATATATTAATTTATTTATTAAATGGATAACTACAGCAAAAAGGTTTTAATTCAAATGTGTAAAGAGAATAATATTAAAAAATATTCAAATAAAACAAAACAACAGTTAATTGATATGTTAAATGAACCGGTAAATGAACCTGCTGTGGTAAATGAACCTGTTGTGGTAAATGAACCAGTAAATGAACCTGTTGTGGTAAATGAACCAGTAAATGAACCTGTTGTGGTAAATGAACCTGTTGTAAATGGAAAATTCAAATTTATTGACTTATTTTGTGGAATTGGAGGGTTTCATCAAGCGCTTCATAAACTAGGTGGCAAATGTGTTTTTGCTAGCGATATTGATGCAAATTGTCGCGATACATATGAAAAAAATTATGGAATTAAACCACATGGTGATATTACAAAAGTGAATCCAGACAGTATACCTGATTTTGATGTTCTAACAGGAGGATTTCCTTGTCAAAGTTTCTCAAACTCTGGAAAAAAAGGTGGATTTGAAGATAAACGAGGTCAACTCTATGAAAATATTATTGCCATTGCCAAAATAAAAAAACCTTCTTTTATGTTTTTAGAGAATGTAAAACATATTAAAAAAATAGATAATGGTCTTATATTTCAACATATTTTAAAATGTATTCATGATATAGATTATCACGTAGAAACATTTGAACTAAGTCCACATCAACTTGGGGTCCCTCAACAAAGAGAACGTGTCATTTTCGTTTGTATACGAAATGATTTATATGATAAATCTAAAATTTTAGATATGACGCCTCCCTCTAATATTCCAATCGACTTTGAAAAAATAATCGAAAAGGATAAAGATAAAACAAATAAATATAAAATTTCTGATGAACACGAAGAAATATTATTGATATGGGATGAAATGGTGAAACATTTTGATGTAAAACAAAGTATAACTCCTACTATATTATGTAATGAATTTTATAAAACATATACAAGTGACGATTTTGAAAAATTACCAAAATGGAAACAAGATTATATTCAAAAAAACAAACCTATTTATGAAAAATATAAAGATAAATGGGATTCTTGGTTTGAAAAGAATAAAACAAAATTATCTAAAAGAGAGATTTATGCGAAATTAGAATGGCAAGCGGGACCAAAAAAAGAAAATGATTCTATATTCAATCATTTTATTCAATTTAGACAATCTGGTATTCGTGTTAAAAAAAGTAAATATTTTCCTACATTGGTTGCTATTGTTCAAACGCCAATTTATGCAAAAGAACATAGACATATTACACCAAGAGAATGCGCCAGATTACAATCATTTCCAGATTCTTTTAAGATTCATGAAAAAGATAAAATTGCTTATAAACAATTTGGTAATGCGGTGAATGTTGATGTAGTACATTTTGTGATGAATCGTGTATTTATTCTATATAATGCGTTTGAAACTGAGGAGACCCTGACCATGCATTCCCCTTAAATCTAATCTCAATTCTATATTCTTTATCATTTACAATTAATTTATAAAACATTTTTGCTGCTTTTCTTCTCTCACCCTTATCGTTAAAATAAAATTCTGGGCATTCAAATAAAGATGTTTCGCTTTCTTCTAAAAACATAGTTTCTATGGTAGATCCATCAAATTCAAATGTTTTATAGGACAATGACGCAGAAGGATATAAATTTTTTAATATGTTCTCCTTGAGTTTATCTATGTTTTCGTTGATATGGTATCTTAACATATTCCAATAAATATTTGTTCCTTCTAAACTATCATAGAACAACTCGTTTGCTTTATCACGATTTTGTTTTAAATTTTTGCTATCAATACCTGCGCTTTTTAGAACGTTTTTTCGAGCATTTGACAAATCTATTTTCACTTTTTTATCTTGAACGATTTCGTATATCATTTTTTCTACTGAAAAATTCGTTTTTGTACATCCTTTATCTTGTTTGATACTAAACCCTATGATCTCTGTTTGTGTTTCTACATATACATCTGATTTCGCTAGTTTTATATTGATTCCACGGTTCAGGTCTTTTAATTTTTGTGTTGTTAATGTTTTACCCTCTAAATATACTTTTGTGACTGGGTCTCTTATAATATATGGAAATGTCGAGCGAAAACGATCGATATATTTTTTTACATCTTTTTCTTTACGACATTCAACGTCTTTCTTATATTGAAATAACAATGAATCTGAACAAACATTACAATTTCTATCCATTATATCTTGTTTGGTTTTAATTGAAGCATTGGAAGCACACATAGCGAATATAAGTTCAAATCCATTGCATTCTACACTTTTTCGTTTTAAAAACGCCATTGTTATAGTTTTAGGTTTTATTTCTTGTTGCTGTTTTTGAATTTTTACCTGGTTTAATTTGTTGAGGCAGATATCATTTTTCATTTCAATTTTTATAATATCTTCATTATTTATGGATACAATAATACTATTTTTTTAATTATTGCGATTGATTATCTTTATTTATCATTCGTTTCGAAACCATTTAAAAAACTAATTATGAATATACAAGGTGAACCAGTAAAATTAAATTATATGTATATATTTTTAGTTTATGTATTTATTACATTACAAATTTATTTATTTTTAATTGTAAATAATACTCCTTTAATCTATGCATTTTTATTAGGTTTTACTACATATGGTTTTTATCATATGACAAATGCCTCTATTTTTAAAAAATGGGATATTCAATTATCAATTATAGATATCATATGGGGTGGAACCTTATATTCCTTGGTTTTTTATTTTTTTTCATTTTATAAGAATACTAGTATTCAATTGTGATAATTCATGTTTTACATTGTCTCGTCTATTTTCTAAATCTGTTTTTTCATTATTGAGTTTAATATACTCTTCATCTGTTTTTTTTACATTTTCTAATGAAATATTAACATTTTTTAATTCCTCATTTAATGAATCCAGTTTTTCCGTGAGTTGTTTTTCTTCTTCTTTATTATATCCTTCTAATGTTTTAAAAGATACATCTTCATCTCTATTAGATGAATATGATGCGCCTTTGATACAAGTAGCAGCTTCTTCTTTACAAGATTTCATATCACCATAACAATATTTTAAAAACGCGGTTTGGTCATTGGGAATACTTGTATTCGGATTCACAACCCAATTTCTCATCGATTGATCAAAATTATAAGAATCACCTATTTCTTTAAATAGTTTATCCTTTACATTTTCATTTTTAAAAGTATGATTTACTATAAAATCCTTTGTTTTTTTCAATATTTCCTCATTTATATTATCGTTATAAGGTGCCGCTTTTTCCCTTTTAGGATTTTCTGTATAATCTAACAGCGAAACATTCATCAATGGATTTTTTTCTGTTGGCATTGTATATATTTTTGATTCTTCGTCGGGCAACTCAGTATATCCTTCATGTTTATTCACATTTACAAAATATAAAATAATGATACAAAATAATGTAATAACTCCTGTAATAATAAATCTAGTGCTTTCAGTAAGAATATAACCTACAATGGTTAATAAAATAACAAGTCTACATATAGAATTTAACTTTTCAATATAAGTCATTTCATAAGTAGGATACACATTTTTATCAAATAGTAAAATTGGATTATATAACCAAAAAGTTTCTTTTGACATTATAATATATCATTATTTTTTCTTTTTACCTTTTTTCTTCTTTGGATTATCCGTTTTATTTTTCTTTGTTCTTTCTGCCCCATCTCCAACTTTGTATACACTTTCAATAAGTTCATTTGCAGATTCTTGTGCTTTTTTTTCTAATGCTTCTAAATCTTCCTTAGGTAATTTTTCTTTTTCGTCTTGTCGTCTTTTCAATTCATCTCTTAATTTTTCTTTTTGTTTTGCCTTCTTCATATTTTTTGCCATTTCACTTTGCATAGCGCCCTTATTTAGTTTAGACATATCAAGACCCATTTTTTTCATCATTTCCTCCATATTTGCCATACCTGGCATATTTTTTAAATTTTTCATCATATCCGTAGCTTCTGATATCAGTTCACTTTCTTTAATATCTCCCTTAGATAACTTTGTTTCTAGTTTTTCACCAACACTTTTTACAAGTTTCATCATAGATGAAGGATCCTTCATTAGGTTTTTCATCATTTTTTCCATGTCATCGCCTTCGGTTGATAATCCTAATTCTTTTGTTGTTTCTTCGGCTATTTCTTTGGCCAATAAACCAATTTTTCCACCCATCATTTCTTCAATATGTTTATGAAATGTTTCAGTATCAGGCAAATTAAAAGATCCGTCTTTCATTGTTTCACTAAAGCTATTCATATTACTTGAAATATCATCTGTTGAATTGAACATATCTTGAATTCCATCCATAGTCTCCTTTATTTTTGTTTTAAAGTCATCACTATCAATTGCCTTAAAAAGATTTTCCGTGTCACCAAACCCCTCTTTATCTTTTAATTCGGAGACAACTGAAAATAATAAAAGTTGTAGATATTTCCAAATACTTTTTCTTGTATTTTCTGTAATATTTTTTTTCCATAATTCTTTAAATTCAATATCAGGTAAAAAAGAAGTATTTTTTTCATTATCTTCAAATAAATCAGTGTTTTCATAAATAATATCAAAAAATCTTTCGGGTAATACTTTCACTAAATATGATTTAATGACTGTCATAGAATCGACAAATCTACTATCTGGGGAATCATATAAAAGTATATTTCTTATATCTTCATTAATTTCAAGTTCAGGAAAAGTAATTTTTAAATCTTTCACAAAATCTTTAAGGACCTTCTGTAATTCATCTGTTTCTTCTTTATTTATAGGGGTTTCACAATCATGAGTATCCATAAATAATTATAATCATTATATTTATATTACTTTTAAATGTTATTATTTTGATTGAATGTATAAATCGCTTAATGAAATTAAATTTTTTAAATATTGAATAATTTTTTGTTGTTCGTTTAATTCCATTTTTCGGATTGTGTTTTTTAAAAAATCTAATTTTTCATTGACTTTATCCTTAAATTTTGAACTGAGGTCCTCTGAATAATCTTTATCTAAAAAAAAATCGATTTCGTCATTCATAATATTTTTTCTATATTTATTTATCACGCTTTCACGAAATATTTTATGTATTTTTGTAACATTTACAGCGCGAATTCCACTTAAATACGTATGAACTTTTTTTATATCGCTGTCTTCTGGATAAATTCTACTTATATCCACAAGCATTTCCTCAAAATGGTCGTTAAATGATGATAAATAAAGTTTTTTTTCCATTATTATATGAGAAATAAACTTTTTATATTGATTAATTATTAAACATTTGATTTCTATCGCTTTGAATTTTATCCATGGTAACTCCCGAATTTCCAATTGTATCCGATTTATATGTTTCTTCGGGCGTTTCTATTGTATTGTTCGTATGTATCGCCGTATAATGATGTAATTGTCTTAATCCACCTTCACCTTGTGCTGATAATTCTTGATCTAGAAAACTAAAATTATCAGAAGCAACATCACTTGAATTCATAAATGCAAATGGATCAGGAACGCTTTGTTTTACATTCTCTTGTTTTAATTGAACTACATTTTGTCGATTTGACAAATTTAAATGGTCTAATATTTGGTCACCTTTTATCACGCGATGACCCTCATTTAATAATAATAATGAAGGCACACTACTAATTGTAGGTGGTAACATAATTTTTTCACCATTTTCTAATATAATTTTGGTAGAACCATCGTTATGTTTTTCTCTTTTGTCAATACATATAAAGTGCATTTCTTTTGATTTTGAATCTTTTGTAATAACACGAATTAGTTCGCCACAATTTTTACAATAATTACTATAATATAAAATACAACTCATTAAAATAAATTAATATTTTAACAATATGCTTTAAACTTATTTTAAAAATAATTGATACAATAATTATGTATTGTTGTATATATAATGGCTTCAATCACGAATATGTCTGAGAATTTCAATAAACTTCATTTTACTTTAAGCGGTGTGAATGTAAGTATAGCCAATGGAATTCGGCGCATTATTATGTCCGATATTGAATGTGTTGTCTTTAAAACATTTCCTGATAAAGAAAATTTAACGTCTATCAAAAAAAATACATCAAGACTTCATAATGAAATTATTAAACAAAGATTGGCGTGTATTCCTATTCATATTCGTGAATTAGATGAATTCCCATTTGATAATTATGTTGTTGTCTTAAATAAAAAAAATGAAAGTGATATGATTCTAAATGTAACCACCGAAGACTTTAATATCATGAATAAAGAAACTCAAGAATATATTTCTGATAATGAAAAAAAACTAATATTTCCACCTGATCCCATTACAGGAGACTATATTGATCTTGTTAAATTAAGACCAAAACTGAGTGAAACACTTGCTGGGGAGGAAATCCATTTTGAATCGAAACTTTCCATTGGAAAAGCAAAAGATGATGGTTCTTATAATGTTTCCTCCTCTTGTTTTTATGAATTTACACCAGATGCTGATAAAATCCAGGTAGAAAAAGAAGCACAATTAAAATCGATGGCAGATTTAGAAGAAATAGAAAGAAATTATAGAATTAAAGATTGGGAACTTTTAGATGCCAAACGACTTTTTATAAAAGACAGTTTTAATTTTACTATAGAAACGATTGGTCAATATAGTAATAATCATTTAGTGATTAAAGCGTGTGATGTAATGATTTCTAAAATAGCAACATTTAATGAAAATGTAAATAAAAATAATGATATAATTGAAAAATCAAGTGTTACAATTCCTAATTGTTATGATATAAAATTAATAAACGAAGATTATACACTTGGAAAAGTAATTGAATATATTTTATATACTTATTATGAAAAAGGTAAATTATCATATTGTGGATTTACTAAACCACATCCGCATATTCAAGAAAGTATAATTCGTCTTGCCTTCCATGGGGAAGTATCCATTGAAATCATCCAAGAACTTATTGTAGAAGTATCAAAAGAAGCAACATCTATCTTTGAAAATATCAAAACATTATTTTAAATCAAAATTCATTGTATGCATAATAATGGCTTCAGGAAGACTATTTAAATAATTGTAAACATCATCTTTTGTAATATTTTTTCCTGGTATAGAAAATAGATGTTTTCGATATTTATAGGGAATCAGTTTTGAATGTTTATTTGGAAAAGTACAATGATAATAATATAATTCTAGAACAAGTTCATTATATTTCTCTTGATAAAAATCAAAAAAATCTGAATGTTCCTTATAATAGTGGAGATATTCTTCTATTCTATTCTCTTTTTTTAATGTCAAAAAATGGTATTGAAGTTTCGGTTGATTCCCCCTTAATTCTTTTACATATTGATGCCCTTTGTATAAAAGTTTTGTTCTATCTACTTTTGTCTTTATCATAAAACCTGGTGAGTTATAGTTTTCACTTTCCATCATTTTTTCCATTTCTAAATAACTATTCATATTATATTTTTGTGGGTAATAAAACTCTTCTGGTAAATTTTCTTTTTCAATATCCACCACATTGACTTGTTCCCCATCAATATGATAGATTGAAATTAAATATAGTTTTTTACAATAAATCGGTACTACAATTCTATTATATGGATGTTGTAATACAAATGAATAACAATAATTTTTATCTAGTTTTTCTCTCCAATTCTCACTAAATGTTGCTGTTGTTTCTTGAAACATTTTTTCAAATGTTCTATTATAATTTCCATAATAAAAATAACTTGATTTCGCATCCATTTTACTTTTTGTAGAAATTCTCCATGCCTCATTATCGTAAAACATATGAATCATAGTTCCTTCAATAATCTCATCAATCACAACGTTATCAATTGTATTATCCGTTTTAAATGTCATATAATCAACCGATTTAGGAGGACTAAATGATACAAATTTATCTTCATTATTCATAATAACAGAACGATATAATAGATCTTCTTTAGATTTAACTTTATCCTTGTTATAATGAATCACTTTATAGTTTTTTGTTTTATTTATTTTCATATTTTCACTGCTTGATACATTTGAATTGAGTGAATACATTTTGTTAATCATAATATATTCATCTCTTTAATATAATTAAAACTTGGAATAAATATCTATGATTATAATAAGATAATGAACAACGAAAACGAACTAAGATTAGGTGATATAATAAGAATTTCTTCATCAAGTACAGAATTAGATGATAAAGTATTTTTAATTGAATACATAGATAAATCAGAAATTCATATCAAAAATAAAGATATAAAAGAAATCATAAGATTAAGGGATGGCGATATTTTAAATGAAGATATACGAAATATTTATATATTAAGTAGGAGTGAAGAAATTGGTTACGTGAAACAAAATGGATTAAATGTTGGGTTATGGATTAATATACATGTTGGAGGAGATTTACCACAAATATATACTGGAAAAATAACAAATATAGAAGAGGACCAAATCGAAATTATATTATTAAACGAAGAAGTAATATATATTGATTTTGCTTATCAAGGTATTCCCCGAGACTTAAACATAGAAACAATAGAAATAAGGGAACAACCTAAAAGTTTAATAGAAGATAAAAACGAACCCCCTTTGGTCGATGTTGTCGAAAACGAATACGTGGACGAGGCAGTTGATGTAGACGAGGCAGTTGAGGTGGATGAGGCAGTTGATGTGGATGAGGAAGCTGTTATGGACCGCGCTGCGGAGATGGACGAGGGAACTGATGTGGATGAGGCAGTTGATGTGGATGAGGAAGAAGTAAAATTTGAAATTGCAGACGATGAAATTATATTTGGTGACGATTTAGAAGAAATTGAATATCAAGTGGATTTACCAGATGAATTAAAAAAATATAGTTTAGATAAACAAATTGATGATTTACTTGATGATTTATTATCTACAATTCCAACAGAAAAACGAACACCAAAAGTGATGACAAAACTTCATACAATGATAGAAAGATTTATTCAATTAAGAGTAGAATTTACAAATATAAACAGTAAAGGAGAATCTGTAATTAAAGAGACAATTGGTGATTATTCATTTTTAAAAGAAAATATTTTAACTATGAATAAAAAAATAGATTGGTTATTACCTGTAACCAAAATGAATAAAAAAATATATAATGATGCGACCGGTTTAGATATTGAAGATTGTGTATTTATGGATTTTAATAGTGAGTTAAGAAATGAATATCAACTAAATAGAAATTATGAAGAATATAAAGTATCAGAAGACAATTTATATCATGATTATTTAAGAAGATTATCACCATTTTATAAACCTTATGCTGATTATGATATTACAGAACCGCATATTTATAATGTTACAATAAAGAATAACATCACATCTGTTGTATCCAATGATAATGATTTTAATACTTATGTCATTAAGAATGATAAAATTGGTCAGAAACGAATGTTTTTACAAGAATATGTAACGGGTGACAAAAATATATCAAGGAATGATTCTATGTATTTACATTCTCTTATGGTATTACCAGAAACGCTTATAAACGCATCCTATAAAAATATAATGGGTTCTTATTTATCAACAAAGATAGCTTCTAGATATATTTATAAATATGAGTATTTAAATTCTAAAACACTAACACAAGATATAGTTTTAGATGGAATGAATGAAAACTTATTTGGAAATTCAATACTTTACTATCCTAATACAGAACCCTTTCAAGATTATATAGAAAAGGTCATACCAAGTAATTATAATCTATTTAAAACCTATATCAATCAAATTAAAGATGAAAATACTACCTATGATATCTATAAAAAATTAGAAGTGTTCTCAATTGACAAAAGCAATATTATTAAAGAAATTGCAAATGAAGCAGAACAGTTAATTCAAGATAATATGACAAGATATAATATTAATATTTCGAATAAACAAAAAGACTTTGAATTATTGAATAATACAACAAGACAGACGAAATCTGTATTTGAAGGAATCCTAAAAGATAAAGAACTAAAAAAACATGTAATGGATGCCTATTCGATTGAAAATGAAATGATTCAATATTCAGAACTCATGCATAAAATCAGCATTGATAGCGGTAAAGTCTTTTTATTAGCACTTGTTATTGATAATAACAATTTGCTTCTAGATTTTGAATTTCCTGAATTAACATTAAAAGAAAACCAAGACGCCCCTTGTGAAAAATATATAATTTCGAAAAGGTACACCACCATAGAAGAATTAGAAGAAGACAATGATAAGATTATCTTTTTTGACAAAGAATATGATGATACATATTATGATATTATAAAAGAGTATAATTTTGATGGATTGACAGATAAAGAAACGTATTTAAAAGAAGAATTAATAAAAAAAAATGGAATGAACCCAGAAGATGCCGAAAGATACGCAGAAACATTATTAAAAGGGATCAAGGATGTAAAAAATGGTGATTATGCTGTATATTTAAATAATAAAGAACATTCATTTTTTATAAGAAATGAAAATAAATGGGTTCCGTCCGATGTATCTCCTGATGTATTTAGTGATAATACAAAGATGTTATGTAATTTAAAAGATACTTGTTTTGTCAATCATAGTGAATGTATTACAGAAACAGAAAAACAAAATAAACTGAATGAAAAATTATACCATGATATTATTTCTTCTTTCGAAAAAGACATTCATGTGAAAAGTGAAGAATTAAAACAAAAAGTAGATGATTTATTTAAATTATCTAGTGAACATATACAAATCATAAAAGAAAATACACATTACGAAGAAATAAAAAATGATCTAATTCAGTATAATTATGGAATGAAGGTAAAAGATAATATGTTTGTAAAATCGCCCTATCAAAATCTACGAGATAAAATTTTAGGACAAAACGATTTTGTAAAACAACAAAATGATATCTTAAAATTCGTTCAATTATATACACGTCCCCACAAGGAAAATGAAGATGAGAATTGGAAATATTGTACAACAAGTAATGTGAAATTGTTGCCTGTTTTTATTGAAACATTATCAAATGTGTGGCTTACAAACCCAGATAGATATAATTATAAACTTGAAGAAATTAAGACATTACAGGGAGAGGTTAGTGATGATGGTGACATGATTGTTGATAAACATAGTGGATATATTATTTCACGACAAGGGTTTAGTACTGACGAAGGTTATACAAGTGAAGGGTTTAAAAATGTATCAAGAGAGGTAGAAAAAGAAGACATAAGCATAAAAATAAGAGAAGATGATGGGGCAGATAGCGATACCATTAAAACAATTAAAAAAATATTAAATGCTTCATCCAATTATTTAAATATTAATATTTTAAATGTATCTGAATATGTTATTCTTGAAACAAATAAACTCATACTCTCTGGTTCATTATTACCATCAAAAGAAGTATATGAAAAGAAAATGAAAAAGAAAAAAGAAAAGAAGAAAAAAGAATCTTATGAAATTATATCAAACAGAATATTAATCATAACCACGATGGCGTTTCTACTTATTGCCATCCAGAAAAGTATTCCAGAAATTAAGTCAAAAAAAACACATCCCGGGTGTAAATTATCATTTGCAGGTTATCCGTTAGGTAATTCAAGTGATAAATCTGGTATATTATATATATCGTGTGTTCTAAAAAGTATTGAAGCAAATATCAAGCCATGGAATAGTATTAAGTCTAAGGAGGTTACTGAAGAAACGTTGGTAAAGGATATTGAAGATGTAATTACATTCATTTTACAAGAAGACAAAATGATAAATAAATTATTAGAAGATAAAAGGGACTATCTTAAAACTAAACCGCTCGATGATATACCAGAAGAACATTCAATAAAAAGGTGGGAAGAATTTTTACCACCTTTAAATGAAATAGAAAATGGTATATTTCAAAATGTTAGCCCAAAATTAATTAAAGATTTGGAAAACTCTATTAAGACAGGTTCTTCAAAACAAGAACCGCATCTTGCTGTAGTTCGGAGTAAAATGATATACGGCACAATGGAAATTGTAAAAAAAATACAAAATATTGTATCCGATAATGTAAAAAAGAATAATGCTATTTTAATAAATCGTTTTAATGAACCATTTTTAATTAATGGATGTTGTGAAGGAAAAAGTGAAACAACCAATGAATATTTTACAAGACTTGACCCTACAATAGTGAGTTTGAATGATACGATACGAGATTTAAATTTTAATTATATGAAAACAAAAAAATTATCTCGAGGGGGATTCTTCTTTTATCCAGATTCAACCAGAAGACCTAAAATAAATGTATCAAGTGAATACGATGATCGTATTTTTTATTTGTTATTGAATTCATTATTGAAAAAGAATTTAGAAGCAAGTGAAGAACCATTCTTTAGTTTACAAAAAGAGTATATAGACAATGATAAAAAAATAGAATGGTTTCAAAGTAAAAATATTACACCAACCAAAGAAAAATTAGAAGAAATTATAAATATATTAAATCATAAAAATAATATTAAAATCAATAAAAATAATGAAATATCGATTCATACAAATGTATTATCTAGATTTTCAAGTGTTGAAAAGGCATCAAAACATAGTATTTTGTTTGAGTCATTTGTTGATATTTTAACACTAGAAATAAGCGATGAACTAAAAAAGGAAAACTTGAGAAGTTTTAGAGAAAATATTACACAGGAGAATAAAGCTTTAGAAGAAAAAATCATTTCATTTATTCAAAAATATTCAAAAAACAAAAAACAAGACGAATCCATTTACCGACTAAAACAAATATTACATTTTACAGATAGAAATGAGAATTATCATAAAATATTCGGATTTATACAAAATATAATACGTGATTTATCCATTGTTTTGCCATTAAGAATATTATATCAAAAAGAAGTTTCAAATGAAACAATAAAAATACATAAACATTGGAAATTGTCCGATTTACACATGAAAGATATAAAAAATATATTGATGAAACATTATGAATCTATGAATCGATACATTGGTAATCCAGATTTCAATAAAATATTAGAAACGTTTATTGAAAAGAATGAAATTATAAATGAACTTGCTTATAATATAAGATTTATTCATCTTAATTTAGATGAAAAAGACGAAAAAAGAACAATAACGATGCTTTATCATTATTTTATTTTAAGTATTTTTGATAATTTATTAGATTGTGTTGATAGTGATTATGAATATGAATCATTTTCAATGATACATAATGAAAGTGTGGCAGATTGGATAATCGATAATATTGATTATATGGAAAATGAAAAAAAATCGGTTGATTATGACTATAAGAAATTAAAGGAAAAAATTAATCGTTCCAAAGAAAAGGAGAAAGATATAATGACAACCAAATTACAAGACATGACCGATGAAAAACGAGCTGTAAATAATTTATTTAAAAAACATAAACTAGAAGAATGGGGTGTGGGAGAACAGAAAGGATTTAAAATATATCAACAAGACACATATGACAAAGAAAGAGGGGAACTAGAAAAACAAATCTTAAATGAATTAAAACTTGATAAAATGGATGGTGTTACAAAAATGAATAGAGATATTTATATGATTGAAATGGAAATCCAAGAGGCTGAAGCAAAAGAAATAGAAGAAGAAGAATATGATATATCTCATATAGGAGAAGATAATGATGGATACGGAGAATATGATGACGAAGAAATGTAATAATTATAATTTTAACTATATATATGAATAAATATATTACGTCTTATAAGATTTTTTTGACGCTCCTTATATTTATAAGTATATATAGTTTTATCGTTTTATTGAAACCTAATATTATATATAATAATGACGGAAGTTTAAGGCAATTTGGTGTAGGTTTTAAGAAAAAAACAGTTATACCCCTTTGGTTAATCTCTATTGTTATTGCTATTTTTTCATATTTTTGTGTAAACCAAATGATAACATATGATTTATTTTGATACAATTTTAATCAAATCATTCGTAAAAAATACCAATTGTAATTCACAATCCATTTTTTCGTGAATAATATATATATATTTTGTATTCAATTGAATAATTTTATATTTATAATCTTCGTCAATATCAAATAATTTTATAAACATAAAAAAATCATCAAATATGTCAATAAGAGAATAACCTTTATTGTATATATCAAGAATTAAATATATGGATTCAATATCATTATTTTTACATTTTTCGAAATAAGATTCAAATAGAGTTAAATTGATAGAAGATAAATTATTCTCTATCACGCTATTAAAATTTCTACCTTGTAATAACTTTATTCTATCAAACAAACTATATATATTTGATAATTTTAAATTCGAATATTTTATAATTAAATCAATTTGTTTATCATTTAATTCTAATTTTTCCTTTTCAACAAGATTTTTTGATAAATAAAATAGATTATCATATGTTAATATATCTAATTCTATAATTATCATTCTAGAATTTAAGCATTCTATTAATTTATTTGTAGAATTGGTTGAAATTATAATATTGATATCATAAGAATCAATAAAATGTCGTAGTACATGTTGACATTGTTTATTCAAACAATCCAAATCCTGAATATATATGGTTCTCTTTTTATTTGGTATTGTACATTTTAAACTGCAAAATGTTTTTAGTTCATTACGATAAAAATATATACCATACTCCTTTAATGAATTAATAATACAAATATTTTCATTCATTAAAAAATTATTAATTCCGTAATATTCTTTTAAAACCAATTTTGAAAATGTATTTATACCACAAGAATTACATGATTGTATCACTAATGAAAACTTATGTTTTAATAATATTTTAATTATTTTATGTTTTAAAGGTTTTATAATAAAATCATCCAATTTTTTTGGTGAATAAATTTCACGAAACATTGCTATTATTCGTATTATCCTTATTATGTTTATATCAAATTATAATATGGATTATTATCATATAATAGGTGTCAATAGAAATGCTTCACAAGATGAAATTAAGTCTTCATATAGAAAAAAATCCTTATTATGTCACCCCGATAGACCTTCTGGTTCACAAGAAAAATTTATAGAATTAAATAAAGCTTATGAAATATTAAGTGATTCACATAAAAGAAAATCATACGATATTCAAACAATGAAAGTAAATCAGAATTCGTTAGATTTGAATGATATTTTTCATTTATTTAATAAAAATGGACCCGAAGTGAATTTTTTTAAAAAATTTAATGAAACTATGAAATTACCAGTACCCATAATTAAAACAATGGAAATCACACTCGAACAAGCTTATACGGGTGCTGTTATACCTCTAGAAATCAAACGATTTATATATAATGATAATACAAAACAAGAAGAGAAAGAAACATTATATATAACAATACCTAAGGGTATAGATAATAACGAAATCATTAAAATTGTAAAAAAAGGAAATGTAGATGAATCAGGAAATGAGGGATCTATAAAATTATATATAAAATTAATAAATCATTCGGAGTTTACCCGAAAAGGTATTGATCTCTATCAAAAAAAAAATATAAGTTTAAAAGAATCCTTATGTGGATTTTCATATGAAATACTTCATCTTAATGGAACACGATATTCTCTTAAAAACAAAAAAGGAAATATTGTATATCCTAACTATAAAAAAAGTATTAATGATTTGGGTATGGAACGTGATGGAATGAAAGGAAAATTATATATTGATTTTAATATAATATATCCAACCCATATTCCTGATGATAAAATAACATTATTAGAAGAAGCACTCACATGACAATAAGTTGAATTTAAATAATGGTGATAACAAACTTTTGATTTATAGTCAAATAAATCAAAAGTTTGTTATAATATTCCACAAATTAATAATTCATAATTTATTTTTTCTATATTTTTCTTTTTTTCTTTTATACTTTTAATTTCTCTCTTATATTTATCAATACAATTATTTTTTTTTTCAATCTCTTTTAAAAGATATCTATTTAGTTGTTTTAAATTTTTACAGCATTTCATTTGATAGTTATCTATTTATCTCTTTAATATAATTTTTTTACACGTGTTTGGTAAAATGAAACAAAATATCCAATAAAACTAATGATTCCAATGGCGGTATACACTTTAATATAATATGGATGTAACTCTTTTTGATATATTACAAAATCAACCATTTCATTTATTAAATAAGCAATACACACTGACGATAGTATTGATGTAATAAATATACTATATGCGCGTAAATCAATGACTTTCGATACAAAGTTTCCACCTTCACTCTTTTTTAGCAATGAATTATAATATAAATAAGAATACACGATTGAACCCATCGCAAAAAACGATGCAGCCCATTGTGTAATATCTAAATTAATATTGAATACATTTTTTAACGGGACTGAAATCAATAATCCTGCTTCTGGTATTGGGGTTGCCGTTACAAATACACACCATGTAATAAAACTGGCAAATAAACCCCGTGTAACACCATAATGTATAGAATAATAAATAACTAACAAAGCAAATATAATAGAAAGACCATTAAATACTTGAATACGTATAATATCTTTTACATCTTCAACAATATTTATACTATTGATATAATATGTAAAAATAAAAAGAAGAATTATAATAAAGGTGAGGGTATAGTTTTGTTTGTGAAGCATATATTTAAGAAAATATTTTATTCATATTTATATCTTCTTTTGACGGCTCTCTTTTTATAAATAAACGTTCTATCATATCATTATTACGGAAACGTACACTATAACTTTGTTGTATATTTCCGCGTCCTACCCGACCCATTGTTTGTATCATCTTATCTTGGGTTAAATTCACTAAGTCAGAACCAATATAACAATGACAAAATTGATAATTCGTGCCATAAATATAATCAGTGGACGATATAATCATAAATAATTTTTGTTGTTGTGCCAATTCTTTCATGATACGTGTATATTCTTTATTTATAGTTTCGCTAAATATACCAATACCCATCATTAGTAAAATTTTTAAATTATTGTCAATGTCTTGAATATCCATAATACTTTCCACATTATTTTCTGTTATATCACTACGAAACACGTGTTTTCGTAGTTCTTTATCAATATTCATCATATCCATGTGTTTTTTTGTGTTTGGAATATATTCTTCTTCCAATTCTATTTTTTTTAATGATAATTCATAATTTGATATGTTTTTTTTTATTTCTTTTATAACTTCTCCCCCACGACTTTCATTGGATAATTTATTACTTTTAGAATCTTCTTGATTATCTTCTAATGATTTATACAATTTATCTAATTTACTATGAATTGTTTTATTATATTGTAATTTTTTTGTTAGATTTGTTATAATTTCCTTTGGAATATTTGAAATATGAATACAATATTTTGATATTTTATCTAAATTATCCGCAAAATAAATACTGGGTCCATTTGTCATTGTATATGCATCACTTGTTGTTATTTTAATAGTAGATTTGTATAATTCTTGTGTTGATTTATGATAAATTTCTTTCCAACGTGGTTCATTTATCGTTTTTAAAATACGAATATAATACAATTTTATGGATTCCATTGTTAAATCCTCTATATCTACAAATGTAGACTGAAACGTTTCTTTCGTAAATTCTTTATCATTACAAATCATAAAATCAATAATGGTTTTTAATTCAATATATCTCAAAAGTGTTTTATTTTTTTCTATATATTGACAACACAATTGAATATCATTATAAGACTCATATAAGGTATGGGGGGTTTCTATTTTACTTTCTTTATTAATAATCGTGATTGATTTCTTAAAATCATAACTGGATATTTCATGTATTACTGAATTTTCAAATTTACTTTTAAAATTTTCGATGACATTTGGTATATCAGGTAATGTGGCGGATGATAATACCATTTGTGGTATTTTATTATTTTTCCAATTTTGATGAAAATATTTGTGTAAAGGATGTTCGTCATAATCCAAAGATATTGTAGGTTCATCCCAATAGGTTATCATTTCTTCTTTTTTATTAAATAATAACATATATTCTTGAGCGTGTAAATAAGATTTAGAATCACATATGATAATTTCTACCTTTTCACCATCTAAATTATTAATATTAAAGATTTTACCAGTTTTTAAGTTAGTTGAATATGTTTTAGCAGCAAAATAATGAAGACGAATATCATTTTTATCTTGACATCCGAAAGCAAACGCAATCTTTTTCTTACAATTAATCGCATTTTTTGCTAATGAAACTCCAACATGTCTCGCGGCACAAACAAAAATAATCTTATATTTTTCACTTAATCCTAGTGGTGTTAATGTTTTTCCGGTTCCAGTAGGAGCCATATATAACGTAAGAGAAGGACGATACTCTTGAAATATATTAAATATATCTTTTTGATGATTAAAAAGTGTTTTATCTTTATATTGAAATAAGTTGGTATTTTCTTCAATCATTTTTTTTCCATTTTTAAAAATATAATATAAATCCACTTCTTTTTTTATTTTATGCATCATTGTTTTTAATGTATCAACCAGTATAGAATTTATTAGATAAATTTTATTTTTCAATAGATGGCATAAAGTATAATAATAATAATTCCATTTATTATCCTTTTTTTCTCTATATTTATACAATTTTTTGGCAAAATGAATGATAATATATTCGTAGATGATATCTCTATTTCTTTTTATTTGATTCTCTGTATTTTTAAATCTTATCATTTCTGATTTATTTAGATGTTGTTTTAAAGATCCTTTTGTTCCCTCTATAAAATTATTCATTTCAGGATAAAAATACTCATTGTAAATATACGTTTCTCTATCGCTTGTTCGTTCAAGTTTAATAAATGATAAAAAAGACTTGTTTTTATTAATATGTATATCTCGGTTATAAAATCCATCCTTTATCATATTGATAATTAATTTTTCATCATCATTAATTCTAGATTCAATATAACTCCATTCTTCTTTTGATAATTTAGTTTGATGAAGGTCCATTCAATGTATTATTTAATTGTTTTTAAATAAATTGAAATCATAATATCATATTATATTATTCCAATCATGGTTGTCATTGTAAGCATTCAGGGAAACATTGGAAGTGGGAAGTCCACGTTTGTTGAAAAAATGAAGCAGTTATATTTCAACGATAAAAAAATTTGTTTCCTACAAGAACCAGTAGATCAATGGAATGATATTCGAGATTCGGACGGAAAAACAATGATCGAAAAATATTACAATGACCAAAAAAAATATGCATTTTCATTTCAAATGATGGCCTATATTTCTAGGTTGTCTATTCTTGAAGAAGCATTAGGGAAAGATTATGATTATATTATTACTGAAAGGAGTTTACTTACAGATTGTAAAGTATTTGCTAAAATGTTGTATGATGATAATAAAATAGAAGACGTAGAATATCAAATTTATAAAAAGTGGTTCTACCATTTTATTAAAAATTTCCCAGAAGAAAAACAAGTATATATCAAAACAACACCTGATGTTTCTCACAAAAGAGTAATTAAACGCTCCAGGAAAGGAGAAGAAATTGAATTATCATATTTAGTAAAATGTAATAATTATCATGATGAATGGTTAAATTCACTATCTAAAAAAAAGTGTTTAATCCTAGATGGTAATGTAGATACAACAAATAATGACGAACAATATACAGAATGGTTTAAACAAATTCAAACATTCATTCGTTAATTATATAAGAACAATTTATAATTGTATCATTTACAGCCATTTTTTTATAATGTTCCATATATTTAAAATCAGTATAATGTTCCATAATGATATCAACGAAAGAGTCGTGTAAAAAATCTAATATATACATACATTCATCTTCTGAAAAATAATGTATGAGTTCCTCTTTATAACTCATATAATAATTATTTTTATTTGAAGATAATATAATTTGATTCTTTATCCAAAAAAGACTTTTCGAATCATCTGGAATGATATCGCACAAATACTTTGTACTTATCATTAAAATATTTTCCATACTATTATTTATATTTTAATATATCTATATTAATATCAATACAATGGAATTCAAAATTAGATACACCATCTTTCAAAAGATGTTTTGCTATATCTATTTCTACATTACAATTTCCACAGCCAAAAGAAGCTATATAAACAGTTTCTTTATGTGATAATTTTTCAATATAGTATGAATAAAAAGATTTTGTATCGTGAATTTTACTATCTATTACTGAATACATATCTTTCAAAAATTTATTTGACCAGTAATGAAAAATATCTGGCAAATCGGCAGATACATTTTTATTATTTTTATATTTCTAACTCCTTCTGAACCATATCGTCATATTGTTTTCCAACAGGTTTTGTAAACATAAAGCTACTCATTTGTAATTATAAGCAAAAATATGTTTAAATACTTATTAAAAAAATTATTATAATGTAGATTCATATTTACTGATTAATAATTTTCAATAACTCAGAATTAAAATGTTCATGACTAATTGAGGTTTTATCCAATTTAGTTAAATAATCATGCGTTTCCATATATTTTTTATGAAGTAAAACTCTATTATTGATAATTGGTTCGATATCATGTATATTATCATAAAACATAGGATAGTCCTTACCTAAATATTGCTCTGTAGAAGTTAATCTGGAAACCCACGCAGGTATATTACACTGCATACACTCTAATACAGAGTTATTAGCAGTGGCATTCCACAGAGGTATAATTATAATATTATTTAATAATAACTCGTCATATTCTACGAGTGTTTTGGTATAATAACAATTGACATTACTTAAATTTGTAATATTAAGAAAATTGGCTTCTCTTTTTAATAGTGCTTCAAGATTAGCTTTTTTTTTCCAACCTGACAACCACATTTTTTCGTATGGTGAATTAATGACGAAAATATCAGTAACTCTTCTATATTGTTTTCCTAATTGAATGATTTTATAATCACGTTTGTTAATAAAATTATCTATATTAAATATATTATCTATTTTTTGAATAGGATGTTTTAATGAATATACAGGAACATTTGAATTAATTTTTTTTAATCTAGCTTTAACTTGTTTTGATGAATTTAAAGATAAAGTAATAATTCCTTTACAATTTTTAAGATAAGGATAAACGTAATCAAAAATACAATCTAATTTTTCATCCCTTCTAAACATACTAGGAAGGTCAGTAGCGTAATGTATTATACCATACCAATCTATTTGAGGAGTTTGTTTATACCTATTCCACACAAAATACTTCTCCATACTATCTATTAGGTCAAAGTTACTTTTAGATGTGTCATTATTAATAATATTATTATTTTCTAAACTTTGAATAACATTTTTCCATCCGTATCTATGATTAGATTCTTTGGAATAACTCGTACCTAAAGATAGTGTTTTAACGTATCTTTTTGAAATTTTATTTTCAGCTATCCAAAAGTTATGACCTCCCAAGGGAGAGGGACTTAATTGTGTTTCTTGTGAAAAATTAATGGCTACATCTCTTGTTGCGACTTTCCCTAATTTATAAACACTTAAACCTTTTGAAAAATATACATCTTCAGGAACAAAAGTGCTATTTGTGTTCATCATATATTTTTTTGTAGAATTTCCTAATTTTAGATCCTTAACTTTTACCTTTTCAATCACCTCTATCATTTTTTTTCTACTTCTTAATGAAAATCCTCCGTTACCAACACCGAATAAATTATCATCTTGCTCAATAGGCCAAGGAGCACCAATATAATCATATTCTAAAAAATCATCTATATTATTTTTAAACAACATGGTATCTTCCTGATACAATAAGATTTTGTCAGCTGTAAAATTATTCCAAAAATCAATAGTAGTTAGCAATTCACTATATTTAGATGGAGTCAAATTGTTTATATCTAATTTTACAATATTAATTTTAGAATTACTATTTTTACAAATATCTTCGCAAATATCTTTAATGAATTTGTAATTAATATTACCACAAACAATAGAATGATTCCAGTTAGGTAATTTAATAATAGTATTTCTAATGAGAAATTCTAGATTAGGCATAGGGCGAAATTCAATTAAAACCGTTTCCTTCATATTTTTTTTATCACCAAAATCATTAATGATAATATTTTTAATAATTTTTGTTTGATTAAAACATTCATAGCGATGTAAAGATTTTAAATCGTTATTATGTTTATATTCAAAATCAGGATGTTCATTGTTAATTTTACTAATAAAATTTGAAAATTCTTTATTTTCTTGATCTTTTCTTTCTTCTTTTCCTTCTAAAAATAATTTTTCTTTATTAAACATTACTTTCATATGATGAATTTTTATTTCTTCCTTAGTAACTAAATTAAAAAAGTCACCAAATTTTTTATTTTGAATAATTTGCGAAAAATCAGTTTGTTTTGCTATATTATTTAAGTGTTTATACGCTTTTTTAAGTTTCTTCTCTAGAGCAACTATTTTATTATATTGTAATCGCAAATTTTCGTCATTTATAACAGGTCCAGGTTGAGGTTGAGTTGTTATTTTAGTTTTAGTATGTTTATTTCCAATATTACCCATCATCACACTTTGAATCCCGCTATTAGAATTAGGTTTCATTATATTGACACCATTATATTTATCGTATTTAAAATTAAATCCAGAGCGAAGGTGATCTTTGTTAAAGAACATATATATTAATATATCGCAAATGTTTTAATATTTTAATTCATTGATTTAATTAAAAGACTAATAGTATGTTTTAAAAACTGAGGATCATTATCCCGTGTTTTTTTATAATCTTTACTATTGTGTGATAAAAAGCATAATTTTTTTTATTTATATCAAATGTGATATCAACGAAAGAGTCGTGTAAAAAATCTAATATATACATACATTCATCCTCTGAAAAATATTGTATGAGTTCCTCTTTATAACTCATATAATAATTATTATTTGAAGATAATATAATTTGTTTCTTTATCCAAAAAAGACTTTTCGAATCATCTGGAATGATATCGCACAAATACTTTGTACTTATCATTAAAATATTTTCCATATTATTATTTATATTTTAATATATCCAATACAACACTTGTCGTTTTAAATAATTCATTCCCATATATATCCTGTAATAATAACCACTCAAACAACCCTCCGGTATATACTGAAATATGAATAAACCCTAGTTTTAATAATTGTTTGTATTTATTGAATAATAACATGTCCGCCGAATTTTTACCATAAATTATAATTTCTTTTTTTTTATTTTTTTTTATTAACTCATTGATAATTTCTACTTCTTGATTGGCTTCGATTGTTCTATATATTAAACAATTTTGCAAGTCATTTGGTAAAGTATTAATTAAAACAATATCCTTATTTTCCAATTTACTTTGTAATTCTTCAAAATTGATTTTATGAAAAGTTATATTCCCCATAAATAGATTATTGTGTTTGTTTATATTATTTAAATGAAACAACAATTTCTATATTTTCTTTAAAAATCGTTTTTGTTGCGGATATAGATAATTCTTCTCTTTTTTTTCTTGTTTTATCATTGGTTCTTGTTTTAGAAGAACTATTTCTATGATTCATGTCGTCTTCTATTGTTTTGTAATTTTGTTCAATATATTCAATCACTTCATTTTCAATGGCCCATTTGAAAAAATTAAGTTGCCCTAACGTGGTTTGAATTGAAGTTTCTCCATCATATGGAATCATAATTCTATCCCATCTGCAAAAAGGGTCAAATCTCTTTTTTGAATAGGCTCTTAATCTGAGTTTATAATCATTATAAACCTTAAATCTTTGTCCGTTTTTTAATTCATATAATGTGAAATTCTTTTTCGAATAATTGGTTGAAAACCAATCTACAATTCTGAGTGAAATACTTGATTCACCATTAATAATAGATAACATTCTATCAAGACGTTCTTTATTATAAAAGGTCTTCAAATTATTTAATAATACATTATTTTGGGTTTGACTTATAGTATTTCTACTCATAGGTATTATTAAATCTTTATTTTAAATACTTTTATTATCTTAATTTTGACGCATTGTTTTCTACATCAATGTTTTAATGCTTATCCTTGGCATTGTTTAATTTTTTTTTTTTTTACATTTACCTGGTATAGAAGGATGTTTACGATACCCATTTTGACATCTTTTTCTATTTTTTAAACTAATAACATCACTTGATTTTGTTGCGGAACGACTTGATTTTCTTGTAGTGGAACGACTTGATTTTCTTGTTGCGCGACTGGATAAGAGACTTGATAATGATGATAATCGCATTGCTGGTGAACTACTTGATTTTCTTGAGGAACTAGAGGGTAAGACTTTTGATAATGAGGAGAATCGCATTGCTGGCGAAGTACCTGAGAATGGACTACTTGAATTTTTCGTTGAATGAAATGATTTTGGTGGTGAATAATATTTGCTTGATTTTGTTGGCGAAAAATAACTACTTGATTTTGGTGTTGTTTCACTTGATTTTGTTGGCGAAAAATAACTACTTGATTTTGGAGCTGAATAATAACTACTTGGTTTTTTAATTGAACTTATTTTTTTACGAATAGCATCTCTCACAATTTCTAATAATTTCTTTTCTTTTTTATTTAATGATTCATCATTTATGTATAATTTCATGATTTTATCATTTAATTTAGTTGTTAACTCTTTGGGAGGGTACATGTATAAAATCGTTTTTTTATCTATTCCTTTTTCGTAACTTTTAACCAAATTATAAAATGTAGGATATATAGTTTTATAAACACTCACACCTTCTTCATCTAAATAACTATTGAATTCTCTTCTTTCTGAACTAAGTTCATTTTTTTCTGAAGAAAAAATAAATAATTTAATATAACCAGTAAAATGACCTAGATAATGATCTAAAATTTCTTGCATATTATCAAGCGAACCTTCTTTAATCATACGCGGTGTCTTTCTTACGACTGTTTCAAAAAGTTTAGCATATTTTTCCATATATATATATATATTATTTTTTTATTCTTGAAATATCTCTTTGAACGATTTGTTTACAAATTACTCTCATTTTCATTTGAACCGCATTGAATGATTCTTGATTTTTATATTGTAAATTATTGACATCATATCTTGGTTGCCCTCCAATATTAAGACAAATGTGTTTTTGTAGAGGATAAAAGCGGTTTATACCAATATATACTTCATTTATCCAATCATCACAAAACCAATTAATAATCTCTGGAGGGAAATAATAAGAAAATAACTCCATGTGTTTTCTAGAAACAAAGGATTGAGTTAAAATTCTCATATTGTTATTCAATGGACCCGTCAAACCAATATTATTATGATGTTTCAATACTGAAATACAATCATTTACCCATCCCTTTGTTTTAAATTCAATATCATCTCCACATTGAAAAAAATAATCACAATTCTCGTCGTAAGCTTGTTTAAATAATTTATTCCACATGATTGTCAAATGACCTTTCTTGATTCCATCCATAAAATAAAATTCAATATCAACATTTTGAATGATGGATATAAATCTTTTGATATTATCCTTATTTTCCTTATTATCATAAATTTTATCTTCTCTATCAATACCTATATAAAATTTATATTCATTTTCTTTGTCATATGTTAAAATAAAGGTTTTCAATGTATTATTAAATAAATAGCATTCTTTATATGTTTTCCAATCTCTTCCCCGAGATGTTGCTGGTATTAAAATGCCAATTTTCATTTATATTATATTATTTAATATATATTAATGTACGACGCATGCGAATTTTGTATATTAACAAATTATAAAAAATGGATGTATACCTTGTATACAACCATCATATTTTTATTTGTTGCGAATCCTTACACTTATAAAGTTTTAAATCAATATATAAAGAATAAAGGGGTGACCTTTTTTATTCAAGTCCTCGTATTTACACTTGTATTAAGAATGATTATGTAATATATAATGGTATTCACAAATCATTCATTTATAATAAATAAAGGAATACCTTTACAAGATACAAATGTGTTTATCATTCCATATAGGATCCAAGAAAATCATTGTAAACCCTATATAGAATTTGGATTTTTAGAAAAAAATGAAATTTTATTTATAGAGTTAAAAACGAATATGAAACCTCTCGTAATGGGGAAAAATTATAAAGGATTTATAAATTATAATGGTAAAATTTATTTAATAATGAATGTAGAAACGAATGATGATTATACGTGGTTAATACCAGACGAAATTGTAAACCAGAAACATTTTTTTGGCGTACCTGTATCAGATAATGTAGTAAATTTATTTATTCAATATGATGAATTATTATATCTAAGAAAAAATAATATTATTGAACAACCAATGGCATTATATATAACAACCGACGATGAAAGTTTATATAGTTTGGGTATTCCTAAACGAATGAATCATGATAAATTATCTCATTATGAACCTTTAGAAATATATAAAAAAGAGAATACAAAAAAAATGAGATATATCGTGTTTCTTGGTAAATTATCATTGAATAAAGATAAAAAATATGATAGTTTATATCTTAAGGAAAAGTATTATATACGTGATTTTTTTCAACAAAAACCTACAATTTATAGATAGTTATATATAATGGTAAAAACATTAATAAATATAGCAAAAATAAGTGTAATTGTGCTTACAGTTATATATATTATACATCTAATATTGCATTTTTTCTCTATTACATTTCAAGTATATGGGATTTATTTATTTTATTATATAGCATTATTGATTTTTTTTATTTGTATACCAAATTATGATAAATTCATATTTAATAAAAATTGATTTATAAAATGATTGAAAGAAGGATATCAATGGAGAAACGGTTAAATAAGAAAGTTCAAACTTATACATTGGATATGAAGAATGATATTAAACAATGGATTATAAGTAATGATATTTTAGAAAAAGATAATATGAATGATTTAATGTCATTTATTTATGATTATAAAGATCTAGAAATTACAAAAGATGATATTCATAAAAGAAAAAGAACAAAAAATGAAATTCCCATTTATGAACGTTGTTGTGCGAAACGAGCAAACGGTCAACAATGCACAAGAAGAAAAAAAGGCGACCATAATTTTTGTGGAACGCATAGCAACGGAAATCCAAATGGTATGATACATACATCTATTGAAAAATATAAAGTGGTTGAAGTACGATGTGAAGATATTCATGGAATTATGAATTATATCGATTCGAACCATAATATTTATAAACCAAGTGATATTTTAGAAAAAAAAGAAAATCCAAGAATTATTGGTAAATGGATGAAAAATGAAAATGATGAATATTGTATCGTAAAATAATATTATATATATATATATGACCGACCTAAACGATATGTTATTTTCCCCATTAGATAGAAGATATTGTGATTATTTCTATTATTTACAAGTATTTTCTTTTATTCTTTTTGCATTTACTACTGTTTCAGTACTCCTCCTTATTTACCGCAAAAAAATTGGTGCCGATGTAGCGGTTTACAGTATCTTATATCCTTTCATAATGTATTTCACTCACAGAATTTTCTATTCAATGTGTATTCGTTAAATGATTATATTATTTTTAGTGTTTATAACTAAAAATAATAAGATAAAAATAATTTACCAGCGGGCTCTTTGGCGAGCTTGTGCTTGCGCTTGGGCTTGAGCTTGCGCTTGTGCTTGGGATGCAGCTTGGGAAGCAGCTTGGGCGGCAGCTTGGGCTTGGGCTTGGGCTTGGGCAGCTTGGGCGGCTTGGGCTTTGCCTGCGCCTTGGGCTTGGGCAGCGCGGGCGGCAGCTTGGGCGGCAGCTTGAGCGCCAGCGGCGGCGTTACGCGCCATGGTTGCGCCTTTGGATGCCGCGGCAGCGGCACCTCTAGCAGCGCTGACCGATTTAGCGGCTCTAGCGCGTTTTAGGGCACCTTTTGCTTGTTTTAAAAGTCTTAGGGAGCGTTTTTTATGACCTACTGCCTTTCTCATGTGTTTAGTTTGTGCGCGGGTTCCGCGTTTTCTGCTTCCTGCGTTTCTTCTTGTTTTTGCCATATATTATATATAAATATTTTTTTTTTACCAAATAGTATCACTGTTCCACCACATTTTATCCTTCTTTTTAATTCCTAATAATTCCTTAAATATTTGATTTCTACTTAATGTACAATTCGTTCTATATTTTTCTAAAGGATGGGGATTGACTTTCATTTGGGCTTCTATCGCATTTTTTGAAATATATTGTTTTGAAAGGATGGCCGAATAAATAAAAAGATTATAAAATGAATTTTTTTGGAGTTCTGGAACCATGTTTTGTTTTTTTTGTAAATAAAATAAATATTCGGTAATAATACTAAATCCGTTAATATCTGCTATATCTTCTCCTACACTATTTTCCGCATTAAAATCAAGGCCGTCATATTTATAAAATGTTTCATATTGGTTAACCACATCTTTAATCTTCTTGTCATAATTTTTTCTATCCGCTCGCGACCACCATTCATTTAAATTTCCTTTCCAATCAAAATGACTTCCTGTATTGTCTAAACTATGTGATATTTCGTGACCTAGTGTAAAACCTATAGCTGCTAAATTATATTCAATCGGTTTTTCTAAATCAAAAAATGGTGGTTGAATGATACCTTGTGGTATATAAATTGCATTCATAGTTGGTGTATAAAAAGCATTTACAATATATGTTTGCATTCCAGTCATTTTAAATTCATTCCAATCAATTGTTCTACCATTACCAATGGGACCAGAACCTTCTGTTAATATAAATTGATTTGTTGCCCACTCGGAAATTAACATTAAATTTTTATATATATTTTTTTCATAGGGAACATGCATATCATTTAATATTTCGTCATGTTTTGCTACAAGTAATTTAATTTTCCCAAGTTTATGTATTGACTTTTCTTTTGCAGATTTAGATAACCACTTATTCTTTTTAATTTTATTAATATAAATGTGTCTTATATTGCTAAACATTTTATGAATAAAATCTACTTTACTTTGGTCATAATGTTTTTCTAAATATAAATCTGTAATATGTTTATTAAACATACTTGACAAGAGAAATACAGGATAAATACGTTTTTCCATAATAATTTCTTGACCTTTAATCACCTTACCATAGAAATTGTGGTGTATATCTCTTAAAGAAAAATGAAAACGAGAATATTGACGAATATATAAATATATAAAGTACGTCTGCCATTTTTTATTTTTCCAATTTTCCTTAAGTGTCTTTGTTATACATTTTAAATAATTTATACTTGAAACAATATATTTTTTTGGTATTTTATCCTTATTGTAACCTAAACCAACCATAAAATCATCCACTTCAAATCCTAATTTATATATTTCTTCTCTTGTCATTTCATTACAAAAATATTTATCCTCCACTATACTCTTGTCTTTACATACAAACGCATTCAATATATCTTTTTCAATATCCCATATATCATTTGGATTAAAATTTTTATAATCTTTCGGAAAGGCACTTTTAAATAATTTTTCAATCATTTCTAAATATTTAATTTTTATATTATATTTGTATTTATCTTCATCAGGAAGGTCGTCAATAAAATATATAGAATAATCATAAATTCCTAGTTGACAAGGGGCTAAATGACTAATTGCTTTTTCTACATTTTTTTCATTAGGAGCAACACTCCAGTGTAATGGACAACACCATGATACTTGTTGATTCCTATTCATATATGCTAATAAACCTGTTAAATCTGAATTTTCTTTAAATGTATTCAGATCATCATATATAGATTCAATCGTTTTTCTATAATTGGATACAGAATTTGAGTAAAATGAATCTATTACGATTTTCATGGAACGGTCAATAAGGGTATTATTGTTTTTTATACTTTCTTCTATTATATTCATTATATCGTGATAAACTTGGTCTTGTGATATTCTAAAATCATCATCTTGTACATAATAATGCGCTTTTTTCTTCTTCTCATTTTCTATCCATGCTTCATTAATATAAGTATAAAAATCATCTTCCTTTCTTATTTTAGATTGTTCTTTCAAGTTATTATCAAACTCATCATATAATTTATTATTTATTTCTGTATAAAGCAATTCATTACTCATATAACATATTATAATATAATAAAACTAGTAATTAATATAATAGATAATAATTGGAAAAATACTGTAATTTTAATTTCTACGTTATGAAGGTCGATCCACGAATAACCTACTGTAGTTTGTGTAATAAAAGAAAATAATATACAATTAAATAATGATAATTTTCCATTCGGAACATTTTTTAATGATTTATCTTCTTCAATCTGTTTCTGTAAATAATAATAAAGTATTCCAAAAAATACAATACTAAAACTTGTTGCGCCTAAATACATTAATCCGTGGTGGGCTTTTTTTATTTTAGAAACTAACATTATATAATATTAAATGTTAAAAAATATTTATTTAATAATATATGATATATTCGTATGATTTAAAATATAGAATGAACTATTTAATGATTTATTTATATTATTTATATAGTTTATTTCTTTGTCAAACATTAAAGATATTGTATGATAATTTTGTGATAGTTTATAAAAATGGATATATTATAAACTTTTATTCTTTAGAAAAATTTGTAAATCATAATTATGAATCCGTTTTATTGTATAAAGAAAATAAATATTATTATATGAATAAATCAAATTTAAATACTACATTAAGTAATACAAAAATATTTGGCATCGACATAGAAATTCTTAATGAAATTGTACATGTAAAACCAAAATATAATTTGTTTACTTTAAATAATATTATATTAGATGATACATTTGTAAAATGGTATTTAAAAAATCACGGTTATTATTTCATTCCAAATTATAAAATACATATTTTAAATGAAGAATTCAAAATAATGATAATGAATAAAAATCAATATATGTGTATAGAAGAAGACAAATATATTATTAATGAAAAATATTAAGTTAAAGAATAATATTTTATTTTATAAATGAAGTTAAATTCTTCATGGATTTTATGGCTTCATTTACCATATGATAATGATTGGTCTATTGAAAGCTATAAAAAAATAACTTCTTTTAGTACAATCGAGGATGCTGTATCAGTTATAGAATATATGGACAAAGATATATTCGATAATTATTTATTATTTATTATGAGAGAAGGTATCTTACCCTTATGGGAAGATGAAACAAATATTAAGGGGGGGTGTTTTTCATACAAAATATCAAATAATAATATAAATAATATTTGGAAAGAGGTATCTTATCGTATGATAGGCGAAACATTAAATAAAAATAATATGAATATAAATGGTATTACTTTATCTAATAAAAAAAAATTTTTTATTTTTAAAATATGGTGTAAAACATTATCCAATAAAAATCCAACCCAATTTCCAAAAATTGACGGATTGAATGAAAAAATGTGTGTTTTTAAAGAACATTCTAATCAATAGATGGAAGAGGTGCCAAACACAATTTAATCTCACCTAGTGAAGCAACATTATATTTTACAATCAATGGCAAATTATTCTCCAAATACATCTCAATCTGACTACATAAATTAGTACATTTTATAAAATAAGATAAATTTTTTAGTGAAAATTCACCCTGAATAATTGAATCATCTTGTTTTTGAATATATTCCATAACACCATCAGTTTCTCTGCGATGAATTTCTGCTTCTGCAAATCCGCCACAACATTTGAATATAAGTTCGGCACTGTCTTGTGATGCAATAGAACGAATTTCTATTTTATCAGAAATAGATGATAAATCTCTTATTATTTTTTGAAAATCACATGATGGTAAATTAATAACAGATGAAAATCTTACATCTGGTACTTCTATCTCTTCTGGTTCTGGTTCAATTAATCTTAACTTCTGAATCTTTTGTTGCTTAATTTCTCCATTATCAAATTTTAATCCAAGATATTGAACAACCCCATCTGTATAATCTGCTTTATCAATATAAATCGTCAAGGTATCATCGTTATCAATTGTATTAATTAATTTAAATAAATGAATCATATTGACCCCTATTACAATTTTATCTAATTCACAATAAAACGATTCAAAATTACTTGCTTTCAAGAATAAATGAACCAAAATGGTATGGGATTTATCCATATTTATAATTTTAATGCCCTCTTTAGTGAATGTAATGTTTGTCTCTAACAATATATCTTTCATAGCAGCCATTAATGTTCTAAAAGGGGAAATTTGTACTGTTTGTATTTCCAAAATGTTTTCATTCATATTATATTATATTCATTATATAATCTTTATATTGTAATGAATATAAATATTATATTTCATTTATCATAATGAATAATGAATTAAATGAATTAAAAAATCATATTGGGACACTTTATAAAGAATATAAAAATGATAAAGAAATTATTCATAAATTAAAAATATTATTATATACCAATATCCCACAACAATTAAAATCAATAAAAACCACAAATGAATTAAAAAAAAATAAAGCCAAGGAACAAAAAAAAATAGATGATGATTTTGTTGAAAAATATTTATTAAATTGTAATTATTCTTATTGTAATAGGAGCGAGATATTTATTCATTATATCAATAACCATTTTACTTTCATTAGCGAAGATAAAATTCAACACGAAATATTAACCACGATTTCGAATTTTCCTACACATATTAATAAATATAAAATAAACAAAAGAATCATAAAAGAATTAAAAACTATATATCCACTAACCATAAAACCTGAAAAAGAAACAATTCATGAGGTTATACATTATTTTGATAAATGTTGGGATAATATTAATATCATCAAATATTTTTTATGTGTTATTGGTGATTTTATATTAAAAAAAATAACAAATCAAAATATTTATATTGTTCCAAGAAATTTAAAAAATATATTAAGATGTATTGATACCGAATTTTATTCCAACTTTGGTACTGCTAATATTTTACATAATATAAAATTAAAATTTTACGATCATAACTATAATTCTTGTAGACTTCTATATATGAGTTCAATCCATCAGTCTCCATCGATTGAAGTTCATAAAAATTATATTGATATTATGAATGTTGCATGTTATTATTCTAATAAATATGAAAATTCTGATATATTTTTACAAAAACATTGCAAAGATACCAATGTAAAAAACCATATTTTATATTTAACAGAGAAAACAGAAGAATTAGTGATTGATAGATTTATAAACAAATCAATCACAAATTGTAATAATTCATCTATCTCATCTAAAGATGTATTATTCATATGGAAAAAACATATTGAAAATGAAAATATTCCTAATATTATGTTTAATGAAACAATATTACAAGTTATGAAAAAAAAAATAGATTATTCTGAGGAGAATGATAAATTCAATAATATAACAAGTATATATTTACCATTTATATCAGATTTTACTCAGTTTTGGGAAAATAATATTGAAGAATGTGGAGATCATGATTTGTTAATTGATGATTTTATTTTGCTTATGAATAAAATTAAAGATATTAAAATCGACACAAACCACCAATTTATTATTGATTTAATTCATTATTATTATCCTGATATTGTTATTGAAAATAATACCATTAAATATATTAAGCCTTTCTAGACTTTCTAGTCTTTTTCGCGGTTAATTTTACCCAACCAAATTTACCTTTTTTGGTTCCATATCCAGCTTTTACGAGTCGGTTCTCTTTTTTGGCGGTAAAATGTTTTTTTTTGGAAACGTATCGTCCATGTTTATTTTTAAATATATCTTCTTTTTTTAGACCACCTGTTGTTTTATACGCACTACCATTATATACTTGGTCTTTTTTTCCTATTAATCTAGGGTATTCTTTGCCTTTAATGACATATACACCATCATTATTTTTGGTTGGTCTTTTCATATATATATATAATAATATAAAAAGATTTTTTTTATTACTTTAATGGATGGACATACAATCGGTATCGATTTAGGAACGACTTACTCTTGTGTTGGTGTTTGGCAAAATAATAATGTTGAAATTATAGCAAATGACCAAGGCAATCGCACAACACCATCTTATGTTTCTTTTAATACAACTGAAAGACTTATTGGTGAACCCGCAAAAAATCAAGCAGCCATAAATCCCAAAAATACAATTTTTGACGCAAAACGTCTTATTGGTAGAACAATGGATGATAATCATGTAAAACGAGATTCTAAACATTGGCCATTTTCTATTGTACCAGGAAAAAATAATCAACCTTTATTTAAGATTGAATATAAAGAAGAAGAAAAAAAATATACTCCAGAAGAAATTTCATCGATGATTCTTACTAAAATGAAAGATATTGCCGAATCTTATTTGGGTGGAGAAGTAAAAAACGCAGTAATTACTGTGCCCGCATATTTCAACGATTCACAGAGACAATCTACAAAAGATGCGGGGACTATTGCTGGTTTAAATGTATTAAGAATTATTAATGAACCAACCGCAGCAGCGATTGCTTATGGATTAGATAAAAAAGAAAGTCAAAATGTCCTTATTTTTGATTTAGGTGGAGGTACATTTGATGTTAGTATTTTAACAATTGATGATGGAATTTTTGAGGTAAAAGCTACTGCTGGAGATACACATTTAGGTGGAGAAGATTTTGACAATCGTATGATTGAATATTGTTGTAATGATATTATGAGAAAATATAAAAAGGATATTTCGGATAATCCCAAAGCGATGAGGAGACTAAGAAATGTTTGTGAACGGGGTAAGCGCACTTTATCTAGTTCTATACAAGCATTTATTGAAGTAGATTCGCTTATTGATGGAGAAGATTATACAACTACAATAACACGCGCAAAATTCGAAGAAATGAATATAGATTATTTTAGAAAATGTTTGGAACCTGTTGAAAAAGTGATAAAAGATAGTAAATTGTCCAAAAATCAAATTGATGAAGTGGTTCTTGTTGGTGGTTCTACAAGAATTCCTAAAATACAAACTATGCTAAGTGATTTTTTTGGAGGAAAAGAGTTATGTAAAAATATTAATCCAGACGAAGCCGTTGCCTATGGAGCGACCGTTCAAGGTGCGTTGTTATCTGGGTTATCTGATACATCCGAAAAACTTGACAACCTTCTACTACTAGATGTGGCGCCACTATCATTAGGACTAGAAACAGCAGGCGGTATTATGGCACCATTAGTAAAAAGAAACTCTACACTACCAACACATAAAAGTGAAATATTTTCAACCTACGCAGATAATCAACCTAGTGTAAATATACAAATTTTTGAAGGAGAGAGAGCACAAACAAAAGATAATAATAAATTAGGTGAATTTATGTTAGATGGTATTCCACCGATGCGGAAAGGTATGCCGCAGATTGAAGTTTCGTTTGATGTTGATACAAATGGTATTTTAAATGTATCTGCGACAGAAAAAAGCACTGGAAAGAACATGAAGATTGAAATTAAAAATGACAAACGATTAAGTGAAGAAGAAATACAACGTATGTTAGAGGAAACAGAGAAATTTAAACAAGAAGATGAAAAATTCAAACTAAACCAAGAGGCGAAAAGTAATTATGAAATGCTACTTTATGCTTTAAAAGACAAACGTAATGTAGAAAAAGAAATTGAATGGTTAGAACAACATCAAAATGAAGATGCAGCTGTATATGAAGAAAAAATAAAAATGCTTGGTGATCAAGACACTAAAAAAGATGAGAGTGAAAAAGACGATACTGAAAAAGAAGACCTTGAAAAAGATGAGATTAATATTGCCGAAATTGATTAATCATGAATTGTGGTACTACTTTCAACCAAATTTGTTTTTGTAAATCTCCATCCAAAATAAGGTTCAAAATTATTATTTATCTCATACACTGGTTCTCCAAATAAAATTTCTTCTATCTTATAAATAAAATTCCAAAACATAATAATATTCACATTCATTTTATTATGTTATCAATTTTTCTTCTTCGGTATAACGGGTCCAAACCATCTTTTGATTTGAAATCGCCATCATATAAATCCAATCATTTATAATACTGAGAACATCATCATTACAATTTAACCCATAATATACTCTTTTTTCATTATAATCTTTTAGAATATAATCAAAAATTTCTCTTTTCCATACCACTTTTTTTGCTTCTGTCATATTAGAACAAGTTTTCTTAAAAATATCGGTTATAGAATTGGAAATATATCCATCTTTTGTTTTTTTTCTGCGTATCATTTCTTTCACACTAATGTCGCAAATCATTTCAACTACGATTTCTTTGTATTTCTCCATTACAAAACCTTAAAATACTTTTTATTTTTCAATTTTTATTCATTAAGAAGAACATGTTTCACATACTTCTTCTTCTTCTACATCAATTGTAAATTGTTGAGGTTTATGTTTTGGTTTTCGTCTGAGATAATATTGTCCTGTTTTTAATCCTTTTTTCCAAGAATAGAAATGCATAGATGTAAGAGATTTATAATTGGGGTCTTCCATCCAGAGATTTAAACTTTGTGATTGACAAATAAACGCCCCTCTATCGGCCGACATATCAATAATATCTTTCATTGACATTTCCCAAACAATTTTATATTTTTCACGAATATTTTCTGGTATGATTTCAATATGTTGAATACTGCCTGCATTTTGAATAATATTATTTTTTAATTTTTCACTCCATAACCCCATATCACATAATTCGCGCATTAGATGTTTATTTACAATAACAAATTCTCCCGCCATTGTTCGTCGAGAATAAATATTACTTGTAAAGGGTTCAAAACATTCATTGTTTCCTAAAATTTGCGACGTGCTTGCCGTTGGCATAGGAGCTATTAGTAAAGAATTCTGAACACCATATTTTTTTATATTTTCCTTTAGTATATTCCAATCATAACGGTTGGATGGTTGAATATTCCACATATCAAATTGAAAAACTCCTTGAGATAAGGGAGATCCATCAAATGTTGAATAAGGTCCCTTTATAATAGATAATTCACAAGACATTTCTAAGGAAGCGTGATATATTGTTTCAAATATAAGGGTATTTGTTTCTTTTGCTTCTTGACATGTGAAGGGAATATCCATTAAAGCGAATGTATCAGCTAGTCCTTGTACACCTATACCAATGGGTCTATTTTTTTCATTGCTAGTTTTTGCTTTGCTTGTGGGATAATAATTAATATCTATTACGTTATTTAAATTATTTGTAACAATTTTTACAACTTCGTGTAATTTTTTGTAATCAAATGTTTTATCTTGTTTCACAAATCGGTTTAATGCAACACTTGCCAAATTACACACCGATGTTTCATTTTTATCACTATACTGAATGATTTCAGTACATAAATTACTTGATTTAATTGTTCCTAAATTTTTCTGATTACTTTTTTTATTCGCTGCATCTTTATATAATATATAAGGTGTCCCTGTTTCCGATTGTGTATCCAAGATTTTAAACCATAAATCTCTTGCTTTTATTTTTTTAATATACATATTTTTACTAACATATTCATTGTATAAGGATACAAAATTATCACCATAGACATCAGATAGTCCTTTACAAACATTTGGACAAAACAAATACCATTCTTTATTGTCTGATACAGCCTCCATAAATAAATCAGGAATCCATAAAGCATAAAATAAATCTCGGGCCCGACTTTCTTCATCTCCGTGATTTAATTTTAAATCTAAAAAATCTTCAATGTCATTATGCCATGGTTCTAGATACATTGCAAAAGAACCATTTCGTTTACCTCCACCTTGATCAACATAACGAGCAGTTGAATTAAATACTTTTAATAGAGGAACAACTCCGTTTGATATACCGTTTGTCCCTTTAATTGGTGAACCTTTGCTTCTAATATTATGTAAATGAAGACCAATACCTCCTGCCCATTTTGATATACTAGCACAATCTTTTAATGTATTAAAAATACCATCAATACTATCGTCTTCCATCGCCATTAAAAAACAGGAACTTAATTGTTGATGGTCTGTTCCAGAATTGAATAAAGTAGGTGTAGCATGTGTAAAATATTTATTAGACATTAAGTCATACGTTTCTTTTGTTTTTTCTAAATCACCCGAGTGAATACTTAATGCTACTCTCATCCACATATCTTGTGGTCTTTCGCGAATAATCCCATTGGTTTTCATTAAATATGATTTTTCTAATGTTTTAAATCCAAAATAATCATATAAATAATCACGGTCATACTCTATCATTTTATCCAATTCATATTTATTTTTTTCACATATTTTAAAAAATGATTCAGAAATCACAGGTGTATGTTGATTTTCTTTATTTTTATTATGATATAATTCGTACATTGTTTCATAAAATGATGATTTTGTTTTTTTATGATGATTTGAAATACTAATACGCGAAGCTAATATACCATAATCCAAATGAATTGTATTCATTGAAGCACATTGTTTAGCAGCAATTTCATCAATCATTGTAGTTTCCATATTTGAATATAATTGTTCAATAACTTTCATCACCAATTTAGAATAAACAATATGTGTCAGTTTTGGTTCCATATTTCCTAAAATTTTTACCCTATTTATTATCTTATCAAATGATATTTCTTGACAAGTAGAATCGCGTTTTTTTACATACATTTGAATATCCATTGCTTACTATATATTTAAATCTTTATTATATTTTGTAATTCTATAAAGTTAGTAAACAAACTTAGTAATCTATATCTATAAATGTTTCAATCAAATATTTTTCATCTAAATGATGATGTAATATTATTTGGAATTTTTCAATCATTTCCATATTGAATATTCTTTCTTGTATCGCTAATTTTAAAAATATCATAATAAACTCACTTTTTGATATATTTAATTTTTTTATTTTATCTTCGATGTATTTTTTTTTAATTTTTTTATTTTTTAATTTATTGTATATATTATAAAATAATATAGTGTCAAAAATAGGATTGTTATAGTTTGATTGTAAAAAATTAATCATTCCTCGTATATCTGAATTATAATATTTTTGTATCGATATTAATTTTTTTTCATTTACTGTAATATTTTCTTTTTTGCATATGAATTTAAGATAATTTATTATTTTACAAGGCAATAAATTACTAAATTGAATTACCATTAATTTATCTCTTATTTGGGGAATAATTTTACTTATATAATTACATATTAAACAAAAATGCGTATTGTTGTGTTCTTTTAAAATATATTGAAGAGCAAACTGCGCGTTTTTTGTCATGTAATCTACTTCATCCAATATAATAAATTTTTTCGTATCTTTAAACATTGACTTTGAATTTACAAATTGATAAATATTATTACGTATAATTTCAATGCCTCTTTCGTCTGATGCGTTTAAATGAATCACATTACTTTTATATTTTTTTTTTTCATTATACTTTTTTATTATATTCATCACTGTTGTCGTTTTTCCTGTACCAGGTGGTCCATATAATATTAAATTATACATGTTATCATTTTCAATCATATGTTCAATTAATATTTTGTTCTCTTCATTTAAAATAATTGTATCAAAATTATCTGGTCTATATTTTTCTACCCAAGGTACATTCATCATAATAATATTAAATTGATTTTAAATATATATATATTATATATGTAATGGAACTCCTTGATACAACAGAACCTGGTTATCTTTCGCTATTTATTGGTCCGATGTATTCAGGTAAAACAAGTAAACTTATTGAAATTTATAATCAATATAAATATTGTGATATGGATGTCTTGGTAATTAACTATAATGAAGATACACGATATACAAAGGAGAATCTACTTTCAAATCATAATAAAATAATGATACCTTGTATATGTGTAAATAAACTTAGTGAAGTCAATGAATATGAAGATTTTATCAATTCAAAAGTCATTCTTATTAATGAGGGTCAATTCTTCAATGATATTGTGGAATGGGTAAAAAAATCCTTGTCTAAACCTTACAATAAAATTATATATGTATCAGGATTAGACGGAGATTTTAAAAAAAACACATTCGGAAATTGGTTGGATCTTATTCCACACGCCGAACATGTTGAAAAATTAAAATCTATTTGTATGAAATGTAAAAAAAAAAAGGCACCCTTCACGACAAGAATATCGAATGAAAAAGAACAAAAAGTAATTGGCACAACTATTTATAAATCGATGTGTAGACAATGTTTTGATCAACAAACATTATAATATAAAAAAACTATATAAACTATTTAAGATTAATATTAGTATGCCTATTCAAAAAAAAAGAGGAAGAAAACCAAAAGGTGGTAAAATAATACAAAATGATACAATTCAACAACCCATTCAGGAAGATGATACCAATATTATTTTACATTTGAAATGTAAATCAAGTGATTTAGATAAAATCTTGGTTCATACGATAAAACCTTATGAAAAAAATAATAAATATTCAGAATATAACAGCACCAAAAATGTATTAAATGAAAAAACGAATATTAAAGAAAAAATAAATGATTTATCATTTAAATTACATAACAATATTATAAATAAATTATCTAATTGTTTTTGGTGTACTTATCCTTTTGAAAATCAGCCATTTTATATCCCCAAAAATATAGATAATAAAGAATATAAATGTTATGGTTGTTTTTGTTCTCCCGAATGCGCAACCTCTTTTTTATTTAAACAGAATATTGAATCTTCTTTTAAGTTTGAGAGATATCAATTGTTAAATAGTTTATATAATAAAAATACCAATATTAAACCTGCACCGGACCCTTATTATACATTGGAAAAATATTATGGTAATCTATCGATTGAAGAATATAGAGAACACCTAAAAAGTGATAATATAATGATTGTAATTGATAAACCAATTAGCATTATATTACCAGGGATTCATATTGAAAATCACGTATTAAGTGATAATATAACAAATGAAGATACGAAATATGTCATGAGAAAATCAACTCAACCTAAGGATAAAAAAAAAATTATAAATGAACATTTTGGTATATAATAGTGTTCTTGTCAAGATTGCTTTGCAATTCATACAAATATTTATAAACATTATTCTTTGTTACAAAACAATTATTCATCTAATGTAGAAGATATAATTATTATCTTAAAATATGAACGCTTAATACTAAGCACTGATCGTCATTTTGTGTTTCGGGAGTAGAAGCTATTTGAACCCACCAAATGTGTTTTTCATCTATCTCTCTATTTATCGTATCAGAAACATATGTAAATCCCTCTTTGGTTAAAGTATGATTTGTAGGTGCGTCAATATTACCTGAATTGTCGCTACTACAAATATTTATTGATAAAGACTCAAAATATTCAGAAGCGCTAGAATACATAATTATACTGATTTTAGTAATTTTTGCAGCATCAAATTCATAAGTTCCATAATTAGATTGCTTGCTGGAACCCGTTCCGTGGGAAAATGGTGTCTGTCCTGCGGCAACTTGTCCTTCTGCTGTCATAATAATTCTTGTTTCTTGTTTTGATAATTCACTTAAAATATCTGTTGTTCCAACAACTAAATCGCCCCCAATAAATACATTTTTATTCATAGAAACATCTTCCTCAACAAGGAAATTTCCATTTACACTTAAATCACTCATTATTGAAACATCACCACTAATGTCTAGACTATCAAATATTTCTATATTATTTGTATGAATAGTATCAGAAATTAAAGTTTTTGTCTTAATATTTTCAATATGTGCGTTTCCATCCACATGTAAATTACCTGAACATTTTTGACTCTTTACAATTTCTAAACTTCCCAAGGTAGTGTTACAAACATTTTGCACTTGTCTTTTTACATGACAAGTTTTATTTGAGTAATAATCCTTATAATTATCTGGTAAATTATTCATTATACAAATATAATATAATATAATTTAATTTATCGAAGGTCTTTGTTGAGTTTCAATAAATAATGGTTCCGGTAATACTATTTTTTCGCGTTCAAAAAAAGATATGTAATTTTTTTCTTTATAGATTGGGTTAAAAAACGTATTTTTTTCAAAATCTTCTAAATCCGTAGAATGTGTTCCTCTTAAATAGGATTCTACATCTGTAAAGTTTTTTGATAATTCACAACTTGGAACACTTGATGGATTATATAAGTCTGGAAACTGAAAGATTTGATTTTTACCAAACTCTTTGAAGTGTATGTAATCATTCGTTTTTTTGTCTTCTAATTTCTCTAATTTATAATTTCCTTTACTATTTTTATTTCTAGTAGACGCCATATTATATTAATTTATTATTTTAATAAATAGTTTATGAATTTTATAAAAATTATCAAAATTAAAAGAAGATAAGAAAAGTAATTCATCGTCCACTTTTTCTAAATAAGCAAAAATATTTGTTTCCAAACATTCTTTTTTATAATTTACAAAATAGTCAATAAATAATGGATGATTTTTATATAAAGTATAAAGTTTTATCATTTTTTCATTCATTTCTTCTTGATTCCAAGTATTCATTTTGAGTGCATCAAGAAGTTGTATTCTATACATATCCTCTTGGTCTTCTTTATCGTGTAAATGATATGTACATAAAAAGGTGTTATTATATATCATTCATTTATTATTTATAAATCTTTATATACTTTCTTTTTTCTAGAACATTCGCCTCCCCTTGTCCAGTTAGGATCGGCTACTTCTTCTACAATGTGAACTGGATTGTCAATATTCGATTTAATATTTGGGAGAAGAGGAGTATTATTGTATTTCATATAACATTCTTCACTTGATGGATTTAATGATTTTTTATTTTCGTTTAATTCACTTTGTTGAATTTTAGATTCAACAAGAGGGTTCATTGGACCGCTTCCTAAATAAGGAACACTTAAATAAGGACGCTGTAAAAGCATGATTCTTTCTTTATCTCTTGATAAATGATTCAATAATAATTTAGAATTGGCTTCGACGACACAACTAGAGAAACCACCATCAATACTACCCGAAAAATTAATATTTGGTTGGGATGTTGCGTGATTGATTGTTTTTTTCATATTACAATCAGGTTTAAAATCTGTTAAAAGATAAGAAGAACTCTTTCTATTTTGTAAATTTTCTTGACTTGAATCACAAAAATCATTTCCTATTCTAGAATTTTGGTTGAATGTATAATCAAAAACATTTGTCATATACATTCATAATATATTTTATTATAATATGAATATACCAAAAGATAAAATATTATATGATAGTATAAAAAATAAAATAAATAAAACACAAAAACCAAGTGCGTATAGAAGTGGAAATATTGTAAGAACCTATAAAAAACAATTTGCAGAAAAATATGGAGATCAATCACCCTATATAGGAAATAAAACAAAAAAAAAAGGACTTTCAAGATGGTTCAAAGAAGAATGGAAGAACCAAAGAGGTGAAATTGGATATTCATCAAAATCAGATATTTATAGACCAACAAAAAGGATTACACATAAAACACCAATAACAATTCATGAATTAACGAATGATGATATTGACAAAGCAAGAAGAAAGAAATATAAAACAGGTCGTGTGAAACGTTTTAAAGGAGGAGGTAATGATTTTAAACCAAATTTGACACCTTATGAAATATTTAAATTAGGAAGTTTCGGAGGGACATATTGGAGACCAATAGATTCTAAATTTTATAAAACAAAATTAAGAAATCAACATCATAAATACAAATGGTCAAAAAAAATAAATGATTCATTCATGACAACCGAAGATTATGATATTCAGAAAAATAAATATAAGGTAAAAGTGGGTACGGATTTAGATTTTTGGGAAAAAAAAAATTGGATAAAGAAATCACATCCATATGGTTGGGTTCAATGGTATTGTGATTATAGTCAAGGGGAAAGAAGCGAAGATGATGAAAGACAAATAAAACGATGGAAGAAAATAGCAGGGAAGAGTGGACGATTTATGAGATTTTTAGTAACACAAATCATAAAAAGTAAAAAAAAATACAATGATGAAAGCGTAAGTCCTAAAATACGACAGGTTTTACAACATTGGGGATATACATTAACAAAAGATGATTTTATATTTGAATGTAAAAGAAGAAATATTAAATACCAAGATGCTTTATAATAAGATTTAACTTATCATCGATTGTTTTTAACTTATCATCGATTGTTTTAAGAGATATTGGTTTTTCTTTTAAATGAGAGATAAATTCATCTAATTCATTAAATGAAACTTTTTTATCTTCTTTATCGATTAATATTTTTTTTGATTCATGTTCAAACTTTAGGTCTTTTTCTCTATCTTCTAAAGTTTTTTTTAATAAATTATCTATTTTTTCATTGTTTTCATTTTGAGGTAAAGAAAAATCAATATTTTCAGGTACTTGTCTTTGTATTAATGTATCAAATTCATTTTGTTTTTTTAAATGTTCCTTATCAAATTCATTTTGTTTATTTAATGTAATTGTTTCTTTCGTATAAGGTTCATGTATTTTATTTATATTTTTTACAATATTTTCTAAAGCTAATTTATTCTTATTATCTAGAGTATCATCAACCTCGGATAACTTGTGAATCTCATATTCAAAAATATCTTTTACGTTCTTCATTTTATCATTCGATATATTTGAGAAAAATCCCCCTTCATATAATAAATTCCATAATAGTTCTTTATTTTCATTATTCTCCATTAAGATTCATAATATTCTTTCTTTATATTATATTATGGATTATAAAGGAACTTGTAGTGTAAATTCAAGTGGAACCCATTATAGTTGTTTTAATGAGAAAACAATAAAAGATATAAAAAAACTTTGGAACCAAAAGTATAAAAGAAAAAAAATAACAGAAGAAGAACCACAAAAAATATGGGAGTCGCTTAGAGATAATATGAAAAAAACGTGTAAAAATGAAAGATGTTGGTTAAAAAAGAAATTTATTTCTAAAGGCATATCCAATGATATTTATAATTATACATTCGCACCGGATGCTCCAGATGAATGGAAAGAAGATCCATTATTATCCAACCAAGATATTGATGATTTAATGCAACATTATGAAAAAAAATATGACTATTTTAATTATTTAGGACCAACACCTATTAATTTTGATGAAAAAGACGAAGATGGGGATTATATCTGGGAAGAACTTCATTTTTTTGATATAAAAAATTATTTAAAAAAAGGAATAAAAAAAATTGGTATTATCTTTAATACAGATAGATATGGAGGAGAAGGACAACATTGGATATCTATGATGATTGATACATCAAAAGAGCCATATATATTCTTTTTTGATAGCTTGGGAAATAACCCTCCCAAAGAAGTAAAACAGTTAGTCAGTAAAATAATACAACAATTTAAAGAATTAAATATTGACATTCCATTTTATACGAATAAGGTAAGACATCAAAAAAAAAGTGATGAATGTGGAATGTATTGTATCTATATGATTACTAAGTTGGTAGATGATTCATTAAAATATATAGATTTTTGTAAAAAACCTTTTTTAATAAAAGATAGTAAAATGACCGAATTGCGACATTTATATTTTAATATATAATATTTTGTTTTATAATTTGAAAGTTTTTGATTTTTTTATTGACAAATTTATTTAAAGGTTCTATTGATTTAAAATCATTTATTAATATAATATCATTTTGATTCATACTAATATCTTGATGATATGAATCGATTATATCTTTTTTTTTATAATGTCGTATTAAGGTTTGAATATATATATTGAAACATTCTTCAATATCTTCATTCTCATGTATATTATTGATTGAATCATTAAAAGAGGTCAATACTCTTTCTTTGTATAGATTTATATCTTCACTTATTATTATTTTCTTTGTTTTTATTGACTTACTTAATAACATATCATAATCCATTAATTAAGATAAATATATAAATATATGTATGTAATCTTATTATGTCACTTGATATAGTACCTTATGATATTCTTTTGAATATAAAAGAGTATATTGTATATGATGATAAATATTATGGTGTCTACCATTTAAAAGAAAAAATAAAAGATTCAATAACGTTTTATCTTACTACAAAAGTACCATATGATATAGAAAAAATAAAATTACAAATTCAATTATTGAATAAATATAATAAATATAATTTAGATTATGAATGGTATTATATGAATTTTCACGTAAAAAATAAAATCAAGGAAATATTACCACATCCTATATTATTTGATATATTATTTTCTGGGTGTTATTTACCAGGTGCAAAATATTCTCATACAGGATTCAATGAATACACATTCGAAGATTTAAAACAATGTATTCAGTTATTTCCTAATTCTATTCATTCTGATTTTGGACATTTAAGATGCATGTTTAATTTAACGCCTTTATATGCAGCTTGTGTTAATTCACTCATACCTTTATATGTCATTCAATATTTAATAGAATGTGGGTCAGATTATTCAAAAACTATATTTGTGAATGGTCAAGAATATAATTTGTCACAAACGATTGAATATTGTACTTATTATAGAGATTCGCGAATAATAAGGATTCAGGATTTAATGAATGTCTAAAATATCATTTCGTGTGTGGTTATTCCAATATGATTTTTCATTGAGTGCCCTTGAAGTATCTTCTTTTGGTGGTAATTTTTTAAACATTAATAAACCACTATCCATTGGAGGTAAATGATTTTCATATAAATCACTATTTGATGACGGAACCCATACGCTTTGTGATGATCTTTGTAATGCAAAGATTTGATTTTTCAATATAGATTCATCATTTACATGTTTTGCAAATCCAGACCAAGGTCCTTGAGTACCTGGATTAAATGTATGTTTAATATCAAAATTTTTGTATATTTTATTATCTTTATAATCTTGATTTTTACTAGGGTTTAAATTATATTTAGTAGACAATGGTCGAGCAGATAGTTGTGTTTCTAGAAAATCAGAAGGTACATTTCGATTATAAAGTTTTACATTTACATTGTCATTTATATTTTTACGATCCATTATATATTATATTATAATACTTTTTATGAATGAATTAAAGAAATCTTTCGTTAAATAGTATATGAATGATTCAGAAAGATTAAAACTGGATGAAATGTTGAAAACAAATAATACATCTGATTATACAAATGATATTCGAAAGAAAAAACATAGTATTCCATTTAAACAAGATGTGAATAAAATGTTGAAATTAAAAAAATCCCATCAAGGAACAGAAAAAGAGTTAGATACTTTATTGACAAAAGAGTGTAGTTT